>KB659956.1_pt99 | contig 309677 bp, 296 predicted proteins | sample 558768 | NCBI scaffold set KB644980.1 | reverse complement strand
AAACACACACGGAGGATTACAGGGTGGAATCACGACTGGACAACCAATCTACGGTGAGGCGACGTGGCACGCACCGACATCAATCCCAGAAGAGCAACAAACTGTTGATTGGGAGACAGGCGAGCAGAAAGATATCCAAGTTGTTGGACGGCATGACCCTGTACTCCCGCCACGGGCAGTCCCGGTCGTTGAGGCAATGTTGAATATCACAATTCTTGATTTCATGCTCCTTGATGGTCGGATCAATCCTGATCGACTTGATGATAATCCAGGGCAGTATGAAACCGAGTACCATCCTTCGAGTCCACGAAATAACTCATGATAATTTATCCTTGCTTTTCCTTCTCTCGCATCTCACAGGCGATTGAGATGCCTGCATGAGAGACGTGACCAAGGTTGTGAACCTGCCTTGGGGTCACATCAACATCAACATCAACATCAAAGCCCCGAGGCAGTCGCCTTGACAATCTGTACACAATAATTTCAAATCACCGCTCTGTTTGCTGATTCCATCATTATCTTTCCTTGGTAATGTATAGCAAAGGCTTTAATCGGTTCATACTCGAATATTAAGTAGTGGCCCACGCGGGCCGTGAGCTTAAATTATGACTGACGACGAACTCATCTGGCGAATCGCAGGTGGCTCCGGTGATGGAATCGCCTCGACAAGTCAGAATTTCGCGAAGGCCCTGATGCGCGCAGGGTTGCATGTATTCACACACCGTCATTATCCGTCACGAATCCGCGGCGGTCATACGTACACGGAGGTGCGCGTCTCTGGGGATTCTGTGACATCACGTGGCGATGGATATAATTTCCTGCTAGCACTCGGTGATTCATTCGCTCGAAATCCACAGGAAAATGCATATTACGGTGTCGAAGAGATCAAACCTCTCTCAGAGAATCTTGACGACCTGGATGAAGGAGGTGTCATTGTCTATGATACTGGGTTGCTTGACCCTGATGATATCCCTAATTTCGACGAACGGATTGAAGCAAACAACTGGCATGTTTATGATGTGAACCTCCGAGAGATTGCCCGTGAACACGGGCGTGAGGTGATGCGTAACACAGCTGGTGTTGCAATTACATGTGCGATTGCTGATATCGATCCGGGTATTATCAAAGACCTGATGGCTGATGCGATGCCTGAGAAGATTTTTGAGCCGAATATGGACGTCTTCGATGACGCATATGAAACTGTCAGTTCAGAATTTGATGCTGATGCTCCGGACGTCTCAGTTCCAACAGGAAGTCATGATGAAGAGCAGGTTCTTGTCTCAGGATCAGATGCAATCGCGTACGGTGCGATTGATGAGGGATGCCGGTTCATCTCTGGATACCCGATGACGCCGTGGACGGAGGTTTTTACCATCATGTCACAGAACCTCCCAGAGATTGGCGGCGTCTCAGAGCAGGTTGAAGATGAGATTGCTGCAGCAGCGCTCGCCATCGGCGCATCACACGCTGGGGTCAAAGCAATGTCAGGGTCCTCTGGTGGTGGGTTTGCATTGATGTCTGAGCCACTTGGACTGGCTGAGATGACCGAAACACCGGTTGTGCTTATTGAGGCGATGCGAGCAGGTCCATCAACAGGGATGCCGACGAAGCCAGAGCAAGGTGATCTTGAGCATGTGTTATATACCTCACAGGGAGACTCACATCGTGTTGTCTTCGCCCCTGCTGACTCTGAGGAGGCATATCATCAAACGCGACGTGCATTTGAGATTGCCTATGAGTATCAAATCCCCTCAATTATCCTCTACGATCAGAAAAATGGCGGGGAACTACAGAATCTCCCAGCTAGTGTCTTCGATGAGGAGCCAAATCCAGATCTTGGATCAACACTTACAGAGGCAGAATTAGAGGACGCACCTCACGATCAATCTGGCAAATATAATCGGTTCCAGCATGCAGGCGAAAATGGAGTGAGTCCGCGGTCACTGCCCGGACAGGAGGGCGGTCGGTTCCTCGCAACGGGGAATGAACATATGCCTGCAGGTCACATCTCAGAGGACCCGGATAATCGAGTCAGCCAAGTTGACCGCCGGATGGAGAAACTCGAAGCCATTCGTGAGGAACTCGAAACCGATGGACAGACCCGAAACACCCACTATGGTCCAGCGGAGGCACAATATGGGATTTTAACATTTGGGTCTCAACAGGGAACAGTCAGAGAAGCAATCGATAAGCTTGATACCGAAGGATATCGCGTCAAGATGCTCGGTGTTTCCGAGCTTGCTCCATATCCGGTCACAGAGGTATCATCATTTATTGAAAGCGTTGATGAGGTGTTAGTCGTTGAAATGAATGCCTCCGCACAATTCCGTGGACTGACACAAAAAGAACTTGGTCGGTATGGTGACAGACTGTCGAGTCTGCTCAAATATAATGGGAATCCGTTTGAACCCGCGGAAATTGTCGATGGGTTCATTAACAGTATCGTTGAGGATCGGACCCCCCGTGGTCACGAGACGAAATATATTCCAGCAGCGAGTGATTAATTATGAGTGCATTTAGTGCAATCGGTGAAGAGCAGGAGCATGACCGCAATGAATATACCCCTGGGCTTGAGCCCCAAGCAACATGGTGTCCTGGCTGTGGTGACTTTGGCGTTCTCAAAGCGCTGAAAGGCGCTGCGGCAGAACTTGGCCTCGCCCCTGAGGAAATTCTCGTGTGTACGGGAATTGGCTGTTCAGGCAAATTGAATAGTTATTTTGAGAGCTATGGGTTCCATACGATCCATGGGCGATCATTACCAGTCGCTCGAGCGGCAAAACTGGCGAATGATGGTCTCACTATCGTCGCTGCGGGTGGTGATGGTGATGGATATGGGATTGGCGGTAACCACTTCATGCATACCGCCCGTGAAAATCACGATATGACATATATCGTATTCAATAACGAAATCTTTGGATTGACGAAGGGACAGACTTCTCCGACGTCACCAAAGGGACATAAGTCAAAAACACAGCCACACGGGTCTGCGAAGGATCCGATTCGCCCACTCTCGATGGCTCTGAACGCGGGTGCATCATACGTCGCTCGAACTGCCGCAGTCAACCCGAATCAGGCTCGAGATATTATTGTCGAAGCGATTGAGCACGATGGATTCTCACATATTGACTTTTTGACACAGTGCCCAACGTGGAATAAGGATGCAAAACAGTATGTCCCATATATCGATATTAATGACTCCGATGACTATGATGTCGATGTGACGGACCGTTCGACTGCCTCACAACTGATGTTTGAGACTGAAAATGCACTTCACGAGGGCACCGTCCTCACTGGTCGATACTACGTCGATAATAAACGCCCATCATATCAGCAAGAGAAAAAGCAAATCGGAGAGCTACCAGAGGAGCCACTCGCAGAGAAATACTTTGATGATGATTATGAATGGGACCGAGTGTACGACACATTCCTCGATAAGCACAAGTAAATCGCTGTCTGTCGTTCAGATAGTTTGACGTTGGTTTTTTGATTCGGAAGTTATTTTTTTCAGCAACCAAAGTATAAATGTATGGAAGTGACATCAACAGAGGGTCGTATCCTTGATGTTCTCGAGGATGATGCACAAGCATCATATGCGGAGATTGCCAAACGAGCAGACGTCTCAAAGCCAACGGTCCGGAAATATATCCGAAAGATGGAACAAGAGGGCGTAATCGTTGGATACTCAGCAGACGTTGACCCGAAGAAGCTCTCTGAAACGTCAATTGCACTCGTTGGTCTTGACGTCGCCTCAGAGCGATACGTCGAGGTCACGCGAAGCTTGAAGCGTCTCGATTCAATTGAGTCGCTATACACATCCTCAGGCGACCACATGTTGATAGCAGAGGTTCGAGCACCAGATGGTGACGCACTTGGAGATGTCATTTCTGAGTCAGTCCTTGATGTCGATGGTGTTACTGCGGCGCATCCATCGTTCCTCCAGGAGCGGCTTAAATAATATCTGCATGTACGGTCATCACCCCCTATCGATATGAATGCCGATATACAATAGTCGTCGATAGCATAGCCATAAGGCATAATCACAACCACAGCACATGCATGCTCGCGTGCGACCCTCTTGTTGTCGCTTCATTATCTACACAGCATTCGGGATTTCGCAACCGAAACTACCAGTATATTCTGTTGCTAACAAATTCACCCTCAGCACTTTCTTATCGCTGCAGCGTAAACTAAGACCATACGTCTTGGTTCACTCGCGGTAGTTCCCTGTACGCACAGACCCATATACATATGAATATAGATTCAGACTCAGATTCAAATTCGAACGACAACTCCAGTACAAACACAGGTCTCACTCCACAGCCAGACTTCTCAGATCTCGACACATACCTTGAGAATATGAATGTTGATGGCTATCTCGTTGACGCGGATGGGTCAAGTTCCACACAGCGGTATCTCTCTGGATTCGACGCGCCCGACCCATTTATGACGGTTTACACACCTGAAAAAACGGCACTTCTTGTTTCTGCATTAGAGTATGGAAGAGCGCAGACAGAGAGTCGAGCAGACAGCGTCTCCCGGCTTGCAGATTACGATTATCGGTCGATTGTGAGTGACTGTGATGCACCGACCGCGAAAGCACGTGTGACCGCACAGTGGCTTCAAGACCACGATGTAACACATGTTGTGACGCCAGAGCGTTTTCCACTTGGACCCGCAGATAAGCTTCGTGAACATGACCTTTCAGTGAGTGCTGAGACCGATGATGTGGTCACAACAATTCGGGCAGAAAAAACGGAAACAGAGATTGAGCATATTCGAGACGCACAAAAAGCAAATGAGGCAGCGATGGAAACCGCAGCGACAATTATTGACTCAGCAACTGTCACTGATGGGACCCTTTATTACGATAATGAGATACTCACGAGTGAACGAATAAAACAGGCGATTGAAACAACGCTACTACGACATGGGTGTGCGCTTGATGAGACGATTGTTGCCTGCGGTTCCGATGCAGCCGATCCACATAACCGTGGTCACGGACCACTCTCTGTCGATGAGCCAATTGTTGTCGACATCTTCCCACAATCAAAACAGACGCATTATCATGCGGATATGACTCGGACATTTCTCAAAGGGACCCCTGATGAGACACTCAGTGACTGGTTTGAACTCACCCAAACTGCACTTACAGCGGCAATCGATGCGATTGAACCTGGTATCACTGGTGAATCAGTCCACGATGTCGTCTGTGACATATACGAAGATGCTGAGATATCTACACTTCGATCCGACCCTACCGCAGAGACTGGCTTTATTCACTCGACAGGTCATGGAGTCGGATTAGATGTTCATGAACTCCCACGTGTGAGTCCTGATGGCGGTGAGCTTAAACCGGGGCATGTGATTACTGTGGAACCAGGGGTATACGACCCTGCTGTTGGGGGACTTCGAATCGAGGATCTCGTCGTTGTGACTGACTCTGGTGTGGAGAACTTGACAACGTATCCGATCACACCACTTGAAGCGCAGTAGTTCACTCGAAGTATCTAACTTAACATCAAATCGGGGCTCCTCTCTGCATCAAAGAGGTGAAGCCTGACATGTGACCAGTTAATAAGTAATATAAGTCTGCGTTAGCGGTATCCACGGGAGTACATCCAATCCCTGAAACGCTCTCTTCGGTTTTGCATCCAATAATCTACCTCATCATGCCACATCCGTTCGTCGTCAAGGCATCAAGTAGATTTCGAGCAGAACAAAACCCGACACCCAAACTCAATAGATGGATATCCACTCAAGTGGTCACTCTGTTAATTCATGATGACACAGCGTATTCTTCCAGGATAGACGCTCATAAGATTCCGCTTTTGTCGTTTCGTAAAAAAAGAAAACTCAATCTTAATTTCTGCAGAAACCGGAAACATCTCGAAGAGCGAGTCGAAACAGACTATGGATATTTCATTCCATACTGCATACCCCACAACATGCAATACATCACGGATCACAGATAACTGCATGTAAGTTCGCGTCTCTGTCTCGGTCTTTGTTATCATACAGTCAGAGTGCTTTAAGACCTCCGTCGAAGCCTCTCACTGAAGAAAAACTATCTGATAGCTGACAAGAGTAGGAGAGTATATGATATTCACTTCGATATTGACTCTGCTTAGACGATGATCACGCATATATAGACATGCTGGTGATAGATGCAGACGCTTGTATCAGCTGAGTCCGCGCCGTCGTCTCATGGTTCACCTCATCACCCCGACTCATCGAACTGTTTTTGACAGCAGCGATGCATAATTGATACCAATGGAGGTACTCGTGGTCGGCGCTGGTGAGATGGGTCGCTGGATAGCCCAGACACTTCACCGGTCCTTTGATATCGCCTTTGTCGACCGTGATGATGCAATCGCAGTAGCAGCGGCCGAAACAATTCAACAGGATGCTGACCGTAGCTCATCTCATAGGACTGTTCAGGCTATTACAGATGAACCGACACCGACCTTCTCAGCTGTGTGTCTCGCTGTTCCAATCACCGCGATTGAGTCCGCGATTATTGATTACGCAGACCGAGCGGAGCAAGCAATCTTTGATATCACCGGAGTGATGCAGACTCCGGCTGAGATAATGCAGACACACTGTCAACATCTTGAACGTCATAGTCTACACCCACTGTTCGCAGCTGCAAACGCGCCAGGGAACGTCGCTTTTGCTCCCGATGCCCCCGGTCCAGTCACTGACACTGTTATTGACACAATTACCGAGACGGGAAATCATGTTTTTCAGACCACGCCAAGTGAGCATGATACAGCGATGCAGACAGTCCAAGCAAGTGCACATGCAGCTGTGCTTGCATACGCTCTTGCGGCTGCGGATGTTCGCGATGAGTTCGCAACACCTGTTTCACGCGCGCTTGATGATATCGTTGCGACTGTGACTAATGGGACACCCCGTGTATATCAAGAGATACAGACAACATTTCAGGGCGCTGATAAGGTTGCATCAGCCGCTCGTCGGCTTGCTGATGCCGATCCTGAAACCTTTAATCAGCTATATATTGAGGCAAGTAACCACACATGATTGATCGTGAAGCTGTCCGGACGAACGCAAAATATCTTCGTAATGTCCGTCCAATCGATCCAGATGAGATTTATGAGTATATTGAAGATCAACCACATCCAGCAGTTGTTCGTGAAACCCTTCGTGAGGAGGCATTTGAGCTTGGATTGAGGGAACGAGCTGATGGAACGTTCGTGCCTGCCTCGACAGATCCGATTCCGGATCCGATGTGGCAACCAGATATGCTTCCTCGTCGGTATGATGACGTGATTGCTGATCATCTTGTCGAGCGATTTGGTCCTGAATGGTATCATGGTGACTCTGGCGCGATGCTACGGTCAACAATCCGCCGACTCAAAAGAGATTATTATCAGCAAAACCCTGTCGAATATGATCAAACTGTTGCGCTTGGATATGCGATCTATCACTTTGCCGATTATTATGCGGCAATTGGATACGTTCTTGATGACTTACTCGAACAGGGATGTCTCTCAGAAACCCTCCGAATTCTTGATGTTGGGGCGGGAGTCGGCGGACCGGCAGTTGGCATTCACGATTATCTCCCGGAGAGCAGCCTCGTCGAGTATCACGCTGTCGAACCGTCTGCGGGAGTCAGCATTCTTACCGATATCCTCGCAGAAACTCGACGGAATTTCCGAACAACAATCCATCACGAATCTGCGGAATCATTTGATCCTACCCGTATTGGGTCCGCAGATAATGAACGTCCATTCGACTTGGTTCTTTGTGCAAACGTTTTGAGTGAACTCAATGACCCTTCTGTCGTTGCCAAACAGTATTTATCTGCAGTCGCGACTGATGGGTCATTTATCGGACTTGCTCCAGCTGATAAACATACCAGTATTCGGCTTCGAGCTATCGAGCGAATGTTAACCGGTGACGTATCCACAGAGCCTCCTTTTGGGCATGAGGATCAGCAGATTCCATCTGACATAGTGAGTGATTTATCAACGGTTGAAACGCCTGATGAAAGAATCGACGCGACAGTTTATGCGCCCACACTTCGATTATGGTCTGAGAAAACCCCAGCAGACCGCGGATGGTCATTCGACCGTCGACCGATGATTACAGCGCCACCGACTCAACAGCGACTTGATGATGCGCCACGAAAAGCGGGTGAATCTGAGATGGCAACGTCTGAGCAGACACACAACAACTCAGAAGCCGCTGGTGACGGCACATTCCGCAATGAGACTGTTCAGTTCTCATATACAATTATCCGACGAGATGGGACTACCCGGGCGCCCGTCTCTGCCAACCCTCGACGACACGCTGCGATGGAAGCGATGGGGACACACGTCACAAACCGCATCAACCTTCTTGGCGTAAAACTGAGCCATGACCTTACTACATCACCCACGCAGAAATTAAATCAACACAGACGCGGGCAAGGCTATTCGAACGCACAACCTTCCCATAATAATGACAATCCTGTGTTTAAAATCGGTGATGGGAGTCAAACAACTGACAATTATGCGGTTGTAACAGTTGAAGACACTCTCACGGAATCACTTTTGACCGCGGAATATGGTGCTGTTCTCGCTTTCGAAAACGTCCTTTGTCTGTGGAATGATGATGAGGATGCATACAATCTTGTTGTTGATGATGAATCTGTCGTCGATGTGATTGCATAATCACCGCGATGGGACTTTTTGATCATGCAACCTCCGCAGGTGACAAGACGAATCCGTCGGAGCTTGGGCTATCCCTATCGTTGGGAATATGACCACTGTTTCTCTCCGAAGCCACACTCAGTTGAGTTGGAGCGCTATTTTGCGCGTTCCATGTCGCAGAAGGAACTTACAGTCCCAACAACTGTTAGTTGAAACCGAGATGCACTGTTCATCATCACCTCCACCTCTAACTCCAACTCCAACTCCTCTAACTTGACCGGTCAAATTACTCAACAATCACAATCGGTGGAGCAAGTATTCTGACTCAGCGCTGACTGTTCTTCGAAAGATAGTATAATATTTATGTTTGGACTGTAATGCGGCACTGACCTCACAGATACATGCATATATCGAGAGCGTCCGGACAAACTACGGGAGTGATCCGACCGGTGAGATTAAGAGCTCCCCAGCGGGATTTCAACATAATTGAAAACTCCGGAGTTTCAGGCACGTTGAGGGATGTCATCAGCGGTGGATTGTTGCTTATCGCCACAATCTGTCTCGGTAGCGGAACGTATCTTCTGTATCAGCGTTCTTCGGCTATGTAGGAATTACACTGGGCAATGAATGGTTGAAGAACTGGTGTGACAACCGTTCTATCACATCCTGTGTATATGAAATCATACTGTCGCCTCATAAGTTCCCGCAGTCAGATAGACTACCACAGTAGTCGTGCGCATATCACCCGGCACAATCACGGGAGACACCTGCCGCTTGTCATTCAAACAAGGATATTGCCTAACGTGGTGAAACAACAGTCAGATGAGCGATATTGTTGCTCGTTGGCGTGCAAGATGCAAGGCGCGTATGCAGTAGCGAGACCGACCTGTATAGCGGAAAGTGGCGATTGCTACAATATCAAATATATTTTACCTGTCATTATGAATCTTATTTCTCTGTGGATAGTATCGGAGTCGCTGGCATCGCCACGATATGCGGTTGTAATCTTGAACGCCCCTTCTGACGTTCTCGTTGATGTCCTCTCTCCAGGATATCCCTCACCCGCTGCTCGTACGCCGACATATCTTCGAAAAGGCTGTCTGGCTCAGGTGTTGCTGTTTCTGTTTGTGTCGAGGTGGGTGTATCGGCTGGGATAGAGGTTGATGTCTGGGTGTCTGAGTCTCCGGAGGTCTGGCATCCTGCAATGATTGGGGTCCCAGCGACATCAAGTGCCGTAAGAAACTTTCGGTGCGCTTGACAGTCGCTCACGAACGAGCAGTTACTGTCTAAAGGGAATTGCTCTCTCGCGCGGCGGCAGTTACGACCGTCGCAGTATCTGAGGCGAGACGTCTTAGGTGTGATCGGTTTCGCGGATATTGAATGACTCCCAAATTTGTCTGAACAAATAACACACTCACACACGTGTCTCTCAATCACAGGTCTCGGAAAGAAACACGGTGTTCAACGCAGCATGCACTGATATCCCGATCGAACGACTCAGCCATACCGAACATCTGGCTCATATCTTCGATGTTGCTGGTGTCCCGGAGAGTCCGGCAGACGCCGCCGGAGTTGGAGTGAAACTCTGTCACTGTGCCCGGGCTTAGAGTAAAACACACGGAGTGAGATGTCGAGAATCGAACAATCAGCAATGTGGAACTGCAAAAAGGGGAGCGCTCCGATTAATTCTCGTGTCTGTCTCCTCGCTCATTGACAGACCGGATCAGTGACCGGCGCAGATGAGGCTCATAAGAATCCTGAGTTACAGGAAGGGTCCTCCTCAGGGGTTGGAGCAGTCAAGGTATAAACAACATCTGTGATTCTCACATACACTCCATGCAGTTCTCCTGAGTATCTGAGATAAGAACTCCCTGCCCCGAACCGATTACCAACCGACCGAACAGCATCTGGAGAATCCGAGCACACATGTCAAAAATCCTGATTAAAACCTGTCTGAACAATTTCCTGCTCAGCCCGTGGAAGGTCAGCATACAATATTGGACTCGTCTCTTCAGTGTCAGTGTCATCCGCATTGGCGGTCGCATCAGTATCAACAGGTGCAATATCGACAAGCGCACCGTCCATGTCAGTGATACATCCGGAGGCTGTCACCGAGAGCAATCCAACGCTGGCGAGGGTGATGAATCGTCGCCGTTGCATACTGTGTCGTGGGACAACACATTTGATATATGATCATCGTGTAAATTCTATTCGTATAACTGAAAGTTATATTAGAATTTCCTGTCAACTAAGAATTTAGCTTATGTGAATATTTCAGACGAGATTATGAGTCCACTGACAAGATCGCAGGTACGTACACTATATTTTATATAAACTAAATAATATATTCACACAGGGTAAGCGAAGAGTACAGATTTCGCCCATAGATAACACACCCGACAAACATGGGCGAAAGTATCATGATTTATTTCGGACTATGCCTGGGCGTGACACTTGCCTGCTACGCCCGTGTCAGTACTGCTGATCAGCAGTTAGACAGACAAATCGAATCAATTACAGACTATGCACAGAATCGCCTGGGCGCATCGCTTCAAGACGTCGACGGGATTGGCGCCACGGTCCTTGCTGACGATGGGGACCGGTCATAAAGTGGTTCTGTGCGCTCGGAGGCGCAACTCATCGCGCCGACCGAGACGGTCCAAATCAAAGGTGGTCCGAGTAAGGTCTACCACGCATCGACCGCTAATGGGACGCTGTGTGGGGAGCGCAGCACTGGGTATCGGTCTGTGCAACGCGAGGCCGTCGAAGGGCACTATCGGTCGTGTGAGCGGTGCTTTGACCTATAGAATTGGCTTTAGGAATAGTCAGATCACATAGACGCTGCTTTCCCGAATACCGTGGATTAGACGCGAAAAGAAATCAGACGAGCGGCTCAACGACGAGGTGCTCTTGGGCGAGTTTCGGTCGCTTCGCGCGACCGTGGGTTTCACACTCGATGATGCCGTGCTCGGCGAGGACGCCGAAATCGCGGCTCACCCGCCCTTTGTCTCGCTCCAACCGGCGAGCGAGGGCGCGAGGACCGTTTGGAGTGCCGCTCCTGTGCTGTGAGGACGGGGCATGTGAGTATGTGAAAGCGTGGGAGGACGTTCGCGACCCCGAGGATTGTCCAGACTTGCTGTTGTGTCGTCATACAGTATATCCTCAGGATTCATTCGGGTCAGCGGAAGCGTGCGGTACATCTTTTCACGCGCCGCACAGAGTATAATTATGAGCGAATCTCTTTCGGTCCTCTTGACGAATGATGACGGTATTGATGCCGTTGGCATTCAGGCACTATACCAGGCGTTTGATGCTATTGCTGATGTTACTGTTGTTGCTCCGACAAATGATCAAAGTGCGGTTGGTCGACAATTATCTTCAGACGTTACGGTTCATGAACATGATTGGGGATATGGAATTGATGGTACCCCAGCCGACTGCGTTGTTGCCGGTGTAGAGGTACTCTGTCCTGATATTGATCTTGTTATCGCTGGGTGTAATAAGGGTGCTAATATTGGTGCATATGTTCTTGGTCGGTCTGGAACTGTCAGCGCGGCTGTTGAGTCGACTTTTTTTGATGTTCCAGCAATGGCGGTGTCAATGTATATCCCAGGCGGTGGCGACACTCCATGGCACGAGCAGGCAACGGAGGTATCAGCGTTTGCTGATGCAAGTCGCGCAGCCACATATCTCGCTCGACATGCATTCGATGCTGGTGTGTTCGAACAGGCAGATTATCTCAATATTAATGCTCCGGTAGCAACGGATGACGAGCCGGCAACGCTTGAGATTACACGTCCCTCTCGAGTGTATGATATGACAGCCGAACATGATGGCAACGGGACGGTAACACTGCATGATCGTGTCTGGGAGCGGATGCGAACCGATGATATTCCTGACCCAACCGGAACAGATCGCCGCGCTGTCGTTGATGGACACGTTTCGGTATCACCGCTGACAGCCCCACACACAACAGAACATCATGAAGCACTCGATGCACTTGCATCGACATATCTCGACTCAGTCTGACGGTGCATTGAGTGGCTCACTCTTCATGCGAACTCATATACTATCTGTGATATATGATGAGAGACAATGACACCACATCGCTGAGTTGAGTAACACTCTCATCTGAATTGTTGATGACTCTCGGCTGCAACGACTAGGCTATGTTTTGGTGGTTGTATCCTGCATCGTCGCTGCATGATGTGTATAAATAAAATCCCGTACAAGCTTCCCGGCGAGGCTTGCTGTTTGTCCATCATCACGGTCAGTGACTTCGACGACATCAAATCCAACTGCTGAGCCTGCAGCAGCTCGAACGGTTTCTCTTGCATCCTGTGGTGTAATCCCACCGGGTTCTGGCGTTCCGGTCCCCGGGGCAAATCCTGGATCAACCGCATCAATATCCACACTGAGATAACTTGACCGATCACCAATCCACGTGGTTATATCAAAACCTGCGGTAAGCTCACTCGGTGATACAATAGTCACATCTGCGGCTGCAGCACGCTCCCATTCAGCCTCTGCACCGGTCCGGGCACCGATGATAATCACCTCTTCGATCATGCTCATCTCTAATATATGATGGGTCACAGTCGCATGGCTGTTCGCGTTCCCATCATATGTCTGCCGTAGATCAAGATGTGCATCAAAACAGACGAACACATCTGGCATCACCGCATCGACGCCTGCGCGGGAAACAGTATGTTCTCCGCCAAGCATCACTGGGAGTGCATCATCACGGACGATAGCAGTCAGTTTACCATTCAGCCACTCTAGGTACTCTGCTGTATCATTCCATGCACGTATATTCCCCTGATCAATAACGTCACACGCAGAAAAATGCAGGTCGGTCCGTCGGTCATAGTCGTCGAACGGACGAGCGAACTGTCGGATACGGTCGGGACCAAATCGAGTCCCTGGAAGAAATGATGTTGAAACATCCAGCGGCGCGCCAACAACGGCATATCTAGCAGCGTCACGATCGATGGACTCTCTGGTCCCAGGAAACATCACAGCGTTTATACTCAGACGATCTTTCGCTGTCCTTCGTATTCAAGATACTCTATTTCATCATCAGGCGACATGTCTTGATCCTCTGGGACTCGCATCGTGAACGTCTGGTAGGTGTCAAGATCCATTATCTGTGCATCAGAGCCGGTGACTGAGACGACCTGCCCTTGCTTACGTTCAATAATCGGAACCCATACTTTCGCATCGACTGGCTGTGAAAGCGACCGCTTCCGGTCATCAAACACACCACTCCCTTCGACTCGAGCCTTTGCACTCCCGTGCTTGCCAGGCTTTGCCGTGCTGTATGAGTTAATTTCACACGGAGATTCATCCATCATTACGTAACTGCCCTCTTGCAGTTCGCGAACCTGCTTCTGCTCTCTCGGCATAATTTACGATATATGTCTAGCCGGTATAAACAGTTTGGAAACAGCATCAACATTGATATGAGTCTCTCTCTTAGCGTATGCACCGTAAGAATGATCCCGACGGTTATCACTATGAGTTTGTGATGGGAATCACAACACATTACATAGAGTCAACATCAGCCGTGATGTGTTCAATCGCGACCGCGGCGCTCTCGCATGCTCTGTCGTGTAAACTGTGGTTTTGCCTGAACGCCACGTTTCGATCGAAATGACCGATACAACGCAACAATCACGGGTAGGGTCAATGCCGCTGCAACAGTTGCTGGAAGTATGCTTGATTGATCAAACGCATAAAGAATGGCTGTCGAAAGCGCCCCCACAGCGACAAACAGTCCATATACAATCCGCCTTGCAAGTCGGTCAATCACACTATTGCGATCTTGTAATCGAACGTCTACAGAAAGGTTATCTCGCTCAATCCGATCGAGCACTCCATTGAGTTTCGGTGGTACCTCAACGAGTGCACGTGCTGTGTCCTGCGTTTGGGTGCCTGCATCTGCGAGGAGCTTTCGCGCTGTCTCCTCATAATATCCCTCTGATTCAATATAATCGGTCGCAACGGAGATAAAGTCAAACTCTGGGTCAAGCGTTACACAAACACCCTCAACGACTGTTGCCACACGAAGAACCAATGCAAGATTACGTGGAAGTCTCAGTGGGAATTCATATATCGTTGATTCTACCTGATCGACAATCTGTTGTACGCGATATTGTTCGATGTCCTCACCCCGGGCATCAGCAATCGCCAACTCCATCACATTTCCCATTACCTCTCGGTCTGCCTCTGGTGAGAGCGTTCCCATCTCAATAAGAGCATCCAAGATCCCATCAATATCCTGATTTGCAACAGCAACATAAAATTCGATGATTTTCTCTTGAATAAATGGACCAACGGTTCCAGACATCCCGAAGTCATAGAAAATAATTTCACCCGTTTCAGTCACTGCTAAGTTCCCTGGATGTGGGTCAGCATGGAATACGCCATCGCCAATGATCATCTGTAAATATACTTCCTGAAGCGTCTCGGCTAATCTGGTGCGATTGAGCCCCATCTCGTCCAGTTCTTCGATATTATTGATCTTTGTTCCTGGAAGATACTCCATCGTCAGCACACGCGATCCTGAGCGTGATTCAATCGCCTCAGGAATCCGAATCTCATCAACTGACATGAAATTTGATCGAATCTGCTGTAAAATCCGACGCTCGCGGTCGTAGTCCATCTCTTGACGAATCGTCTTTGCGAATTCATCGGCAAGATTTTCGAGTGAAAATGCTCGTCCCTGTCCAATAAATCGTCTGACAATTGGTAGCGACCATCGAACGACACGGAGATCTGCCTCAACAAGTGCTTCAATTCCTGGACGTCTGATTTTCACCGCAACAGGATCATCGTTATACGTCGCTGTGTATACCTGACCGAGACTTGCACCGCTGATTGGCTCACGGTCAAAATCATCATATATTTCATCAACTGGTCCAAGTTCATCTTCGATAACGACCTTCGACTCTGCCCATGGCGCTGGTGGCACGTCATCTTGGAGACTCGAAAGAATTTCAATATACTCTGCAGGAAGCACATCCGGGCGCGTCGACAGTAGTTGTCCAAGTTTGATGAACGTCGGACCGAGTGTTAATAACGACTCAAGTAAGATTTCAGCACGTGCTGTTTGTGTCTCGGCGTCAACACTTCGTGTGCCACCGAAAAGGAAGTATTTCCGCCTATCGCGAGTATATGCAATAATTAGCGGGAAAAACTGTCGAATGACGACAAGGAACCGCCAGTACGCTCGAAGATTCACCGCCGTGACCACTCCATCACGTCTTATGCGCCCTCAGGAGATGAGATGGGAATCGTCTGATCTGGCGCAGCATCTCGCTTCGGGAGTGTAATTGCCAAGACTCCACGTTCCATTTCTGCAGACGCACCAGAGCCCGTCGCATCAGGCGGGAGCGGAAGGTCGACATCCAAAAACAACGACCGCTCCTCGCGGATATAGCGGAAGTCCTCGTCTGATGGGAGGTCCTTTTCGCGTCGCGCCTCAACGGAGAGTCGCCCTCGGTCGACGCTGAGCGTTGTCGTATCGGCTGTCACGCCTGGGAGATCGAGAACGACAAGATATGCATCCGCAGATTCCAATAGATCAGCGAAAACTGCGGACGGAAGTTCCTGCAATGCATCCCGCAATGGTGACATACATATACTGAGCGTCGGGAGGTCGAAAAAGCCCGCGGTTGACGCCGACGTGGTAGTGTGACTCTTCTCATTCTGTCACATGGTATCGATGTCGTCAGTTGGGTAATGAGGTTCTCCGAATATCTCTCACACATCGATGAGAGTGATTGTAATCATCCATATAGGGCGGAGATGAGAACCCACAACTTTGCTCATGTAATAAAACCATCAGATATACGAGAGTGGTCGACATATGTTTTGCATCAAATTCCCGTCCCTTCCCCTCATGAGTCCGTTATAGCCACACGCACTGGCAGGCAGGGGGCTATGGCTCTCGTCAGCTAGTCCCGGTGTCGGATGAGTACCCGTATGCTCATCGAAACTGAAATTGATATTGACTGTGGTGCTCCGAAGCACAGGCGGTCGCGCGGAGGGAGCTGGCTCACAGACAGTGTCAGGTGAATATCTCAGGGCTTGGACTAGACTAGGCTAGACTGGACTGAACTGGATCTGTGCATGGGTGCGTCCTCAAAATCTCATGCACAACGGTCGGGTTAGATCTCATAACGCGGGAGAAACTTTTCTACACGCGTCCAGAACATTATCCATGGATAGTACTGACGCCACCGACGCTGCCGATGCCGGAAATGTCTCTGATCCTGATCGCCGATCGTCGGGATTCAAAGATCGAACCAAGGTCGCAGACGCTCGTCGTCAGGTATTAGAAAATATTAGCCCTCACGAGCGGATTGATAATCTCTCACTTGGACAAGCGGACAGCCGTGTGCTTGCAGAACCGATTACTGCATCGCGGGCGGTCCCAGGTTATGAGCGTGCCGCGATGGACGGATGGGCTGTGCGGGCGCGTGATACGTTCGGTGCTGGTGATCGCTCACCGAAAGTGCTTCAGGTCGCTGATGAGACAGCCGAATCAGTTCCGGACACGCCAGTCGGACCTAATGAAGCAGTTCGTGTACATACCGGAAGTGCACTTCCAGATGGGGCAAATGCGGTCGTAATGATCGAACAGGTAACACAGGTCGGGACTGAGATTGAGGTGTTTGATGCAGTGACTGAGCGTGAGAATGTTGCACCTATCGGCGAAGACGTCGCGGAAGCACAGTCGCTGTATAGTCCAGGACATCAACTCCGACCCTCAGACCTTGGATTGTTGAAATCAGTTGGACATGATCGTGTTTCGGTGTATGAGCGTCCAACTGTTGGGGTTATCCCGACCGGCGAGGAACTCGTTCAATCCAATCCAGGTCCTGGTGAGGTTGTTGAGACAAATGGACTCACCGTTTCTCATCTTGCCAATCGGTGGGGTGGCACCGCAACGTATCGAAACGTTGTTACAGATGACCCGGCGGCACTCCGTGCAGCCATCCAACGGGATCTAACGAAGGATGTTGTTGTAACGACGGGCGGATCCTCAGTAGGGTCACGAGATCTTGTCCCAGAGATCGTTGATGCCCTCGGGTCAGTCCTTGTGCATGGAGTAGCGCTCAAGCCTGGTCATCCAGTTGCAGTTGGTGTTGTTGAGGACACTCCTGTGATTATGTTGCCCGGATATCCTGTTGCGGCAATTGTCAATGCGGTGCAATTCCTTCGACCGATATTAAAGTATATGGGGCACCTCCCGCGTGACCCACCCCCATCAACGACGGCGCGACTCTCGCAGAAAATTCCCAGTGAACCAGGAGTGCGAACGTTCGCACGAGTCCGAACGGAGACTGCGACTGCTGCTGACGCCGACACTGACACTGACACTGACACCACCCCCAACAGTAACGACGATAATCATGATGTCATCTCAAAAACAGCGACACCCACACGTACATCTGGATCAGGAGTGCTTTCATCAGTCGCACTTGCAGACGGCTGGGTAGTCGTCCCTGAATCACGCGAAGGGCTTGACGCCGGTGAGACAGTGTCCGTTGAACAGTGGGAGTGGTCAACGTGAGCGACCGACGAGAGTTCCGTGACCTTGCCTCCCCAGATGTGGCTCGTGAAATCATTCGTGAGTTACCAATAGCATCGTCGCCTGAGACAGTTCCGTTGACATCAGCTCGCAGTCGTGTGCTCGCAGAGCGCGTTGATGCTGATCTTGATGTCCCAGGATTTGACCGAGCAAGCATGGACGGATACGCTGTCCGTGGTCGGGATACCTTTGGTGCTGATGAGGCCGATCCAGTTGATCTCAACTGTATTGGCGCCGTTCATGCTGGGGCAACACCAGATATCACAGTCGATTCAGGAGAGGCCGCAGAAATATCAACGGGTGCTGTGATGCCACCGGGTGCTGATGCTGTCGTCATTGTCGAGCGAACACAGGAGCACGATGATGGATCGACAGTGCGTATACGTGATGCGGTCGCGCCAGGTGATAATGTAATGATCGCTGGAACTGATGTTGCTGCTGGGACACGGGCACTTGGACCGGGGACACGACTCACGCCACGAGAAATTGGTCTTCTCTCAGCGCTTGGTGTTGAATCGGTTCCTGTCCGCGGTCGCCCAACTGTCGGAATTGTTTCGACGGGTGACGAACTCGTTAGACCAGGATCGACACTCGATACCAGTCGTGGACAAATATACGATGTAAACAGTTACACCATCGCTGCGGGTGTCGAGGAAGCAGGTGGCGAGACGAAATTGTATCCACATGCTGGTGATGATTATGACGAGATGGAACGACTCCTTATTGAGGCAGCTGATGACTGTGACCTTGTGTTATCCTCTGGATCGACATCTGCATCAGCAGTCGATGTGATCTATCGCGTGATCGAATCACGCGGGGATCTCCGACTCCACGGTGTTGCGGTCAAACCGGGCAAACCAATGCTCGTGGGTGAACTCGACGGCAGCGCATATATTGGTCTTCCAGGATATCCTGTATCAGCTCTTACAATCTTCCGGCTGTTTGTCGCCCCTGCGATTCGATCGGCTGCCGGGCAGCCTGATCCACAAACGGCGACACTTACTGGGACAATGGCTGTCGAAGAGCGATATGCAGAGGGACGATTGCGATTGATGCCGGTCGGGACTGTCAGTAATGCTGTTGGTGAGACGCTTGTATATCCCGTTGACAAGGGATCAGGGGCAACAACATCACTTGTTGAAGCTGATGGTGTTGTTGCTGTTGACCCTGAAACGGAGTATCTCGCTACAGGAGAGTCTGTGACTGTTGAGTTATTCTCACCAGATGTTCGACCGCCAACGCTCCTTGGCGTTGGTGAGGACGATCCTGTTTTTTCACGTCTGCTTGATACGTTATCGAATTCTCGATACCTTGCTGTTGGAAGTCGAGAAGGAAGACGTCGACTCCGCGATGGTATTCCGGATATCGCCGTTGTTGCTGGACCAACCGACCGTTCAATTGACACCGTCTCACTCGGTTCGTGGACAAGAGAATGGGGACTCCTCGTTCCAGCCGGAAACCCTGCTAATATCGATGGGCTGACTGATATTATCGAGATGAATCAACAGTTTGTGAATCGTCGAACTGACTCGGGAATTCGACGCGAACTTGACGCAACCATCGAATCGCTCGCGAATGACCGTAACATCTCCCGACGAAAGCTTATACAATCAATTCAGGGATATGAACGAGGGACCAAAGGTGTCGAAAGCCCCGCACGGGCAATCACACAGGGAAACGCAGATGTCGGATTAGGGCTGCGTATGACAGCGGCTGAGCGCAATCTTGAGTTTATTTCACTTGGCACACAGCGAGTGACCGTCGAGGCGAATCCAGATCGGATTGAGAAATCAGGTGTCACGGAGCTCTCGGATAATCTTGATTCCGATATCGCGAATATCGGATCATACCCAGGATATGAACACTAAAAGCTCCAAGCGATAGCTAAGAACACCTGTAATATACTCGTTTGTATCCTCTCATCACTGGATAGAATTCTGATGCGATATTACATCGAGTGAGTCCACGCGATAATCGCCAAGCACACAGCGACCACGTTGTTCCGGTGAGTGTCGTTCAACGTGGAGACCTGCAAGTCCAGCATTCCACGCAGCTCCAACATCACTCGGTGCATCACCAGCGAGTACCCCGGTTCCGGTTACAGGTGTTGAGGAGTCCTTTCCAAGTGATTCTATGGCGTGATAAACCGGGTTTGGATCTGGCTTCCATCCTAACTCAGACGTACAGGTCACGAAGGCATCGAACCAGTCCCCGATGTCAAGATGCTCGACCACTGGTTGAGCAAGAAATGACTGACAGTGTGTCACAACCCCAATCGGTATATTCGCCGCATGTAGCTCGGTGAGAAGCACTGCTGCATCCTCGTGGAGATATGTTGCCTCCGCTCGAGCCATTGGGTCCTCGACCTCGTGTAAGACCGACCAGAACGTGTCCGGGTCTATCCCCATGTTTTGAATCTGCGTATTCCGTGGGTCACCAAGACCATGCCAGAGTTGCTCAGCTTCATCATCACTAAATGAGATACCAAGTTGACTGCCGACACGATCGAACACAGAACGGGTATATCCCCACTCGACATCAACAATCGTCCCGTCGAAATCGAACAGCCAGAAATCGTAGTCGGTGGCAACAAGATTCGATTCAGAGTGCTTCGTTGCTGTAGATGTCGATAGTGCCCGACTCAACCCTCTGTCATCCCCGGTGACCTCAGATTCTGTCTCACTCATTATTTATTGAACTGAGTAGTCATATCGGTTTCTGCACGTGCTTCAATAAGCCTCATCAAACCGTGCTGCAAGATCAGTATCATTTTCAGTGATGCCACCAGCATCATGTGTCGTCAGTTGAACCTCAACCTCGGCATATCGAAGAATGATCTCCGGATGATGAAACGCATCTTCGGCAATTTCGCCAATCGCTGACACAAATTCGACGCCAGGAAGATACGCATCAAAATCATAGGTTCGGACGATTTTATCACCGTCGCGTTCCCATTCTGACGGAAGAGCAGCCTCAATTTCATCATCAGATAATAATGCAGTCATTCAATAATCGTTCCTACGCGTTCCCATCTGAATAATCGTTCGCCTGACCATTCAGCAATCAATACACAGTAACGAAAGCGAGTACGCAAATGCAAATGCAAATGCAATCATACACGAACATGACACATATGAATTCGAATGTGATGTTCATCAGCTGAATCAACCAATGGGAAAATAATTGTCTGAGTCAGTTTCGTTTTGATTATTCGTTTTGTGAGAGAAAAATTTCTGACATATAATTCTCTTCAAATCGTGGCGCACGCATCCAAAGACTGTCTCTCCTAATGCCGATCAGTGTGTTTCGTTCACCCATCAGAGATCTTTTCTGCAACATGATTCGGCACGTCATCAGGAAGGTCATCACCCGAAATATCCCCACGCTCGGCTGCTCGTGGGATATCATCAGGACGATCCGGTTGTGGTGTATTCCCACCGAAATCGGGGTCAAAAAGCGTCATTGCGGTCTGAATCGTCGTCCAATCATCCTCAGCAGCCGCATCTCGGAGACTCTTTGTCGGTGCAGCAAGTAACTGATTGACCAGCGCATCTGCCATCGACGAGATCGTCTCACGCTGGTTCTCTGTCAGTGTCCCCTGCGTCTCCAGCTTTTCGAGTGCTGTTTCAACTTCGCGTCGTTTGACGTGCTCTGCGGCTTCATACATTCCACTGATTGCCTCATCAGCTCGCTGGCGCTTGTATGATTCAAGAAGCCGGTCAAACTCCTCATCAATCATTGCATCAACTTCTCGTGCAGCAGCCTCTCGAGATGCCTCTGTTTCCTGTGTAATCGACTCAAGCGCATCAATATCTTGCACAATGGCGTTCTCAATATCGGCAGTCGCTGGATGCACGTTTCGGGGCTGTGCAAGATCGATGATAAAAGTCTCACCAGCATCATCAATATCTGCAGGCTCAATTAGATACTCTGAATAGCCCGTTGCAGTCATGATGATCGAAGCGTCGGTAAGTACCTCTGTCAGAGCCTCAAGTGAGACCGCATAAGATGCACTATTAATCGTCTCAGCGATTGACTCAGCGTTTTCGATAGTCCGATTTGCAATAATAACCTCGGAGACGCTTGTTGACGCCAGTGACTCAGCAATCAATGAGCCCATCTCACCAGCGCCAATGACGAGTGCCTTCCGATTATCAAGCCCAACTGACTGCTCAGCCAGCCGGACAGCCGCAGATCCAATCGAAACCGCACCTTCATTAATTGAGGTCTCATTCCGTGCTCGCTCACCAACATGAATTGCCTTTGTGACGCCAGCCTCCAACATCGGACCAAGTGCGCCAATCCCGCGAGCTGCCTCAACAGCACGCTTGAATTGTCCAAGAATCTGATCCTCACCCAAGACGAGTGATTCGAGCCCAGTCGCTACCCGGAGCAAATGCCGGAGACTCTCTTCATGAGACATCTCAACGACAGCACCATCACGCACATCGGGTGCAAAACTTGCGAGGGCACGCCGACCTGCAGCTGCACTATCGGCAACAACATATGCTTCTGATCGATTGCATGTCTGAATAGCGAATGACTCGATGATTCCGTTGCGCGTGAGGAGCGTCTCCATGACAGTTCGACTATCTCTTTGACCTGCTAATTCAATCTCTTCAACGCTTGCACGGTTGTGGGAAACTCGCACACCACAAATGACCCCTGTGTTCATCGTTCATCTCCCATCGTGTTACGTATCACGCGCGTTGCCTCTTGGCGTGGATTAATTTCCCCCGTACGTAAACCCTTCCAAACGTCTGGATCACGAACGACCGCACGAATCGCATCACGACGCGCCGATGGACTACAGTCACGTTCCCGAAGTTCGGCGCGAAGGTCAGCGGTGAGAGTCGCCATTGCACCGGCGGATTCAATCTCGGCTTCTATCTGTTCTCGAAGATACTTTGCGAGCGCCGGGCTTCGACCACCAGTCGAAATACTAACCTGAACGGGACGATCCGCGACAGTCGCTGGAAGTATAACATCATACGCTGTGGGCGACATACGATCCTTCTCGCCACTTGCTGTTGATCGGTCAGCACGATTGAGGAGAAGCTCATTATTGTGTGCACTATCTGCAATACTATCATTAAGTTCATCATTGTCTGTCGCAGCGACGACAAGTGCTGGATCCGCTCGCGTAATCCATCCATCGACATCTGGTGGTGATGGTGCGGCACGGACTAGAGTTGCAGTATCAAAGCTGTCTTCGGTAAATGTCGGACTAATCACGATAACGTGGGCTTCAGAGCTAAATCGCCGTGCTTTCCGTGCACCAACAGAGCCGCCACCAAAGATCATGACCCGTTCTTCAGTAAAGTCGTGGTACAATGGAATCATTCGTTTGCTGTGTGTCCTTGCTTTGTTTTTTCGACGATTGATATCGGACTGTCACACTCTTTTTTAATCATGCGCAGTTGCATGTGTGACATTCTATTATGCTGTATTCGCAGTTGCACGCTCATCAAGTCGAATACCTGTTTTCTTTAAAATCTGCGTTGAAAACAATGAATCCCAATCATCGTCAGTGACTTCCCAGTGTTCGTTCATTGTTTCACGGATTGTTTGGATACGCCTTTCACTTTCCTCAACTGAACGACCATGTGTCATCGCAAAGAAATTATATGACCAAACATCATCGTGTCGCGGTCGGTGATAGCAGTGTGTTACAAATGGGAGTGAGGCAACCGCCGGACCGACCGTTTCAAGTTGTGCATCAGGAACATCCCAGACTGTCATTCCATTTTCGGTGTATCCAAGTGAGTAATGATTCGGAACCACACCAACCCGCCGAATCTTGCCCTCAGCATTAAATCGAGCGATTGTTTCAACTACCCATGACGGACTCATCTCAATGGCGTCAGCAACGTCATGATATGGTGTTTCAGTAATCGGTAATCCTCCTTGAATCTCAACGATTAGATCTCGTTCTGCAGGGGTCAGCGCTCGTCGATCTATTGGGGCTGGTGTCGGACCAACATCTGAGCAATCGATATCACCGTTCGGGATAGGACCGTCAACGAGAAATTTCGCCTCAACGCGGAATTCCTGTTGTTTTGGCATATTGTATGTCTCTTGTCCTGTTTCTTGCTCAATTTTGTTGAGGACTGTCTCAACCTGATTAGCGTCCGCAACACTGACAACAAACCACATATTGAGATGCGGATGTTCACGTTCGTAATTATGTGCGACCTCGCGATAGTCATTGACCGCATTAGCAATCGCATCAAATCGACTCTCGGGGGCATGCATCGCAACTAGCGTTGCTGTCCCGCCGATCTCTTCTGCATTCACCAATGCACCAAACCGGCTTAACACATCAGTCTCATCGAGTCGCTGGATTCGATTCAAAAGTTTCTCTGGTGTGATATCGACGCCGCGGTCTGTCAACGCCGCTGCAGCTGGTTCGAATGGGCGATTGATGACTGGAAACCCACCCTGAAATCCATTGATAATAGCACGATCGATTGATGACAGCGTGATATCACCCGTCTCATCGGATGTGTCAGCATTTTCAGTAGCGCTGGCGTGTTCGTCCCCCCGTGTCTTCGTCATATATGGCTCTCAACATTCAGTGAGGATAAACACATATACATCGATGAGCGATCCCATCGGCGAAATGGAGTAAAAAATAACGTTCGGACGAAGGAAGTGTTACTCATCACGATATATTCTGATATTTGATAGAAGATACGAGATAATTCTGATTATGATTATGGGACTGTTGTTACATTATTCACGTTTTCGATTGATTCAAGATCATCTGCAACAGCCGTTTGCGTTGGTCCAGCTTCATAATAGAACACGAGATCGAATGTTCCCTCGCGAAGAAGCTGTTGACACTCCCAGACAAATGACTCATCGTCGAGTGTAAGCCCTTGAAACTGATTTGAAGCAAACTCTGAAGAGTCATTCCCGGCATAGATATACGTCTCTCCCTTTCCGGCGTGAGTCGCAAGACATTCATTAATGCTTACAGTGAGCTCTTGCATCTCAAGATCTTCGTCGCCAGTGAGACTCGTATGGACGATTGCCCCCACAAGATCAATCTCACCAGGCTCAATGAGAGCCATCGTTCGCTGATAGAGATCCTCATCGACAGAATCGGTCATGATTGAATATATGAACTGATAAAGTAAGTATCACTCGCACTCCAGCAGTATGTTGTTCTCATGCTCTCAATATCACACAACAGTCGTTGGCAATCTGACCATTGTGTCTCTCCGAACCCACACACCTACTTCAACGGAACGCCCGGTGACGCGTTCCGCCGCAGCTTCGGATACAGAAACAAAATTGCCAACAACTGACAACATGGGAGGGGTAGCTTGGCTCATGTTACCATTCACACTTGTTAATGTGCATATTGATACTCTGAATGATATCAGCATACTATTGTTTTGTGAGAAAATAAAACAGAAGACACATACAAACCAGCATCATTGCATATGAGTATGTTTCGGCGTGTCCGTGATGTTATACAGCGCGCCTATGGGCGAGCACTTCGGCGTCAAATATCAGAGGGACCGACGCACGTTGCTATTATCCAAGACGGGAATCGTCGGTATGCGAGAAAACAGGGGAATGATGCTCATGAGGGTCATCGTGAAGGCGCACAAACAACAGAGCGTGTGCTTGAGTGGTGTGAGGAACTTGGGATCGAAGAATTAACCCTCTATGCATTTTCAACAGAGAACTTTAATCGCCCAGATGCAGAACTTCAGCCGCTTTTCGATCTTATTGAGTCAAAACTGTATGAGTTTGCTGACGCTGAACGGACGCATGAAAACCATGTCCGAATCGGGGCAATTGGTGATATTGAGCGACTGCCACAGCGAGTCCAGACTGCTGTTGAGTACGCTGAATCACAGACTGCTACTTACGATGGTTTTCGGCTTAATATCGCGCTGGCGTACGGCGGTCGTTCTGAACTCCTCCGTGCTGCTCGTAGTGTTGCACACGATGTCGACGCCGGTGAGCTTGAGCCATCCGCAGTTGACGTCAAAACGGTTGAATGTAGACTCTCAAGACATACAACGCGCGATGTCGATTTGATTGTTCGAACAGGCGGTGATGAACGGACATCCAATTTTCTCCCGTGGCATGCAAATGGAAATGAGGCAGCTGTGTACTTCTGTGCGCCATATTGGCCGGAGTTTTCAAAAACAGACTTTCTGCGGGGAATTCGCACATATGAGTCACGAGAGGAATCATGGCGTCAATCACGCACTGAACGTGCTGTTGCACTCGTCAGAGCTGTTGCGAAGACTGAGATTGAGGATGCACGCCAAGTTGCAGGACGACTTCGAGAGCAACTTTCTCCAACAGGTGCCCGTGAAGTGTCTGCTGAACTTTCCCGACAGCGTGAGCCGCCAGCTGAGTCAGTTGATCGTGCCGATTGAACTCGCTGACAACTCGGGCACTCAGAAACTGAGGAACTTGAGAACTCAGGGTCCACTTGGTTGCATTATTGCCCAAATCGTCGCTGACGATTCTGATAATCAATCACTGCGCGGAGATAGTCACGACGGCGGAAATCCCGCCAATTGACATCTGTAAAATACAACTCTGAGTAAACCGACTGCCAAATAAGGAAATCAGAGAGCCGTTCAGCCCCAGTTTTAATCACTAAATCCGGCTCATCAGCAAAAACAAGTCGCTTTTCGATTGTGTCAGCATCGACCGTCTCTGGGTCGATTGATCCATCATCAACCGCTTTAGCAATCTGACGGACAGCTGCTGCAAATTCACGTTTCCCACCTAATCCGATGTTGACCTGTATTGGTGCATCTGCTGGTTCGGTATCATCAGGCTGGCGAACAACCACTGATCGTGGGGTGGTTAAATTGCGAAACTCACGGGCAAGCGTTGGGACTACTGCCTCATCGAGAACACTCACTGAGATCGTTACCCGTGTTGCACCATATTCAAATGCCCAATTGAGAAACTGTGAGAGAGTTTGATATGCACTCTGTTCGAGGAGATCCCGCTCAGTGATGACCACAGCGACATGCGCTGGTGGCTCTGCATTATGAAATCGATGACGGAGTGCAAGATACCAGTCGTAAATGCCCACATAGATATCACTGAGAGCAAATAATATATGTTTCAGGATTTCTCAGCTTCGAGAGCAAGACCCAGGAGACGCGAGTAAACCACCCACAGTAGGGTAGTGCACGGCTCACAACCGCATGCGCTGCACAGACCTGTGTCGGGACCATTAAGTACATGTCGCCGATACCGGCGTATGTGCAACCCACGCTCCGACGGGCTGGTGGATTCGCCCTCATCGGAACCTTGGCGGTCACCGCTCCGGTGCTTGGTCAGGCTGCATTCGCTCCCTTTGCTGCTGTTGGTATTACCGCTGCATTCCTGATCACCGACGGTCCGATTTTTGAATTATTTGCCCGTCCCGGTGACAGGCAAGATGGTCGACTGAATGGACTTGCGGGATTTGCTCTTGCAGCCGCTGGACTCGCAATTTTATCAACAGAACTCGGGCTCCCGGTTGCGCTGTTTGTGGCATCGGTTCTCATCCTTGCATATGGAAACCTCGGCAAACGACTGATTGCTGAGACATCTGATGAGCCATTTGTCGGGACTGCTGGGTTTGTTGTTGCTGGGACACTTGCTGGTGTTGGTGGACAATTTGCAACAGCGACTGTTATTGGAGTTCAACCAGTTATCACACGGTATGTCTTTCTTGCGACTGCTGGCGCACTTGTTGCGGCATTACTTCGGGAGATGCTTTTTGAACGTGATGACCCACTTGTCATGCTCACGAGTGGACTCTTGTTATGGTTATTTTCGTATCTCGGTAGTGATGTTGGGGCAATTGAGCTTGGCGCAGCACTGGCTGTCACAGCCGCTCTTGGATTCGTTTCCTATGCGCTTGGAACCGCATCAGTCGCTGGTATGCTTTCTGGGGTTCTCCTGAGTCTGCTTGTCATCGTTCTTGGTGGATTTGGATGGTTCGCTGTGGTTATTAGCTTCTTTAGTATCGGTGCACTCTCGACAAAATATCGATATGATGAAAAAAAGCAACGGGGCATTGCAGAGGAAAACGAGGGTGCACGTGGGACCGGCAATGTTCTTGGCAATGCTGCTGTTGCACTTATATGTGTCATCTGTTTTGCGGCAAGCGAGTCAATTGTTATTCCCGGTGACCCGATAATATTCAAATATGCGTTTGCTGGGTCAATTGCTGCCGCACTGAGTGATACGCTCTCATCAGAGCTTGGTGGACTGTACGATAACCCACGATTGATTACGACATTGACACCAGTGCCTCCAGGGACTGACGGTGGGGTAACATGGCAAGGGGAATTATTTGGTATTCTTGGTGGGCTCATTATCGGTATTGTCTCCTTTGGGCTGTTTCCATCGGTGGATGCCACTGGAAGCATCGCAATCGGAATCGCTGGATTTCTTGGAATGACAGCTGACAGCATCCTCGGAGCAACTGTCGAAGGTGATAGAATTGGCAATGAAACGGTTAACCTAGCTGCAACATTTATCGGCGCGGTCCTGAGTGTCGGTAGTGCAATTGTCGTGTTGTGACCGCATACCGTCCAAGCCGTCCCACAGACTATTCACGACTCATCACACTTCAGCAGTCTCTCGTCTCACCATCACCACAGCTCCTTCAGACGGTTGTGGCAACACAGACGATCGGCAACTGTCTTGTTTCAATCACGGAGACACAGACCGTCGTTGGATATGCACTCTGGTTTACCAGTACTGAACAGGTTGTTGAGGAGATATCTACTCTCAGCAATGAGTCAAGGGATCATTGTGATGAGGACTCTGTGGAAGCCGCTGGGTCGGCATATATGGTCGATGCGACAGGGAGCGCACATCTTGCAGAATTAGCTATCCATCCCGCATATCGCCGACAGGGACGCGGATCTCAGTTATTGACTGCAATCTTTAACCAACTTACTCCTGGAACTCAACTCACGCTCAACGTCGCTATCAATAATAAGCCGGCGCGGGCACTGTATGAGACCGCCGGATTCACGCCAATCTGTCGGCATGAGAAATTTTATCAAAACGAGATAAACGGACAAACCAGTGCGTCAGACGCGATCGTGTACGCGAAAGTAATATAATTGGAGCAAGGGTTCTGCCGTTCGCGATCCGTCAACTATGAAATCAACCTTCTCTCACTTCAGTTAAAGGATGTCACAAATCCGCTCAGTGCACGGTCACGGTCACGTTTGGATATGCCTCTTTGTTTTCACAATCGGGATACATATTTCAGACAGTGGCACCAGAGTTCGCACTGAGTAGCTCATCTGCTGTCCGTAACCGGAGATCGACTGGTCGTTTCACAAACTCACCTGTTGATGCGGCGACAATCTGTTCGACGCCACGTTGTGAGGCGACATCAAGCAGTGACTGTGAGACATCTCCGTCAGCAATGACACCATGCGGAGCAACCTCAGCCGTCTCAATCGCATCAACAGCTGTTGTCACCGGTGCCTCTGTGAGTGTTGTATACTCCTCATCGATGAGTCGCACACATTCTGTATCGCCGCCAACGACTGCACGTGTGTGATCACGCAGCGAACTGGGTTCTTCGGATTCCTCTGTTGAATTATCCTGCGTGCCGTCATCTGGTTTTGATTGTTTCTCAGACGCGTCCGGTCGTGAGTTAATATTGCTTTGCGTATCAGTGACAGAGCTTTCAGCGGTCCGAGATTGTGCTGTCTCAGATGCATGGGTGACATCTGCTTTTGCGATTGCTTCCGTTGTGTTCACTGACTGATTCGGCGATTGGGATTCCGACTGTGGTCGTGACGGTTCTGCTTTTGATGCAATACTATCGGTGCTGTCTCCGTCGTTTGAAGCCACCTCTGGATCGGCTGTCGCCGATTTTGATTGGACACGAGAGCCATTGTATGTCGGTGATGTGTGCTCAGTGGTGAGTTGTTCGACATCATCCGAATGTGAATGTGTCTGTGTTACCGGTTGATGATTCGCCTCCACATCGGAGGAGTGTCTGTTATCGGTATTACTCACGGCTGATGTATCCGTGTGATATTCTGATGCTGATATGTCTTGAGAGCGCACCTTCCCGTCGCCGTCGGTGACGGTTGTCTGTGATGATGACTCATCGCTCTCGCCGGATTCAGTATTGAGATCAATCTCTGCACCGGTGGCATTCGCGGTATTCCCGACATGAGACCCATTATCTGCTCTGTGATCGTGATCAGGGTCAATCTGCACCGCATCAATTGCGGTTTTCTCTCGAAGTGCGTCAAATACCGCCGCCCGATCGAGATCCTCGACAGATCTCTCCTCGGGAGCGAACGCAACATAATCAATCTCACCGACTTGGGTCAACTCACGGAGGATTAAATTACCGCCACGGTCACCATCGAAGAACGCGGTCGTTGTTCGATTATGCGTCAGCTTAGCTATTGATTCTGGAATATTGGTTCCCTCGACTCCAACTGCATTTTTAATACCGTACTGAAGAAGTGTCAAAACATCAGCGCGTCCCTCAACGATAATAACCGCGTCAGAATCAGCAACATGAGGACCAGCCGGTAGCCCACCGTATTCATCGATTTCCTCGATTCGAACGCTTTCTTTTACCTCTTCAAGAATTTCCGAGGAGGTCATGACACTCTCATCAAACGATTCAACGAGGAGCTCTTTCGCCCGTTCGACGACCGCACGGCGCTTGGCTCGTCGAACATCCTCAATATTAGTCACCTCAACAGTCGCATCACATGGACCAACCCGAGTGATTGTCTCGAGTGAGGCGGCTAAAATCGCTGTTTGAACACGGTCGAGACTACTGGCGATTGTAACCTCGCCGAAAGACTGCCCATTCTGTGAGTCGATGTCGGCATCAATGCGCCCAACTTTTGAGGACTGCTGGAGATCGCGAAGATCAAGCTCGTCGCCAAGCAATCCCTCTGTTTGCCCAAAGATTGCGCCGACAACGTCGGAGCGCTCAACGATCCCATCTGCAGTAATCGCGGCGTGAATAAGATATTTATCTGAGTCGTTCATGATGAATCCCCTCCCTGGGGTGGATGATGATATGATGATGTCACGTCTCTGTGACGGTTTTATATACGGTTTGCTCGCGGCAAATACTTGTCGTATATCGTACACCACAGTCTCATCAGGAGAGATTATCGCAGTAATCAAACCGATCAATTGGATTCTTCTCCAGCCACGATCATCATTCGAAGAAAATATCTTTTCAATGTTGTCGATAGAAGCTCGGAGAGCAATATTTAGGTATATCAATCAACTATTATTCAATATGTCTCAGAGATGGAGAGATTACGCGTGGATCGGGGTCTTTGCAGTCCTCGTTACGTTCGCCATTCCATGGTTCCTATGGGGAAACACCATCACGCTGGGAGGTCTTCCAGTGTGGTTATGGTGGCATATTGGATGGATGTGCATTGCAGCAATTGTATTCGCCGCTTTTACCCGCAGTGCGTGGGATCGTGGTATGGACGTTCCAATCACACGCTCTGCAGCAGGCGCTGATGTTGGGAGGGAGGACCGAACAGATGGCTGAATCAGCAATTGGGATTGAACTCGGCATTGTTGCTGCATATCTTGTTCTTGCCCTCGGCGTTGGGATTGTTGGATACCGACTGACAGGTAGCGATGTTGAGGATTACTACCTTGCCAGTCGATCTCTCGGAACAATTGTCTTGCTCTTTACCACCTTTGCGACTCTTCTCTCAGCATTTACATTCTTTGGCGGTCCAAATCTCACGTACGGCGCTGGTCCTGAATGGATACTTGTTATGGGACTGATGGACGGTATCCTCTTTGCAATTCTTTGGTACGTCATTGGATATCGACAATGGCTTGTTGGTGAACGCCATGGATACGTGACACTCGGCGAGATGCTCGGTGATCGCTTCGGGTCAGCACGATTGCGATATCTCGTTGCTGGCGTGTCGTTATTCTGGCTATTCCCATATATTATGTTACAACAGATGGGTGCAGGTGAGGCACTCGTTGGACTCACTGGTGGGGCAGTGCCATACTGGGCGGGTGCAGCCCTCATCACCGTTTTTATGATCATTTATGTCGCCGCGTCGGGACTTCGTGGAGTTGCATGGACTGATACCCTTCAGGGTATATTCATGCTTGGTGTCATCTGGATCGCTGTCGCATGGGTGCTGTCGAGTGCAGGCGGTCTCGACTCAGTTTCGACTGCGCTTGCAACATCAAATCCAGAGTTTCTCTCGCTTGGTGGTGGGTTGTACTCTCCACAGTGGATGATCTCAACAGCAGTGACAATTGCCTTTGGCGTCACAATGTTTCCACAGATTAATCAGCGATTCTTCGTTGCAGAGAGTGCAACGGTGCTGAAGCGTTCATTCACGCTCTGGCCGGTTCTTGTGTTGTTACTCTTTGTTCCTGCGTTTTTACTTGGATCATGGGCTGCTGGATTAGGTGTTTCTGTTCCATCAGGGTCGAATGTTATTCCTGTGTTATTAACTGAGTATACTCCAGCATGGTTTGCTGCACTCGTCGTTGCTGGTGCTATGGCAGCGATGATGTCATCATCGGATTCGATGCTCCTCTCTGGGTCGTCATATCTCACCCGTGACATTTACCGACCACTTGTGAATCCGACAGCGTCAACGAATCGAGAAGGCTGGATCGGTCGGGTTGGCGTTGCTGGGTTCGCGCTTGCGACATTCGCTGCCAGTTTATTCCGCCCGGGGACCCTCGTTGAAATCGGCGATACCGCATTTGGTGGGTTCGCACAACTCACACTTCCGGTGTTGATCGCACTATACTGGTCACAAACAACACGACAGGGGATGTTCGCTGGGATTGCTGGCGCTCAAGTGTTTTATATCGCACATGTATTCGTTCCATCGATACCAATTGCTGGTGTTACCGTGTTTGGATCAACGTATCTCACCTGGGACTTTGCGCTCTATGGAATGGCTCTTTCACTTATCTTGACTGTCGGTGTCTCTCTTATGACAACCGCTGGAGCTGATGAGCAGACTGAAGCATTCGCCGTTGGGTCACGGTCACAATCACGTGCAGACTGAGTCTGTGTCGCTCAGCTCAGTTTCACTCAACTTGGCTTTTATACTCACATATTGAGATAAATATGATCCGTGGATGTGAATAGGATCAACATTATATTGATACCCATGACATAACATGTAAGTGTTCTCGGCGTTATATGTTAATCTCGAGATATTTTTCCACCGAGAGAAATCATATATCACAGACATCGCATAACTCCGTCTCAACTGAGAAAACACCAACAATGGTAACACCATCTCCATCCTATCAGACTATATGCAGACACACGTGGTCCCCGTTGGATTTGACTACGATCGGCTCATTGCACCGCTGATACGAGATCAAGTGGATGTTGACCGCGTTATTCTGCTTGAGGGCGCGGTTGGCAGCGAATCAAATGTTGAGTACTCTCAGAATCTCTCTGAAAAGCTTGAAAAAGATTTTAAGAATCTATTAGGAGCCGATACAAACCGTGTGATCGTTGCAGATGTTTATGACTATGACGCTGCATTCGAGCAGGCATATGATCTTATCAACAATCAACTCGATATTGCTGACGATGCAGAAGTATGGGTGAACGTCTCAGCCATGCCTCGTCCAGTCTCATTTGCATATGCGACGGCTGCTCACTCAATTATGGTCGAACGTCAGGCTGATAGAGATCGGATCCATACATATTATACAGCGCCTGAAAAGTATCTTGAGACTGAACTTGCCGAGGAAGTCCGTGCTGCGAAGGAACTTCTCGGCGATCTTCTTAATGCGGGGAACGCCACAGGATTCGATCAGCGCATTCGTGAGCGATATCAGACGGCTGCTGATCTGCTTGAGGAGTTTGATGAACGTGGGACAACAATTGGTGCAAAGCCTGTTGATGGTGGACACATTATTGAACTTCCGGTCGCCTCATTCCGGAATGTCAAGCCATTTGAAAAGATCATTCTATTCGAACTCGGGGAGTACGGAGAGTTTGATTCGGTCTCAGAACTCGCTGAGACGCTCGCACGTGACATGAACGAAGAATATACCGATTCATTCCGCTCAAAAGTGATCTATAATGTCGACCGTCTTGGTCCCGGTGGCAAAGGATATATCGAACAGGAAGACCGTGGAAAATCCTACCGGACTCGACTCTCACACATTGGACAACTTTGGGTACGAGCACATGCTGAGGATGATGATGTCCTTGCACAGCAAGTCCAAGCAGAAACTGATACCTATCAAAATTGATATCACTCTGTGATTTTTTCCTCACCATACTCCATCAGACCATCGCCCTTGATCATCATAGCTGTACTCACAATTACTGATAGGCTTTGAGCTTGTAGATACGCGTTGACAGCGCAAAAAACGTCGCAATAATTGTCAGTGAGACTGCGCCAGCAGCCGCCAAATGAAGTGCGGTTGAATTCCCAACAGTGGCTGTATCTGCGAGTGGAATTGCAGTGTGATGGGGGTCACCGACAATCGGTATAAAATAATCGACAATATCGTTGAACCCATACCATACAAGCGCAACTCCCACAGCCCGAACAGGAAAATCTGCGATTCGGTGTAAAATAAACGCTTCGAGAACCATTCCAAGATGGCTCAGAAATAAAAATGCATACAGTGGCGTCCATGTGACAGATAAGAACGCGTCTGCGAATACGGTAAGCACATATGGTGTCCACAATCCCAACTTCCAGCACCCGAAAAAAGCGAGAGCGGCAAGATACTCATTTGTCTTTCCACGCCACCACGTCAAAAGCGCGAGTGCGATGAACAATGTCGCAAGCGGGCTATCAGGAACAAATGGCCACATGACGATTGGTTCGCTTGCAAACTGCCATGTAATAAGTGGATCCGTTCGCGGAAGTGGATGGAAGCCATAATACCAGAAGCCAAACATTGTCCCGAGCAGATTAATTACAATTATTGCTGGGACCAACCGAAGTCCAAGATTTTCAAGCCATCTTGGTAGTGGTGAGAGCCACCGTGGAAGTCGATCTGCACTCGGGAGCCCCTGATCTGATGTGAGTCGATGAAGCGCATCGGATACAGCCATATATTATACTCTGTGAGTTACCGCCGAGATTCAATGCTGGCGCACATTGACATCGCAGGCTCGGTGATATTAATACACAACTTTTTCTGGGACATTTCAGAAAATAAACCCCCCGCATTCTCACCAGCAATCATCAAGAAAGTATCAATTCAAAACTACTCGAGTCTATCACGAGGGAGTTCAATCGCTCAGATCCTCACAATCGGTGGCACTGTGAGCACGGGTTCTCTTGACCCACACGCAGACTCAGACTCGGACTCAGACGTAATTCAGCTGGAACGCCTGTGGGTGTTCCACTGCAACTTCGAAGCACGACACTCACAGTCCAGCGACCGATAACATCATTCGATTAATCACGCGGATATCTGATGCTGAATCCGCGCGCGCGTACGAGTGAATCGGCTTAAGTGTGTTCGGATGCAACTGGACATATGTCCGAAAAGACCGACCTGTCCGAATTACGCCGCGGTACGGAATTAGTGAAACGTGGGTTCGCACGGATGCAGAAAGGCGGCGTGATCATGGATGTTGTTGACGCCGAACAAGCACGAATTGCAGAAGACGCAGGCGCAGTCGCTGTGATGGCACTCGAATCTGTCCCAGCAGATATCCGGAAACGTGGCGGCGTCGCTCGAATGCCTGACCCAGACATTGTTCCTGAGATTATTGATGAAGTCTCGATTCCAGCAATGGGGAAATCCCGTATCGGACACACGAAGGAGGCAGAAATCCTCGAAGCTCTTGGGGTCGATATGATCGATGAGAGTGAGGTTCTCACACCCGCTGATGATCGGTATCATATTGATAAACGTCACTTTACTGCACCATTCGTCTGTGGCGCACGAAATCTCCAAGAAGCGCTCCGCCGAATCGACGAGGGGGCGGCGATGATTCGGACAAAGGGTGAAGCTGGGACTGGCGATGTTAATCAGGCAGTCCATCACCAGCGAAATATCAAAAGTTCAATCCGTGAACTCGTTGGAAAAAGCTACGAAGAGCGTGAAAGGTGGGCACGTGATCATGAAGCACCCGCAGAACTTGTTCATGAAACCGCTGAGATGGGTCGTCTCCCGGTCGTGAATTTCGCTGCTGGTGGCATTGCAACCCCGGCAGACGCTGCGTTAATGATGCATCATGGTTGCGATGGGATTTTTGTCGGATCTGGTGTTTTCGGCGCCGAAAATCCACGTGCAATGGGTCGAGCAATCGTCGAAGCTGTCAATAACTGGGATGATCCTGATGAACTCGCGAAAATTGCATCTAACCCTGGGAAGGGAATGAAAGGTGAAGCGAGTGCTGATCTCCCTGAGGGCGAGAAACTGCAGACACGAGGCGTGTAAACAGTCAGTTTCATTCTATCTCATCTTACTCAGCCTCGCTTCTGTTAGTAATCATAGCGGTTGTAAAATAGACGGATATGTTTCTCAGCGTGAAATCAATCATCACACTCCTGATGTCCGAGGTATATCCATCACTTTGACCGGAGAGATATCACATATTCCATGTTCCAGATTCCGGATTCCGGATTCCGGTAATGAGTACTAACGGTACTGACAGTTTCGGTCAACACTGCTGATATCGACAGAATCGATCAAATCGCCGATTGATAATCATAATCAGGGACCATTCGGCTGGTACATGTCCTGTCCACGGTGTCTGGCAACTTACGACTAAAATAACGTTGCGCCGGCACTCACACACGTTTGATATGCGCGAGCTTCAACACCAACGGTCTCAAACGCATCAATCATCGCTGCGGCAACAGCACGGCGTTTTTGTGTGTGACACACGGCAAGAATTGCAGGACCTGCTCCTGAAACAGTGACACCTGTCGCTCCAGCGGTTAATGCCGCCTCACGAACAGTATCGTATCCAGTTACTAATTCCGCTCGTGCTGGCGTCACGACGTGCTCATCCATCCCTGATCCGACCAATGTCGGATTGTTTTGACACATCCCAACGGTGAGGGTTGCTGCGGACCCGACTGTATGAACAGCTTCTTCCATCGTTATCGAGTCTGGAACAACTCGACGAGCATCTCGCGTTGAGACGGCTATCTCTGGAAGACACGCGACAAGAGGAATATCAGCATTGACGGTCGTGACAGTGTTGTCTCGAGCAATCGTAAATCCACCCAGTAGTGCTGGTGCGACATTATCCACATGGGCCTCCCCAGAGACAATTGCCTCACCTTCAGCAGCGATAGGGATGAGTTCTGTCCGCGATAGTCCACGGTCATACAGTCCATTAAGTGCAACAGCCGCGGCTGCTGCACTGGCAGCTGATGATCCAAGTCCTGAGGACGGTCGAACCCCTTTATCGATCTGAATCTGTGCAGGAGCATTAAGCGCCTCTGCGACAGCACCAACGACATTTGAATGAGGATCCTCTGGAATATATTGACTTCCAACGCCAGTTACCTCAATTGTTGTTTCGTCAGCGCGCTTGACGCGGATGATGTCAGCGGGACGATCGAGTGCAACCCCAAAAACGTCAAACCCGCTGCCAAGGTTTGCACTTGTCGCAGGCGCCCTGACCGTCTCCATACGCATCAGATTGCCAAACTGCGGGTAAAAAGGTAGCGAACGAGCACTCAGCGAGTGAGAACACTCGATTGTATCACATTCACACGATGATACTCAACTCCATCAATATCATAAATTGATGAGCAATGCTGATTCTTCTCTGAGGGTCATATCATGTGCTATATGTTTATATTTCCGGTCACACCCAAGCCTCAGAGGAATTCACCATATCCACTGATAACTCCACGTGCGGTGTGTACCCAAGCGGAACACATTTTGTAGACAATTCAATAATGATTACTATGATTGGTGTCGTCGGCGGTGGCATTGCTGGGTTAGCTGCGGCATATCGACTTCAACAGGCGGGACATGAAGTGCAGGTGTTCGAAGCTACAGAGACGGTTGGTGGGCTTGCGGCTGTGTATGAAACAGGTGGTGACGACATCGAGCGATTCTATCATCATCTCTCAAAGTCCGAGGAAACAATCGTTACGCTTGCTGAAGAACTGGGATTAGGTGAGCGCATCGAATGGCGAATCGGGACAAATGGATACTACATTGATGGAACCGCGTATCCACTGAATACCCCATTGGAGATTCTCACATACCCGCATCTCAGTCTATATGATACCTTTCGACTTGGATTATTAACCCTCGGCGTTGATATTCGCAATGGAATTCCTGATTTTGACGCTTATAATAATCTTGAGGCGTACGAACATATGACCGTCCGAGAGTTTGTTGAAAAACACACTACCACGGGCGTGTATGAGAATTTTGTTGATCCGTTGCTTGATGGAAAATATGGTGATCGAAAACACGACGTATCAGCCGCATGGTTCCTTGGACGTGTTCGATTCCGTGGTGAGCGCGACCCTCTGCGGGGAGAGGTGCTTGGTTACTTCGATGGTGGTTTCGGTGTGTTGCTTGATGCGCTCGTTGAAGCTGTCGGGCATGAGAATATCATGACAAACGCTCCTGTGAGTAACCTCACCGTCGACTCGGAAACAAACACTGTGAGTGCGCTTACAGTGACCGATACTGCGGGATCGAATGGCGAGACAGAGACGACATATCCCGTTGATGCGACTGTTGTTGCGACAATGCCGCACGTGTTAGAATCACTGACCGGCTATACATGTGAGATTGACTTTCAAGGAGCAGTCTGTGGGCTTATGAGCATGGATGAGTCCGTACTGGATACATATTGGTTGAATATTGCACACGACGCGTCATTCGGAGCCTTAATTGAGCATACAAATTTTGTTGATCCTCAAAGGTATGGTGGCGATCATCTAATGTATATTGCGGCGTATGTTCAGGATCAGACAGAGGATCTCTGGCAGGCTGATGACGATACTGTCCGAGAGCAATGGCTTGCGGAGATCGAATCGATGTTTCCGCAATTTAATCGAGAGAACATTAATAATATCCGTATCTCACGGAATCCTCGTGCAGCACCGATATACGAGCGTGGCTATCTTGATTTGGTTATCCCATATGACATCGGAGACACAGTCGGTGATGGGATTTATTACGCCGGGATGGCCTCAGCAGCGCAGTATCCAGAGCGTTCGCTCAATGGTGGCGTCGTTGCTGGATATGAAGCAGCCGACTGTATTATCGAGTCATTTGATGATGCTGAAAATGAAACGAGACCCGAGAGTGCAGAGTTGACCTCCTCCCACCCCTGAAGGGGTGAGATTCCCCGAAGGGGAGTTCAAGAGTGCGCGTTTCCTCGGTCCTCAAGTTCCCTTTCGGGAAGGGCGTTCGACGGTGGCTATCCGGTTACGACTCCGGACGTGCTTTCCAGCGCGTACAGCCCGGTCAAACGGGCCTTCCCACCCAGACGCGACGGGCGCTTCGACAGCCCGAATACCGGTTCGGGCCTCCACGGTCGGGTATTCAGCCGACTGGGTACCACGGTTCGCGTCAGCTTGCGTGTTACGCCGTGGACTGGGTTCGGTCTTGTTACCCGGTAGGCTGTGGACGCGAAGCGTCCGTTGGGGTCGAAGACCCCGTGCCACAACCGGGGAACGCCGTCACGATATAGTACGGGAGGGCCAAAATTAAAGAGTCGGGACACAACTCCCGTCCGGCTACCGGTCGGTGGGTTGTCTCCTATCATGTCGGCTTCACCCCACGGCTCAAGCCGTGTGGGCTTTCGGCTTGAACAACTGTAATCCAAGCCAGAACCAATATCAATGATGCACACAGCACCAACACAGATAGGGAATCAGTGCAGTCATCCACAGTGCGCCCAGATAGTGGCTCATAGTTTCATATTTTAATCAGAAAGAGAAGTATGTCACTCTCAACGTCCGGTCTATGCGCCTCAGCTGAGACGGTCGTGATTAACCGGAGGCAAATGCGCCATAGGTTTGATTCCACCGACCCGTTGACCTCTTAGATATCTTGTATCGCAATACAGCGAATACGGATACTGATATTGATACTCTGCGACTGCGGAAATTCACGAAGAAATCCTCTTACTCTCCGCGGGCGCGGGGAGGGTTCAAGCGAGGCTATGGTTATACTTCGGTTGTCTCATCGGTGTCAGTATCAACACCTTGGAGTCCAGGTGCATCTTCGACATCAATATTATCCGGCTCTGTTTGTCCGCCAACAGTCAGTTCGCCAGACTCGGTTTCAACGTATACATCGTCAGCGAATCCACCCTCAGCGTGTGGATGCTCTGGGTTATCAAGTCGTTCCGGAGTTGCTGATGCTGCAGTGATCTCTTGAGTTCGAAAATCACCAAGTGGATTTGCGATATCGATATTATATCGAGTAAAGAATGATTCATACCGTTCATAATGTGATTCAAGCTCGTCTGTTGGGAATTCCATCATCTCTGTCCATCCATGATTATAAAAGTCGAAATTCGCCTGAATATGTGTGATTTCTCGCGCCTCTGCCTCAGTAAAACCTTCCTCAAGTGCACGAACGTACGTTTCAAACGTGCAATCGAAAAACGTCTCAAGATGTGGCTCTCGTTCCTCACGGTACTCAGGGTCAGCCTTCTTAGCGAAAATACTCACATGAAGATCTACGAGTTTCTCTGTCGCAATATCACCAATAATGGGCATCGTGAGTGCTTTTTTTGCCGCGAAATGCCGGATATTCTGGCGGATTTTCATCAATCGGAGATTGGTTTGAGCGACCTTCAACTATCCGATTGTCTATGTGTCTGTATATGACAGTTACATATATGTAGTCGTCCCCGGATTACTCTACAGACGCAACATCACTCACGGGAATCCGAATCATAAATATCAGACTCTCGTCTGGTGTGAGTATTAATATCGTTGTTAACACCTGGGCACTCCTGATAGCAATTCACTTTTAATCCCGACGCAAACAGTTTGTATATGACCCAGTCGTACGTAATTATCGGTGACGGGGTTGCAGGGAGCTCCGCCGCTGAGACACTTCGCGAGGAGGCACCTGATGCTGACATCACAATCCTCACCGATGAAGGCGAGTCGTTGTATAATCGAATCTTAATTAAGGAGTATGCAAAAGGAAAGCTCCCAGCGGCACCAATCTCGATTCATGATGAGTCTTGGTATGATGATCGGAACATTAATATTGAATTGAACACACTCGTCGTTGATATCGACGTTACTGGACACACGATTGAGACACATCATGGCGATACATACGACTGGGACAAGCTCCTTCTCGCAACAGGTGGAACGCCGACGCAATTGCCAGTTGACAATGCTGACGCGGATGGGATCCATCATTTTTGGACATTCCAGGATGCCCGGGATATCAAATCAAACATTGAGTCTGCGGATAGTTCTGTCATTGTCGGAGCAGGATTACTCGGTATTGACCTTGCAGCTATTACTGCTGCACAAGATGTTGAAGGAAAGTACCTGATGCGTGGAGACTGCTGGTGGCGGTATGCACTCTCTGAGGAGGGCGCATCAATTATTCACGATGCACTTCGTGAGCGTGGCGTTGAGCCTGTATTTCAATCAGGGGTTGATCACTTTGAGGTCAACGACACCGGTCATGTGACCGCGGCGATTGATCCAAGTGGGAACCGATATGATGCTGACTTCGTTGGTATTGCAATTGGATTGAATTTCAATACTGAGATTCTTCAGAATACGTCTATCGAATGTGATGATGGCATTATCGTCGATGAATACATGCAGACAAGCCACGAGGATGTGTTCGCTGCAGGCGATATCACGGAGTTTTATGACCGAATCCTTGGAGAGCGGGGACAGAACGGCGCATGGGGATCAGCAAAGGAGCAAGGGTCGATTGCAGCGAAAAATATGGTTGAATACAACTCAGAGCCATTTGAGTGGGTTTCGTCGTACTCAATCACTCACTTTGATTTCCCATTTCTCTCGTTCGGACATCCAACCCTTGGTGATGAGACTGTCGAGGCAAAACACTCTGACACTGAGTGGCGACGATTGGCCCTTAAAGACGGACGTATCGTCGGGGGTGTTCTTATCGGTGACCTCTCACCACAGTCGAAATATAAACAATTGATGCGGGAACGTCGTGTCGTTTCTGATCAGCGTGAGACACTGATGCAGGAAGAATTCGAATTAGACGATCTTGAGCCAGTGGGAACGGTTATCGAGTAACTGCGTGAAAAGCTCCACCGCACCCATTGAGCGAAATCCACAACTACTCACAACTCGGGCGGATGTTTGACCAATACAGGTGGAGTGCTCGCAAACACTGGAAACGTGTCGTGTGACGTGTCGTGTGCAATCACAGATGGCAGTCAGCGCGCCAAACGTGCGTCGAACATTTCTGAGGACTGGAATATGGTGTTCAACACTGACATTGAAATGAATGGGGGGGACATCCCCTCGACATCAATAATAGCGAAAGTAGCTCTGAGTCTTCATCCGTTTGGCGTGGACATAGAACCCTCGTTGGTTAACACAGCATGGAATATGCCTGTCTGAGCTTTCCCGAGGATTCCACCCTCGAATAGAGGCGGGAGACTCCAATCCAGCAGTGTGGTATCGTTGGATTCCCGCATCTTCAAACCGGGAAGATGTCAATCAGAACTCCCATAGGAAACACCGTCATAACGTTGGACCGATGCAATTTTTGATGACTGCCCGATAGTATGCATATGATCAATATTATATCCGACACATATCCGATAGACAAAGATCAGCTTAATCACTCGGGTATTCGCACCGATGGAGGGGCACCAGGCGGTAATGGCGATGCAGATATGACGCTTGCATTTGAACTCGAAGCGTTACGTGCGCTTGCAGATCCGAATTCTGTATTTAACGATGCACGACAATGGACAGAATATGTTGGTGTTGTGAGCGAGAAGCCGACGTATGTTGTTACAAATTTCACTCGGAAACATCGAGTGAGACAAGATTTTTTCTCAGGACCACGTGGAGTTGAAGCGAGTCTTGAGAACGTCAAACAACAGTTCGAAACAGCCCGCCATGTTCTTATCAGTGATAATCAAACCGATGCTGATGTTGCTGACAACGTTGACTGGGAATTCCTCCCGCTTGAGGATGCAGCATCCGCCGCTGGGTGGGAACTCGCCGAGACCACGGAGGCAGACGACCCGTTTGAATCGAGCGAGCGCGATGATTGGCCGTAATCATCTCTTTTATGATTCTCAGTAGAGATCGACCTATAAATTCCGTCTCACTTACCTGATTGATATGAACATTCTTGTGGAGACCGGTGTCTCAGTCTCAAAGATGCGCTTATATTATCGTATAAGTGATATTTTATATGCTGAGCAGGCCCAATCCCACGGTCTTCAGGCCGTGGATACGCGCCGTCACGCCCTCCAAAATCCGACTGTCGTCGCTCGATTCAAATTTCAAAATACACACATTTAAATGACAGGCAATCACGCGATAGAACAGGAATCGGTTGGAAACAGAGCGATTCCCGCCAGTCCGACGATGGCGGCCTGTCCGCCCCAAGCAATAAGACAATCATCGGAATCAGTCTGGTGAACGGTCGGTTCCTATAATGAACCGATGCTGTGCCCGACTGCTTGCAAACACCATTGAAAGTAACTCCGAGTTTGCTAACGCCTGCCGGCGTCCCTGCGGCACAAACAACGCCTGGACGCCGTATATGGTCGAGAATAGGAGTAGGATCCGGCGGCTTGGCACCGCCAGCAGTCCCACCTGCACCCGCCTCAGACCGCGAACAACCCTTCAGATTCGCACTGACTGGTTGTTCGGTGGGAGTGTGAAACCTGAAACTCCCAACGCTCGGGATTCCTCCGCGTGAACGCGGAGGAGGATGTCAAGGATAGTCCAAGCGTATTTAAGATAACGTATATATCATCGTTGGTAAGTTTGATGCTACAAATACTCGTCCTTACAGAACGAAAGCATTAATCGAATACCGCTCTAGGGTCTCATCGATGAGTCACCAATTGCCTGATGTTCAGGCAAGTCGTCCCGACGTCACCGTCGGATTGAGTCAGGTCGGAGTCACAGACGTTGATAAGCTCGTGAAGATCGAGCGGGAAGGAGAAACTCCACTTGTATTGATGGCTGAATTCGAGGTGTTTGTTGACCTTCCGAGTGGTCGGAAAGGAATTGATATGAGCCGGAATATGCAAGTAATTGATGAGACACTTGAGGCGGCTGTTTCTGGGTCAGTTTCTCGCGTTGAGGATATGTGCGGTGACGTTGCAGAGCGGTTATTAGAAAAACATGAATACACGACAACTGCAACAGTTGAGATGACCGCAGATCTTGTCATACATGAAGATACCCCAGCAAGTGAACTTCCAACGCAAAATACAATCTCAATTATTGCCAGTGCAACGGCGACTGATGAGGGAACGCGTGAGGAGATTGGAGCAGAGGTAATTGGCATGACAGTCTGTCCATGCTCTCAAGGAATGTCTGCATCGAGAGCTCGTGATGTGATGCGCGATCTTGATATTGAGGATGAAACAATCGAGACCTTTCTTGAGCAGGTCCCACAACCGGGACACTCACAGCGAGGACATGCAACACTCACAATCACAGCCGATGGATCCCCAGATGTTGATCTGATCGAACTCGCTGATATCGCTCGTGATGCGATGTCCGCGCGAATCTATAATCTTGCAAAGCGTCCGGATGAGGACTATATGACGTATCATGCACACGCCGATGCGAAGTTTGTCGAAGATTGTGTTCGCTCAATGGCTGAGCAGGTCGTTGATGCATTCGACCATCTTGACGATGACGCCGTTGTTCGAATGAAACAATCAAATGATGAATCAATTCATCAGCATAATGCACATGCTGAACGTGAGGTTACACTTGAGCAACTACGGGCTGAGGTCAGTGCATCCTAAGTCACTACTTACCGATGTATCGGGTTGCTGAGGGAGGAGAGCATTCACATAGTAAAAAGCTGTGCGATAGTGATATGTTCGTAGCGCTATGATGTGGAAATTCCTCTCTGCTTATCGAACAGCACGTTGTCTGTCGCTCATATGTCCCTGATCTCATTTTATCCCCAAAGACATCATCTCTTGTTCAATCCGCAGAATAAGACATGGAGTCTGGCTATGGTCGTTGTCTGTAAGTACTGCATCGGGTCTTGACGATGCCATCGTTGGATCTCCAATTGCGGCTTAGACTGTGTGCTGTCAACCCCACCTCACGCAACCACGCTAGGTGTTGAATACTTGGCGAGTCAAACGGCTGACGACGATCCGAAGTTGCGTTTTTTGAATATCCCAGCATGGCTCCAATTTTCGTCTGCTGTAGTTATATTGTGATTTTCTATCAAACGATATATGTTTGTACCTGATCTTCTCGATGTCAGGTTCATTCCACGGACTGTGGATTGTCTCTCTGCATCTCACTCTCTGTTATCTCCCAACGCTCACACTGTAGGGTGAGACAAACGATTATCAAAATGAGTAACGAATTCACTCACAGACCTGAGGCTTCAACGCAAGCGCACGAAACTCACAGCTCCGTCTCAGGGAGCGAATATCAATCGTCGTAACAGCAAGTGAGACATATGATGGCTGCTTTAATCTGTGAGCACTGATACTGCGTTCATCACCTCATCCGGTGTGGTCGCGGTCTCGGTTTTTGACCCACGAGTGAGATGGGCTGTCCCATCCTGAATATCCGTGACACTCGGTATTACAATCGCTTCGTGATCAGCGATGCGGAGCGCGGCGCGATGCAGATCTGACCCTGCTTCAGCACCCATCCTCACAAAAGGCAGTGGTCGTGTCACTCGTGCGGTGACTGCCCCATACCCAGCGACTTGGACACCCAATCGGTCACGGGCACCTGCAAATGCTGCAATTGCATCTGTTGCCGCTGTTTTATATTGGTCAGTATCACTTATACGTCCGAGTTTCAACAGTGCGTCTGCCATCTCAATAGCTCCATCAAGTGGTCGAAGTGGGCGATCAAGTAATCCCGGACCAGTCGTCGGACCATCTCGAAACGCTCCATCAGCATCAGCATCAGCATCAGCATCAGCATCGCCATCACCATTGACATTCGCATCAGAGAGTGCGTCAATCGCAGCATCAGCGACAACACTCGCGACTAATACAGGGTCATTAGTGAGTGTATTTACATCCGGTCCAAGCACTTGGCGCGCGGTGACAAACGCGTTAATAACGCGAGCGTGGTCTTCTAATAATAATATCGGCTCGGAAGGATCAGTATCCTCTATGTCTGTCCTGTGCGCCGTGTCACTCGATATATTAAGCTCACCCGGTGTTTCATCATAACCAGCGTGCGATACAATCCCATCATCACCGATGAATGTTGACTCAAGCGTCCCAAGGACACGAGAACCGTACTCATATGCTGTTTTATCATCAGTGTATGCGCTCAGTGTCAACAGTGCATCTGCCATGAGAGCGTTTGATCCCGCATACGCTGTTAAATCACGACGAGCGTCGACAGTTGCTTCCGATTCCGCTGTTTTCGACTCACTCTCTGACTGTGGGGCGATACTCTTTCCAAACGCCTGCCCATTCCATAATTGATCGATGAAAAATTGCTGTGTGCCGTATGCGGGGTCGAGTAGCGTTTCCTCACCGGTGTACAGATACCCATTTACGAATGCTCGAATGAGCGCAGCGTTCGTATCAAGAATTTTTTCTTTATGTGGTGTTGTCCAATCACGATTATCAGCGTATCGATAGAACCCGCCTGTACTGTGATCATACAATGACTCTGCAATCACATGAAGCGTCTCAATTGCTTGGTTTTGCTTGCGTTTGAGAGCAAACTCAACTGTTCGTGGGAGTGGAAACTTCGCGTTATCCCCCCATCCGGCGAATCGGTCGTCCCATTTTAATTCAAGCTGTCCGGCCAGATGTGATTCGATACGCTCATCGATTGTTCCCACTGGCGTCGGATCGTCCGTAAGCGCCTGTGGGACTCGACCGGCATCAGCACCCCTTTTGTCCCAGACGGACCGAACAGAATCAATGACCTGTCGCATCCCATCAGGTCCAAGATATGCCGCCCCTGTGAGTAATTTTCCTGTTGGTGTACAGAAAACAGTCGATGGAAATCCACCCATATTATACCGTTCACGAACCCGTGGATGACGATCAATATCGACACGGATTGGTATGAACCACTCGTTGATATTAGCGGCGATACGTGGTTCTGCATATGTCTCGATATCCATTTCACGACAACTGTCACACCAACTCGCCGTTAATGAGAGAAGTACTGGTGTATCACTCGCCTGCGCTTCGGTAAACGCACCATCGCCCCACTGGCGCCACTCGACGCGGGTCGGATCATCAATCACAGTGTTATATCAGTGATGACCCGTCCTAAGAGCTTCGAGGAGTCAACTATCGTGAGACAACATCTTATAACATATATCTGATAGTAATCGCTGACGCTGACACAAGGTCTATCAACGCTGATTGAGTATATCTTATATGAAGACTCGATGGGTGATCGTGGCTCTCTTATCGATTCCACTCGTTGATACATTGTTGCTTGTGCCGATTGCGACAGCCATCGGTCTCCTCACGACGGTGCTTATCGTTGTATTAACTGGTCTGTTCGGAATGGTGCTTGTCCGTGCTGAGGGTCGGACAACAATACAACGGATCCAACAGAAAATTACACAAGGAACGCTCCCGACGAATGAACTTATTGATGGGGGACTACTCATCGCTGCTGGTGCGTTTTTACTGACACCTGGAATTGTTACCGATGTAATCGGATTTGCAAGTGCAATTCCGGTAACACGATATCCGATTCGAATTCTCGCGAAACGATACATTGTCACGCCAATACTTGATCGACGGACGAACGATTTCATATCCGGCAATGTATATATAAACGGCTTTCCAGATGAGGAAACGGTCAATCTTGATCCAGAAGAATATGGGCGTCCTGACGAGGATCGATAACGACTCTAGATCCTCAACATAATCTTTCTGTGTAAAGCACGAAGGAAAGTCCCCGGCGATTGAGTGTGACTCCGAGTTCTTCCCCGGTGCAGTGTATTGATCTTGACTCTAACACCACTGCAAAACCTTTGAAAGGAAACGCTTAAACACATCATCACGCTAGCAGTATGTGCGCTTGACCGGGCCAATAGCTCAGTCAGGTTGAGCGCTCGGCTGATAACCGGGAGGTCCGCGGTTCAAATCCGTGTTGGCCCACCTCCTTTCCAACTGGGGCATATCCAGTTGGAGTCTGGGGCCATAACTCCCCAGCCAATTAATTTCGGTATATACTATCAACTGGGTTGACCTGTTACCTCTATACTCTTTACTTTTGGATAGCGACTTATGCAGGCTCTTCCATCGCATGATTTCTTGATTGAATCGAGCGATTCAGGAATGATCAACGATAACCCGGAATTGTAGAATGAATACTGACAAGACAACAGATACCGATTCGGGTGGTATCAATACAGATAGCGATAATAGCGGTGACACGGCAGAAACAGTCAGCAAAGCGACTGAAAATAATGTGAACCTGTTTAAACTGACGCGAAGCAAATTATTACTAGGATTAGTGCTGTTGAGTGGTATCGCCGGGTCAGGACTCGCCCGACGGGCCCTCGGTGAGGCGGGATACAGCAATCTGGGGGTCATCGTTTTTATTATTGGATACGCTGGGATGGTATTCGCGGTCTGGCTCGGATGGATACGTCCACTCGACATCACAGGACCGACTGGGCGATGAAAGTGCTCTTCAGAACGGAAGTTTAATGCGCAGGTCACGTAGAAAATCTGATTAACAATGTTCCCTCTACAGGTTGTCGACAGTTTCCTACTCAACTATAATATCGGACAGGCGTTATTACTCGGGTTTGTGCTTGCTACTGTCGGCGCACTCCCATTGAAGTCACAGCGGTTGATTGCAGCAAATACCACTCTCTTTGGTCTCATTTTCATCCTCACACCACAGGCACTCGTCCCAATACATTATCTCTTCTTAGGTATTGCATTGTTGCTTGTTGGTCCCCTGTTATATACAACCGCGAGTGAGTGACACGAACTGGAGGAAACCCGACACGCAGACAGAAGAAGCCGGAGTAAACTAACAAGCAGTGATTGCCGTTATCTGATCGGAATTGGGTCCTGAGACTGCAGTGAGTGACGAACGAAGCGCCAAGCGCTCAAATCAGGGTTTTTAACAGCTGTGGATGCAATATAATGGTATGACGCAACCGCGGGTCCCCAGCGGAGGTGGTGAGAATATTGATCTAGCTTGTGGTGAGACAGTTGCTGTCCGTCAACTTGATCTTGGAATGCGTGAGTTTGAGTGCGACTGTGGGGCACAGCATGCTGTTGTGATGGATATCCACCCTCCAGAGCGGTTTCTTCCGGAATTCCTTGTTGAGGTGCTTCGAGAGGCAGTAGAAACAACCAGCGATGAGATGCCAGAGTTTGGTACCGCTCACCTTCTTGGAATCGTTCTTGAGGAATTCCCCGATCACGTTGCCGTCGTTGATGTGAGCGATGATGGGGAGGTCGGGGCAGGGATTGTCTGGGTTAGTGATTTTGACTCCCGGCGATTACATGAGATTATTGTTGAATTAGTGATTGAACTCATGGATCACGCTGTGAGTCATGGTGAAGACTCCGTTGCAGCGCAGTTTGAGTCGCAGATGCATGAATTTGATATCAACGAGTTTGTTGATCAATATCGACGACAGCGTGAATTCTCTGAGGCTGACGTGATGGGATAACCGTGGCTGATTCTCAGCTGGCGGGACCGTGAGTTTCCTTATTGATCTCTGAGACGGAACGCGTAAACGAGCGTTTCAGTTCAGTGTGATTTTGAAGAGACATACTGTGTAAATTATCAACGACTGTCATGTGTCATCTATCTCCGCGGGGATGAGCTTACGAATTTCGTAATTCGATTTCGTATCTCGTAGCATTTCGCCGGGCTTATTACGATGTACAGACTGTACCGCAGTGATGACTGACGAGGACGCAGATAACAATCCACGGGTCGATACTGACAGTGCTGACATCACATCAGCCGACCGGACAATCCTGCTTATTGGTAGTGGTCCAATCCAAATCGGACAGGCAGCTGAGTTCGATTACTCCGGCGCACAGGCCTGTCGGGCGCTTCAAGAGGAGGGCGCACGAGTTGTCCTCGTCAACTCGAACCCTGCAACGATCATGACTGACCCGGAGATGGCTGATCAAGTGTATATCGAGCCAATTACGACTGAGGCAATTGCCGAGATTATCCGCGATGAACAGCCAGATGGGGTGATTGCCGGACTTGGTGGGCAGACTGGATTAAATGTCACAGCAGAACTTGCAGAAGAGGGCGTTCTTGAAACACACGATGTCGAGATCATGGGAACACCGCTTGAGACGATATACGCAACAGAAGACCGTGATCTGTTCCGTCAGCGAATGGAACGCATCGGACAACCGGTACCGCAATCGACGACAATCTCTCTGACAGAAGACGAGGCTGTTCAATCGCTTACCGAGGCAGATCTCCAAGGTCGAGTCCGCGATGCTGTTGAGACAGTTGGTGGGCTTCCAGTTATTGCCCGCACTACATACACCCTTGGTGGATCCGGATCAGGTGTTGTTGCTGAGATGGATGAGCTGATTGAGCGCGTCCGGAAGGGGTTACGACTCTCTCGCAATAGCGAGGTGTTGATTACCGAATCGATTGCCGGGTGGGTGGAACTTGAGTATGAGGTGATGCGTGATGCCGACGATTCGACGATCATCATCTGTAATATGGAGAATCTTGACCCAATGGGGATTCATACCGGTGAGTCAATTGTGGTGACACCATCACAGGTTATCCCTGATGAAGGTCATCAAGCAATGCGTGATGCTGCACTTGATGTCATTCGTGAACTTGGAATCCAAGGTGGTTGTAATATACAGTTCGCATGGCATGATGATGGGACTCCCGGAGGCGAATACCGTGTTGTTGAGGTCAATCCTCGGGTGTCTCGGTCTTCAGCACTTGCCTCGAAAGCGACTGGGTATCCAATTGCTCGCGTGACAGCAAAAGTAGCACTTGGCAAGCGACTCCATGAGATTGACAATGAGATAACCGGCGAGACAACCGCTGCGTTTGAACCTGCAATCGACTATGTCGTCACAAAGGTTCCACGCTGGCCCAAGGATAAATTCGATAATGTCGACTTTGAGCTCTCAACGGCGATGAAATCAACCGGTGAGGCGATGGCTATTGGTCGAACGTTCGAGGAGTCATTACTCAAGGCGCTCCGCTCATCCGAGTATGACCCAGCAGCCGATCTTGAGACTCTCAGTGATAAACAGCTTAACTCCGAGTATCTCAGTCGACCGACGCCGGATCGTGCGTATGCAATCTTTGAGGCGTTTGACCGTGAGTATACCGTCGATACAGTCGCTGAACTAACTGGTATCAAGCGATGGTATCTCAAACGATTCCAACGTGTCTCGACTGCATTGAGAGCCGCTGAAGAAGGTGAACTGACTGCCGCCGCAACAACCGGGGTGACAAACGCCGAAATCGCAGAGACAACGGAACAGACGGTTGACGCGGTTGAAACAGCTGTCCCCGGACGAACGTATAAACAGGTCGATACTTGTGCTGGAGAGTTCGCTGCACAAACACCATATTATTATTCGTCCAGAAAGCCAGAATTTGCCGCTGGTTCTGGACCATACGAGGGTGCTGCAGCGGCAGGCGAACTTCGCGTTGACCGTGATGTCGAAAGCGTTGTGGTCGTTGGTGGTGGTCCAATCAGGATCGGACAGGGCGTCGAATTTGATTACTGCTCGGTACATGCAGTCCGTGCTTTGAGGGAACTCGGGATTGATGCACATGTCATCAACAACAATCCAGAGACTGTTTCAACGGATTATGACACTTCTGATGGGCTTTTTTTCGAACCAATTACCGCTGAGGAGGTCGCAGACGTTGCTGAGGCAACTAACGCTGATGGCGTAATGGTCCAGTTTGGCGGGCAAACTTCAGTTAACATCGGACATCCCCTTGCGGCTGAACTCGACCGTCGTGGACTCGACTGCGATATTCTTGGCACAAGTGTTGATGCGATGGACCTTGCTGAGGACCGTGATCGATTTAATCGTTTGATGAGTGATCTTGATATCAAACAACCAGTTGGTGGGTCAGCAACAAGTGAGTCTGAGGCGCTTACACTTGCGAATGAGCTTGGATACCCTGTCCTCGTCCGCCCTTCATATGTTCTTGGAGGGCGTGCAATGGACGTTGTCCACTCTGATACAGAATTACAAGAGTACATCGAAGAGGCAGTCCGCGTTTCACCCGATAAACCCATTCTTATCGACCAGTTCCTTGCTGATGCAATTGAGCTTGATGTTGACGCTGTTGCTGATGGTGAGCGTGCAATTATTGGCGGTGTGATGGAGCATGTCGAAAGCGCCGGAGTCCACTCAGGTGACTCTGCATGTATGATTCCCCCACGTTCACTGAGTGCTGAGACAATGTCTCGTGTTCGCACTGTCACAGAAGATATCGCGACTGCATTGGACACAGTTGGATTATTAAATGTTCAGTTGGCTGTCAAAGATGACGAGGTGTACGTTCTTGAGGCAAATCCACGGTCATCACGTACCGTGCCATTTGTCTCAAAGACAACCGGTGTTCCAATCGCGAAGCTTGCAGCGAAGGTAATGGCTGGTGAGTCATTGACCACATTAGATATCACCGAGCAAATCCCAACAGAAACCAGTGTGAAAGAGGTTGTCTTACCGTTTGATCGATTACCAGGGTCAGATCCGCGGCTTGGTCCTGAGATGAAATCAACAGGGGAAGTAATGGGAACTGCCTCAACCTTCGGTAAAGCATACGACAAAGCACAAGACTCAATTGGCAAATCGATTCCTTCCTCAGGAACCGCCTGGGTTGACCTCTCAGATGAGGAGTTCCCAGCTCCCGATAGTAACGATGGTGCTGCACTGCGAGATGGATATGATGCGTGCTTTGAACTTGCGACCTTCCCGGACTCAGGGGATGATAATGACGCAGATGCTCTCATCAGTGCACTTCGACAGGGCGAGATTGATATTGTTATTTCTCGCGATCGTGAGCCACTCGAGGTTTGCGTTGAGGAGGAAATTACATACTTCTCAACGACTGCATCAGCCTTTGCTGCACTCGAAGCAATCGATACCAAAGATGACCCAATCGATGTTGCTCCGGTTTCTGATCGACCGACAATGGCAAACAAATGGGGTTGAATCCTCACCGCGAGACGAGCGGAAGCTACTAACACTCCTATTTTGACTGTCACCGCAATCGAAGGTGCGATTAACCCAGGGCTGGACGAATTACCCCTCGTTCATATTCATATTCATCTTCAGCGTCTGGCTGCTCACACAGATTCTCACAGTTCCGACTCAAATGAGTGCTTTTGCATATACACATTACTCAGATTGCAACGACTACTAAAAAAAATACTCTCGATGGATTTTGAGTCGTCGTGTTCTGTGCTGAATCACTCACTGCGTATGAAATGGGACTGATTCTGACGCTTTTTGAGAGCGTTCGTATCAGTGACAGACTGTACGACGACTCAAAATCATAGTGACACACGATAGTATTCTCATCGCGAAATCCACCAGTTCCAGCCACGTAAACAGAATACCGAACAGAGAATACAGTAACACTCGGGAATGATGACTCACTGAGTCACCGGCTCGACACGACTCATATCAACCAATCTGAAGTACGTTTATTAACTACAAAATGATTCATATGCAGCGTCAATCACAGCACTATCGTTTGCATCAAAATCAATACCAACTTCCGTCGCATACAATGCCGCTGCCGCTTCAACGGAGATAGCGAGTTGGCGTTGTCGCTCGTTAATCTTCGCGACTGCCTCACGCTTTTCATCTCCAGCGGTAACAAGCACATCAAGGAGTTGCTCAAAGGCTGATTGTTCCCGAAGAATCGACTCATCAGGCTCGTAAGACTCGGGGATTGAGACTGTTGCTGGATCAAACTCTGCAATGACCTTGTCACCAGATTGAGAAAGTAATCCCCGACTCGCAGCGATGGTAATCAACCGCTGGACCTGATCGGGTGAAAACCAGTTACGATCAAGTGAAAGTGCAACAACAAACGCGCCCTCACCAAGACGCGTTGTCCCACGCTGTTTAAATGGGACTGCAACGGCGACCTCAAGACTCATACTCATACTGCACGTGCAAACAATATAATTCATTTGAGTGAACCACAACTATATCCACAATATATACCACAATGCGAGCCATTCAAGTGTCCATCAGGAGTGTTTGTGTATATGAAGGATCACGGACGGTCAACGCGGAAACGAACCGGTGGACGACTCCATGATGTGAGTAAAAAGAAGCGACACCAACTCGGGCGTGAAGCTGCAGAGACAACGGTTGATGATCCCCGATTTCAGGTTATTGATGCGCGTGGGTCCGATGACAAACTCCGAGCACTGTCGACAAATATTGCACAGGTCGCAGATGGGGGTGAGGTCACTACGGAAACAATTGAAAATGTCGTTGATAATCCTGCAAATGTCAATTATATCCGACGAAATATCATTACGAAAGGAGCAATTATCGAGACCTCTGCAGGGCAGGCACGTGTGACATCCAGACCAGGACAAACAGGTCAGGTTAGCGCTGTGCTTGTTGAGGATAATTAACGTCGCGCTGCATCCGATTGTATTGTATTGTCCTGTGTTGTACTGGGTCTCGGTCTCAGTTTCAGGTTGATCTGTAGAGCAGGCCTCATCGCCGATTGTTCGCGGATTTCATTCAGGCATCTATCAGATAAACCGGAATAATTCTAAGGTGTCGGTGCTGCTTTCTGTAGTGCGGTCTCAGCAATATTTCCACCATAATCCGCACTTCGAGATACCGAATCGACGATAAGTCCGAGTAACTGCGCGCGAGCGGGATCGAGTTCTCTTAATAACTCATCAATTTCGCGCGCGCGCTCATCAATCTCCTGAACCGACTCACGTGCATCATTCGCAAGATCGGTGACTTCGTTATTATCAGTAGTGAACAGTGCATCCATGGCATCATCAACAATCGCTCGCGCTTCTTCACAAAGTTCCATAAGCGAATCAATCACTTCCTCAGGAACTGGCTCGTTGAACTTCAACGTTAAGTGACCTATTTTCGTTGCATGATCAGCGATACGCTCTAACTGTCGAGCAGCCGACTGATAATCAAAGCAAACCTCTCTTTCGAGACCCAATTCTTCTGCTGCTTTCGGTGTCCGAAGCGTCGTTCGAAAGATCCGAGAAACAACCATCCAGAGGCGATCAACATCGTCATCACGCTGGATAATGTCACGAGCCATATCAGCATCAAGTGTTGCGACAGCGTCTATCGCATCACCAAGCATTGATAAGGCGATTAATCGCATCCGCGTGACAGCATTATGAATCGATAACTCGGAAGAATCAAGTAAATCCCGCACAACAATTCGATCACGAGTTTCTTCGAGTACCTCCAAGCCGACAAGACTCTGTGTTGCTTCTCGAATTGTCCGTCGTTGTGTTGTTGTGATTCGATTACTCGTGAGTGAGATAATATCGAATCCACTGACGTACATTGTCATCACCGCTCGGGTGAGTTCCTCACCGGCGAGATCAGTCACATCAAGGCTCCCCCGCGTTCGCTCTTCTTCGGCTGTTGGAGCCAAGAGTAATGAATCACCCTCCGGATAGAATTCTACGACACTTCCGGCAGAGATATCATTATTATTCGCCCACTCTTTTGGAATTGAGACTGTGAATGTCGAACCACCAGTAACTTGCACCTTCCGTGTCTCTACCATATCTGGCAATCCTTTCTATGTCACAATAAATCTGGTCATATATATATACTATTACGTTGAGATATGATTCACCATTCCACGATCAAATTGCTGGTCGTATATGATCAGAATATATATCTGACCAAAGTATTCGATCTTTGTGCAGTCTTACACTGCCGATGATGACCACGATTGAATCCAAACCGCTCGCACTAATTTGATTCGGAGCCAAAAGTTCTGACTCAATGATGTATGATTCAAATATGTGCGCCTAACACATACTCATCGAAGCTAAGGGCAGTTTCGCGAGACGTCGAATACTGACCGTAGAACACAATCAGGTATCTATATATACATATATTAACATATATTGATAAATATTTTTAGTGGTATGCGCCGAGAGTCATATCAGGAATCGATTTCGCAGTTACGTGAGGATGTCCTCTATATGAGTGAGTTGGTCACTGCTCAGCTCCGATCTGGACTGGACGCGCTTGAGCAGAAAGACAATGAACTCCCAATGGAGGTCATCGCACGTGATGACGACATCAATACAATGTATCTTGAATTCGAGCAGCAATGTATTGATCTCATCGGACTTCAACAACCGGTGGCAGCTACCCTTCGAATCATTACAGCCTCATTCAAAATTATCACCGATCTTGAGCGAATCGGTGATCTCGTAACAAATCTCGCAGAGTATGCGTCAGCAGCCGACCGTGATGTCTTTCCAGAAGTTGACATCCAGCATATCAGAGTTGAGACACTCGACATGTTGACACAAGCAATGCAGGCATACGCAGGCGAGGATACAGAATGTTGTCGAGCGGTTGCGACGCATGGTGACACTGTTGATGAACTGTGTGAGGCTGCGAGTTCGACAGTCGTTCAAGCCCTCATGCAGCGAGATGTCGCCACTACCTCTGGCTTTGACTCGGAGTCATCTATCTAGGACGTCTCGCGATTGCTCCTGTCTATCCGTGATCTTGAACGGGTTGGCAACCACGGGGTTAATATTGCTGCCCGATTAATATATATGATAGAAAACGACGAGAGCCTCTTATACTAGCGAGTGTGAAATATTCAAATCAAGGATGATATCCTCCACTGTCAGTATTATCAGCAATGCGCTGTGATTATTTGATTCATCAGTGTGTTATATTTGATCAATGGTTGATACCCACATAAACAATGGCTACCGAATTGCGGAATTGCTTGCTTCTGAGATAACTGGACACAAAGCGGCGTTAGCGCCATTATCAGTTGTTGACGCTGATCCTGACGTTACCCCGACCGAAGATGGTGCATTTACATATCACATCTCACATGCAGCCGTCAACGATCATGTCGCGACCGTCTACGCCCACGTTGAGCACATCCGCGTCGTGATTAAAATCGCAGCGACAGCTGCCGCTGAGACCGCTTCGGATACTGAAGTCTGTGTTTGCTCAGACACAGATGGGCGACCATCAGGACAAACAATTATAACTATCGATAATGGTTCCGAGGTCAAACGATCTCTCCCGATATTTGAATCTCTTGCAGCGACCATCACAGCAGAGGCCGATGATATCATCAATTAATACCGATTAATAATTACTGAGTACCGTCGGAAGCCGAGAGCAAAGCTCTGTGCGGGGGATATGCGCAGCAGCCTCAGGTGCCGGTGATGGACCACCATCATATATTATTTGAATCGGAATTAACCCAGCGTTAGCCGCGCCCATTATATCAGCGTCAATATCGTCGCCGACATATGCAGTCTCATCTGCTGTTACATCAAGCGCGTCAATGAGCGCCTCAAATGCGGCAGGATCCGGCTTTCCAGCAGACAGTTCACCGGTTACCAACGCAGCATCAAACGATTGTGTCAGAGTGAGCGTTCGCAGCTTATGTCGTTGTGCTAACCGTGGTCCATTTGTAAGAAGACCAACATCATACTCCCTTGCCAGTGTTTGGAGGAACGGCTTAATTCCGCTGAGCGGGACGAGGGCATCGGCAATCTCGCGACGATATGCATCTGCAAGCGTCTCCGCGTCAACATCGGTCTCATGACCAGTGAGTAGATCAGCGAATATTGGCCTACGTGTTTCGCTCGTCAGATGTCGTCTATGAGCCTCAAGATATGCTTCCCGGGTGATTTGCGGGGCGCCAACGCTCGCAACTGCCTCGGCAAGGATCGTTGCTCGATCACGTGTCGGAATAGCGAGCGTCTCATCGAGGTCAAATCCGACCGCGGTGAGTGTCACATTCAAGAGTATGATATCATTCGGTATTACCCTTCTCACTCACCCCATTCATAATCAATCGTGGTGGTCACATGAGAGGGATTGAACTGCACATTACAGAGTATGATGGAGAGTTGTTAACAGAACAGACATAATCAACGACAGCTTAAATATCGCTCATGCTCGCGCGAGCCAGGAATGACCACGAGCGAACCGAAGAATCAAGAATATGAATGTGAATATCCGTCTCGACGTGAATCAAAGTATCTCCGAGTATACACCTGAGTTAGGTGAAGAGAGGAGTCTTGGCTGGATGGCACAGCCCGGAGCCTCCCTGTCTGAGTTGTCCAGCGGATTCCGACCACAGAATCGGGTGGGAGACTGCAAACCCTCATATTATGATCAAGCGGTGCGGTGCCGTGGGATCCTGGCGTCTTCAGGCGTGTCACCGAACCAGGAAGCCCTGAGGCTCGACCGGAACCCCGAAGTAGTTTATCGATAGTGGTTGACACAGAAGCGTAATACTCCCACATGCTATGCATGAGGGGGTGTGCTTTTGCCGATTGCAGTCTATACTTGAGGTGTGACGCTTGACCCTGTCCACGTCGATGGTATCGCCAACATTGCTGCGTACTTAGCACAGCACGTGGACGACACAGACCATACTGATCTCGCTGCGAATATCTGGCAGAACTTCCTTGATCCACTCGTTGATACGACAGGTCGTGCCGTCTGTGAACCGATTTGTGAGCAACGACTTCGAGTAGCAGCCGTCGATGATGTTGCTCTCGCTGAAACACCGTTTGAAACCGTGCATGGACTTGATGCTGGCACAATCAACCCGACAACATTCAAAAATGGATTAGTTCTTGATCTTGCACAAGCGGCCCTCGCAGCCGTTCCGTCTAATCTTGACCTCCATCGTCATCGAAGTATCGTTGCAACGACACATTTAGCCGATACGGTTGTTTCACTTGATGAGCCATGGCAATCACTCGACGCAGGTTACTGCCGGTGGCGGATCATGCAGGCTCCACGAGTTGATCGCTATAGTGAGGGCGTCGTCCATGCACTTGCACTATATCTTGCCGAAAGTTCACACGCGCTCGAACACGCTGATGCTGTCTCTGAGTTATTGATATTGGATGGACCTCTTTATCCAGTTGAATTACTCAATTGGCAGGACCGCAACACGACATTCCAGACGCTTTCGACAGAAACAAAGCCGCGATCAATTGTTGAAAACTATCTTCGACTTGTTGAGTCGTTCGTTGAGCGTGATATTCCGCTTTGTGGATTTATTAAAAATCCAGCATCCAAACGGCTCATTGGAACGCTTCGTGACCGCGATATTGAGGTTCCATGGACAGACGATACAGCATTTTTTACACAACTGCTTGAGCGACGAGAGCAGGATACAACTCAGAAGAATCAAAATGGTGTCGAAGGACGGCGCACGGATGAAATAACCTTTACCAGTTGGTTTGTGTCCCGGAGTGGTGCTAATTCGACCGTTGCCGCTGATGGTGATGCATACGGATTAAATCGACATCTTGACCCACTCTGTTATGAAACCTGCTTTTGTGTTATCTATGAACCACAGCATGACATGCTCTACCGGCTTGAAATGCCATATGCGTTTGCTCGCGACAACTCGACGCGGACCGCTGTTACACAGCAAATTGTAAGTGAGGTCGCCGCGCGCCGGGGACCACCAGCCGCGATTGCAAAGGCGGATGAGTTGGCCCGAATTAGCACCGATGAGAAGACATCACTCCGAAAGCAATTTGCAGAATCACTTGACGCCGATGAGGTGAAACGCTATGATGACGTGCGTTGGGGAGACGCTGAGTACGAGTGAGCCATCTCGTGGTCACATCCAACCCCCAAGCCTCTGAGGCTCTCCGCATGCACAGTTTCTGAGATCATTGAAATGAAAATCAAACGGGTTATGAGGAATACGGTCGCTCCATGAGCTCCGACATCACCCGTCACAACTGCAACAGCAACACAATGTCGCGGTGAATCCACCCCGGGCCCGGGGCTTCCTGCTTCCACGATGCGCTTTGCACCCACAGCCTCCCGATGAGGCGTGAGCGGAGCGAGCGTAGTCTGCACAGACGTTGACGTTGATTCGGAGCGTCCCGTCCCTTCTGTTTCAACCCACGACTGAGAATATTTTCTGCCGCGTTGAGGTCGCGGTCTTCGGTATGACCGCACGCTGGACAGGAGTGTTCGCGCACCCAGATTGACTTGGCTGTTTCGACACCACACACAGCACACTCTTTGATCATGCCTTCCGGTTTCAGCTTCACATCCAAGTCTTCGACAGCTACAACATCATACTCTGTGACCAGCCACGTCGTCAGCTTGTGCTGGTAGTCACGCACCTTCCGCTTGATTACTCGTTTCGCTTGGGCTACCTTTCGGCGTTGGTTCTCCCACTGCTTGAGGCGTGTTCTTTCCGATCGAGTTTCCGCTGCTCGCGGGCGTAACGGTCGTACTCATCGGATAGATCAAGCGCATCCACGGACAGGTTTTTCGAGGTGTGGATGTAGCTGGTGATACCAAGGTCAACACATACGCAGTTTTCCGGTTCAATTTCACTGAGTGCCGGTTTCTCGGGTATCTCTTCGACAGTGGTGACGAGTGAAACGTACCACTCACCAGTCGTTTCTTTTTTCAGGATAACCTCGTCAATCTCGTCTGCTGGTGGGACATCGCGGTTTGTGCGGATGGTGAACCAGCCAATTTTTTCGAGTCGGAGTCGAACGAATCGGTTGTCGCCTGTGTTGTGATCCACGTTGAGGCGACTGGACTGATTGTCCGACACCGACCGAAATTCGCCTTTCGCTTGCCACTGCAACCGCCCAACATCGGAGCCTTCGTTTCGGCGTTCTTGCAGCGTCTTTCGGTCGCTGTGAATCTGGCTGATAGCCTGTTGTGCGGCGTGTTGAGAGGGTTCGGCAAAGGTGGACAACTTGTCTTTGTCTGTCCAGTCTGTGAGTTTGCTGTGTTGGTCGGAGTCAGATGGCTTGTTGTTGTAGCTCGGATAGCGTGGTTACGAATCTGCCGGCGGATGTCGATGTGCCACCACGCTTCGCTCGCCACGTCGTCGGACAGGTATGCGCGGAAGCGAAGCGTGTGTTTCCATCGGTATTACTCGAGTGTTTCAGCGGTGAGTTTCAGTTGGTCGCCTTCTTCCAGATGAAGCCCATCTCGGACTTCCTCTGGAATTGTGACGACACCACGCTGTCTGACTGTTGGATAACACTCCATCTGACTCATACTGTACAATACTGTATCAATCATCATACTGCTGTCGGCTTCACCCTGGGGTCGCATCAACATCGAAGCCCCGAGACAGTCGCCTTGACCGCCTGTATATCAAGCAATGACCATCCCTGTCGGACGACAGCCATCGCTTTATGTGAAGATCAAGAGGTCCGTATTGTCTACTGCGCCCGTTCCCGGTGACCCGTCCCCGCTGTGGGGTATCTGTTGTTGTTGTGACGGGCGTCCCCCCAAGCCTTGGGACACTCGCTGTATTCCGTTTGTGAGACACAGACAGAAACAGAGATACGGACCTGGATATAGAATTAACTCCAGCAGTAACAAGATTAATTCTGAGACATATCATATCATTTCATTTCATTATTCATTATTCGCACTTGTGTCTCTGATTATGCCTGCTCTAATTCTGTTTCATGCCCAGTGTCCGGATCTGATCTGAACACCTTAATCCGGACATCAGACCTTGGAACGCCGATTCGTGCCAGTTGTGTCCGAACGTGTGCTTTTGCAGCTTCGACTGCTTGCTCGCGTGTTTCAAACCCGCGTGGCATTGGCGACTCAAATGCAATCCGGATTGTTTTCTCATTAATCGTTATTTCGGTTCCCCCACTCTCGACCTCATAGAATTCATCACAAACCCATACGTATGGTGCATCTCCATCAGGTGCGCCTTTATATGAGGGTGCATCCTCGCCGCGTTCGAAGATTGTCCCAGTCAATCCCGTTCCCCCACCAAGTCCACGAACGAATATCATCTCTCTGTTATCTCTTTGAGCCAGGAGTCAAAAGAACCGCGGAGCAGTCTGCAATGGCGAGATACTTTAGTCGTCCGACGCGCTGATGTGTAATAGGATGGATCTCGGCGATTTTGACCCTTCGGACGCAGATTCGGATACAGACGCCGATGAAGAGGACGCAAATTCCCATATCGATGAACGCATGCGCAATGGGACCGAAGAGTCACCGGCATCAAAACCGGGGGACACACCCGGCACAGACATCGAATTAAACACTGATATTGAAAACACACAACAAAACACGACCAGCAATGCGAAATCGCCAACGTTTGAGTCATATGATATAACGCCAGCCGAACAGGACGCGGGTCTTGGCACGATTGCTGTCTCACAGGGGCTTCGGATCGCTGAAGAAGATGATGAAACCCGACTTCGGGCATATGTCACCGCCGATAATCGCGACCGCATTCGAATTGGAACATATCTGTTAGTACCGTATCCCGACGATGAGATGCTTTTCTGTCGTATTGCCGCTGTTGAATATGCACAGGAGTTCCATACCGATGATGCAACGGAGATTCACGCTCAACGGGCAATGCGTCGCGATGAGTTTACAGAGCGTGATTACAAGTTTGTCGCCACACTCCGACCACTGGCAATCTTATTTACTGAAACTACCAAGACTGCGTATACTCACGATACCGTCAGTGATGAGACAGCAACCCTCACTCGGCGTATGGTTGATCGCGTTCCAAAACCCGGTGCGGTTGTGCGAGTGGCAACGGATGCTGAGCAAATCAAAACAGGGTTGAATATCCCGCGTGATGGTGTCTTTCTTGGACACCTCTCTGTCGGCGGTGAGCGTGTTGAAACGGCTGCAAGTCCTCCGACAATCGACTATCGTCTCAACGATGACTATGCTAGTGGCGATCCATTGATATTTAGACACACACTTGTCGCAGGTGGGACTGGGTCGGGCAAAACGCATGCAAGTAAAAATGTACTTCGGCAACTCCTCGCTGAGGACCGGACATATGAGATGGATGATGGACGGTCATCCCGACTTGCGGTGGTGCAGTTTGACCCACAAGATGAGTATGCTCAGATGCATGATAATAATCCAGCAATAGACCCTGAAACCACACGACGGTATGAGCGTGAGGGGATCAGTTATGGCGGTCATGACAACACCATTGCGCTTGTACCGAAAGAACAGGGAGTGACATATGACGGAGACACCCACCGCGCCGAACAGGTCCGGTTTACGATTCCATTCTCTATGGTTCGGACTCGCCCATGGCTTGTCGCTGGGAGCCGACTTAATGAGAACCAGTACCCTGCTCTCCGGCATTTACTCAACCGTTTCTTCGATGAATACGGTACCTCCGGAACATATGCTGGATTCAAAACATTCCTCGAGAATCCAGCACTTCGTGAAGAACTTGATGAATCAGGACGTGTTCATGAGGCAACGTTTGATGCGGTCAAACGACGTGTGTGGGGTGTTCCTGACGATGTTTTTGATCAATCAGCACGACCGATCACTGAGTTAGACCACCAACTCGTCCGTCCTGGCGGACTCTCCGTGATTCCTACATACCACCTCTCAAGTACACGGGCAAAAGAGATGGTCGTCCTTGCAGTATCGAGTCTCCTTGTTGATGACAAGCTATCGAATGATCCACATTCTGATCGAATTAACGAGACACCACTGCTGGTTGGGATGGATGAAGCACATAACTTCTTAACCGACGCAGACACAGTCCAAGCGCGGAAAGTAATCGGTAAATTCACCGAAGCAGCAAAGCAGGGTCGCAAAGAACGACTTGGATTATTCTTAATTACGCAAGATCCACAGGATATCGCAGAATCAGTGTTTAAACAGATAAATACGAAATTAATTCTTAATCTTGGTGATGAAGATGCGATTAACAGCGTCAATATCCCCGCGGCATTGGAAAATAAGGTCCCATATATGAAGAAAGGTCAGCAAGTCATTTACTCGCCAGATAACTCTGAACCAGTCGAAATCCAAGGGCTGAGACATTGCTTGACACGTCATGGTGACTGAGTGTGACCGTGTGTCAACTTCGAAATACATATTCTAAGATAACTCATCTTTGCACGTGTACAAATCGCATCTGACATTGCTTGTCTGCCCCTTCCTCATCAGACATATGAGATAAATATTTTGCAAGCAAACTGAAATGTGTCTGACGCAAGAACTAACAGTATTGTTTTGCTTGTACCAGATATGGGAATCATGAACAAGATCATCGGTGGAGAGACCGACACGCCGAATGAATATGTTGAACTCGATCTTGATGACTTCGAAACAGTCCGGGGTGACGCTGATGTTCGGGTTCGATTTGCAACGATTGGTGGGCAACAAGATATTATCGATATCAAAGACGCCGTATACGATGGTGATCTCGTTATTGCCGATATTACACGACATACAACGACTGATAATACAATGGAGCGGATTGTCGACGATCTCCGTCGAGTGATCGAAGAGGTTGACGGTGATATGGTTCAGAAAGGTGATGATCAGCTAATTATTGCACCCACTGGCGTTGCTATTTCCCGGCAAAAAATATAATTCAATTAGATACCGATACGCCGGATAGAACCTGATTCGCTGAGTAGTCTTACTGCCATTACCCTCTTCGATACAGAATGATATCCAATTATCTTCTCAGTCAGTATGACTTATAGATCACAAGACATGTACATACCGATAATTCCATTTTTCCGCTTGTCAACAGATCGTGCTGATCATGACGATACATCTCAACCGTGTGTAAGAACTATCGCGTCATCACTGAACCGCCTCGGGGTCATATCAATACTCAATCTGGTGCCGGTGCTGGTAGTAGTACTAATACTCGGCCGCCAGTGTAGCTGAAGCAGATTGATATTTTCCTGCTCGAAACGGCGAGGATTCCTTCGTGGTCGTGATTGTGATCGTGGTCTGGTCATATGGGACAGCACATTGGTCGTGCCCCAGAGGTACCCTGACTGAGACCCTTGGGATCTCAACGATAGTTTGTGAGTCATGTGTCGGATCTTGAAAAACCAGGTGATGTGATTAAGTATCCGCTTGTCCTTCACAGATTGTTGCATTAACGATTGTTGGCACCCTGAACGCTACTTTTCTCTGAAATCACATGCAGACTCATTCTATCTGGAACGCCCATCTGTGCGTTCCATTGCACGTTCGGATCCGACACTCACAGGATCAAGAACTATTAAGCCAGTTTGATCCAACTCACCAGTGATGATCGAGTGAACTGTTTTGGGGTTGAGTGGTTCGAGAGAGCGAAGCTCTCTTGTCACCGTGAAAGATTTTCTCTTCCGTATGACTCCGAGCCTTCTTGCCACGGATTATCCCTCACACTCCCTATTTTATCACCGGTCTCATGACCTCGAACGGATGAAATAAGATCGTGGTCGGCTGATTCACCCAACTCGTCGCCGTGGCATCAATACTCACAATGTGAGGACCGCTGAGAGCAGGCACAGTTTGGCTCAACTTCATTCCGCTCTCGCAGTAATCAGCAATGACGCTTTTCGATTTACGTGATCTTGATCTTGATCTTGGAACCCACACTGGACACACTGGGATTGTTTTCCCCTGCGGTTTGAAATCCTCGGCACGAACCCACAAGGTATTCTCCTCGAGTTTCTATACGTTTTCACTCCGAAGTGTTCCCCACTGGCTCCTCGTGCTCTTTGTGCTTTGACATTACCCGACACGCTTTCCCCTGCGCTCGTCATAGCGGCGCATAGATGAGCACGGACTTTATCGAGGTTCGCGGGGCTGAGGAACATAATCTCGACGACCTCGACGTCCAGATTCCACGGGAGTCATTCACTGTCGTCACTGGTCTTTCCGGTTCAGGAAAGTCGTCTCTTGCTTTTGAGACAGTATACGCAGAGGGTCAGCGACGATATATCGAGTCATTGTCCGCATATGCTCGGAACTTCCTTGGGCAAATGGACAAACCACAGGTCGAGTCTGTCGAGGGATTATCACCAGCAATTTCGATTGATCAAAAAAACGCAGCCAATAATCCACGGTCAACTGTTGGGACGGTCACTGAACTTCATGATTATCTCCGGTTATTATACGCCCGCGTGGGAACACAGCATGATCCTCTCACTGGTGAAGTGGTCGGTGAGCAATCTGCACAGGAGATGGTTGAACAACTCATGGCTTTACCAACTGGCACACGTGCGAAAGTCGCTGCACCGATTGCCCGTGATGAGAAGGGCACATTCGCAGACCGATTTGATGAACTCGTCGCTGATGGATACGCCCGAGTCGAAGTCGACGGTGAAATGTATGATCTCACCAGAGAGACACCGTCGCTTGACAAAAACTACGACCACACAATCGACGTTATTGTTGACCGAATAAAGATCGACCCGGAGGCAGCAGCCCGAATTACTGACTCAGTTGAGACAGCGCTCACTGAGGCTGGTGGGGTCCTGAAAATAATCATTCCCGATCCTCCTACTGACGTGCCGTTTGCCTCGAACGCGCGCTCGACGGGAGCACTTGGTGGCGACAGCGATGACCGGCTTATCGTTGAATTCTCTGAGGAACTGGGAAACCCAAACTCTGATATCCAGTTTGCCGAGATCGAAACACGGTCATTCTCATTTAATAGTCCGCATGGGGCATGTCCGGAATGTGAGGGGCTTGGTCAAACAAAGGAGGTTGATGAGAATCTTGTTGTTCGCGACAAATCAAAGCCGCTCACGGATGTCTTCGAGGCATGGTCTTATGACCGCTCATATTATCGGACCCGGATTGATGCTGTTGCCTCTCATTTTGATGTGAGCGTTAAGACACCATTTGTTGAACTTGACTCAGATATCCAACGACAGTTTCTCTATGGGACCGACGAGGAAGTCGTCTTCGAGCGTCAGACACGAAATGGGACCCGTCGGAAAACAAAACGCTTCGAGGGTGTCATTCCGAATCTTGAACGCAGACACGTTGAGACGGACTCTGATTCCACCCGAGAACATATCGAGGAGTACATGGCGGTGACAACCTGTCCCGCTTGTGATGGAACACGCCTCAAAAAGCAGTCACGACATGTTCTCGTTGGTGAGACGGCAATTACTGAGGTCAATCAAATGAGCATTGGCGATGCACTGACGCATTTTGAAGGGCTTGAATCAGAACTGAGTGAGCGCGAAGAGACAATTGCATCAGAGATCCTCAAAGAAATTCGTGCTCGTCTTGGATTTATGCAAGAAGTTGGATTAGAGTATCTCACCCTTGATCGTGAGGCATCAACACTCTCTGGTGGTGAGAGCCAGCGAATCCGTCTTGCAACACAGGTTGGGTCCGGACTTGTCGGTGTATTATACGTGCTTGATGAACCGTCGATTGGACTGCATCAACGCGATAATGATCGACTCTTGAATACACTTGAGGGACTTCGTGATCTCGGAAACACGCTTCTTGTCGTTGAACATGATGAGGAAACGATGCGGCGTGCGGACTCAATTATTGATATGGGTCCCGGTCCTGGTAAACAAGGCGGTGAGGTTGTTGTCCATGGTGACTTTGAGACGGTGTGTGAGGCTGAGGACTCAATCACCGGTGATTATCTTGCTGGTCGACGTCAAATCCCTGTTCCAGAGGGACGACGCGAGTCAGATACTGCATTAATCATCCGCGGTGCTCGTCAACACAATCTCAAAAATATCGACGTGCGGTTACCAATCGGGCAGTTCACAGCAATTACGGGTGTTTCAGGATCCGGAAAATCGACACTCATGCATGATATCCTGTATAAGGGTCTTGCTCGCGAGATGAATGATAATACCTCAGTTGACCCTGGAGAACACGATGTAATCGAGGGGACAGATCAAATCGAAACAGTCCGACTTATTGATCAATCGCCAATCGGGCGGACACCGCGATCGAATCCAGCAACGTACACTGGAGTCTTTGATTATGTACGTGAGCTATTTGCAGAAACCAAATTATCAAAACAGCGGGGATATGCAAAAGGCAGGTTCTCATTCAATGTCAAAGGCGGTCGGTGTGAGACCTGTGGTGGGCAGGGAACGGTGAAAATCGATATGAATTTTCTTTCAGATGTGTATGTTCCCTGTGAGACATGTGATGGTGCACGATATAATGATAAAACGCTTGATGTCACATATAAGAACAAAACGATTGCTGATGTTCTCGACATGGAGGTTTCTGAAGCACTCGAATTCTTCTCAGCGAATAACCAGATTCGCCGCCGACTTCAGTTACTTGAAGACGTTGGACTCGGCTATATGACACTTGGGCAGCCATCAACGACGCTCTCAGGCGGTGAAGCCCAACGGGTTAAGCTTGCAGAGGAACTCGGAAAACGACAAACAGGTGATACGCTATACTTACTTGATGAACCGACAACTGGACTTCACAAAGAGGATGAGCGAAAACTCATTTCAGTATTGCAGCGGCTGACAGATAATGGCAATACTGTCATTGTTGTTGAACATGAGCTTGACTTGATAAAAAATGCTGATAATATCGTTGACCTCGGACCTGAGGGTGGGGAAAATGGCGGCGACATTGTCGCGGTTGGAACGCCTGAATCAGTCGCACGAACCGATGTCTCATACACCGGACAATATCTTCGAGATCACCTTCCAGATGTGGATATGACAGGTCCGCGAGCAGACCAGAATCATACTACGGTAGGTCATTCAGCTACCGAGACAAATACAGATCAGAATACAGCCGGCTCTGGCTCTAACTCCAAGTCACAATCTAACTCTGATGGCGAAGGACCAACCCCGACTGCGAATGATGATTAATGACGGCGTGTCAAAGTGACTTTTCGTGCCTTGACCTCCTCCACACGGCTAAAGCCGTGGAATTCCCTGTGGGGATATGACGGTTGCGCGTTTCCTCGGCGGTTCAAGTACGCTTTCGCATGGTCAGCGTCACAGGTTGCCGCTCAAGATAGTTCGACCACCGATGGTCGCTCCTGTCGCATGTTCGGGGTGACAGTTCTGCCTCTAACCGGTCCCACGTGTTTATTATCGGTGGCACTCTAACAATTGTTGGTAATTTGGATTTTTTATCCGAAGCGGAAGCGTGACCAGGCGTTCCAATTGAACCCAGTGTGGTTTCGGATAGAAACAGTGCTCAGATTGCCAACGACTGCTAAACACCGCGTCTCTCCGAACCCATGCGCAGACTCAGTTTAGTTGAAACGCCTGTGTGCGTGTTCCGCTTCAGTCGGGATAAAAACGTAATATATTACACTCTTATTGGCAATGGTTACATATGGCGACGACTTTATGAATCGGCTCTTCATACATTTGCTAATACATCGATGAATGGAAACAACCCGTATGCCGGTGCGCCGGGTGTTGTTGACGCAGGTCAACCAACAGATTTTGACATCTCAATGTCGCAGGTACGGACGCTTCGGCGTGCTGTTGCGGGAATCGTCGCTCAAACCGAAATGTATCTCCCGGAAGGCTACGCTGTTGGATCGGAGTTATCATATGGGACAGACGGTCCACAGGCCACGGTCGCTGTTCAGCCACCTGCGGGTCGCCCAGTGAGTGCAGGCTTCACTCCTGATGAGGATGATCTTGAGTCTGGACTCACAGATGAGGACCGTGATGAGGTTGCTCGTGGACTTGCTGCATCAGCCGCATTCCAAGTGATGAACACCGTTGGCGATGACATCACACCAACCGCTCGCTAAAAGTTACGAGAGAATATTATACCTATTTTAGATGCCTGTCTCCTCCTAAGTTACTGTGAATTAATGTTCGCAGGCTTGCATTGACTGAGACCGTACGATCGATATAATCAGGTGTTAACCCGGACAATTTTAGCGGACAGTGTCACTCTGAGTCCTCATCTTCACTCGACAGCGATGAGAATGACATTAGTATCAATTGACCGTCCTCATTATCATTTCACCTGAGACCAGCCCGATGAATGAGAAGTGAGACTAGTTCTTCCGGTGCATCAGATATTGTAGACGGAACCGCGTCAGCGGCTAAGAAGGGTGGAATGGCTCACTATCTCACAGTGGGATCTGCCAACTTCATCTTGTATGACCGCATTATGTGACAATTATATTATAGTAACTACGAATGACCCGATTTTGAATATTGGGATACTGGTATGTGCCTTTGTCGAAAGAGCCTCAAGAAGCGTTCTTTTCATCTATTCCACGAATCACCAGAGCAGTGAATCTGTCTTCATTACGCTGAGTTCAGTATCGGTCGTGGCTCTATTGAAGTAAATTGACGTGCGGTCAACTCCTGAATACCCGTGAGAGAGTTCTCTCTCCGCCGTTCCAGCCATCAGAAGGTAAGATACACTCTGTGTAAAGCCAAGACTGAAGCTACCACTGCCTCAAAAAATTAGCGACTCGGGTCATCAATGAAGAGTCCATATCCAAGTAATACCACTGAAGGGACCCCTCCAGTACTTACTCCGACAGAGAATGGCACCGCTGTGATAACTGATGTGAGTATGCCAATGATAAGTGGAATTGGGAGAAGAAACAAAAGAAGATCATATCGTGATCTAATGAGACAATCAAACGCAATATCGTCTATTGGTTCTCTTGTACTCATAGACTATTTCCTCCAGTTTAACGTACTCATGATTTCATACTAAATCTTACGGACAGTTTCTGGTCGACATGTGCTATTATAATAATTCAATATTGCACAATACTCCTAACTTAGTTATTTTCTTTTATTATCAGTAATTTATTCCAGTGTTACCGATGATTCTCGATGAACGAAATAATAAGATGATTTTAATAAAACAGATAAATTTATAATTCTCCTTATAATGATATACTGATACAGGTTGTCAGTGTACTGACTGTCATGCAATCAATTGATGAGTCAGGATTCGCGAGGACGGTCCGGAAACTGTCATCCTGTATCTGTAACTGAGTGTATTCAGGTCACGATAATAATCTCTCGTTATAAGAAATATCCATGATTACCCACAGACGTTCTGAGTCAGTTGTTTCTCTCCCTAGGGCTCTCTCAGGTGTATAGGCGGGACGAGGCGATCGTGTCTAGCATGCGGTCATACAGACCGTGAGCTGAATGTGTCGAAGAACATCTTTGCTCGCGGTTTGCAGTAGTTATGAGCGAGACACTCCAAATCACCGTCTTCAGAATCGCGGATTAATTCTGATATTTGATCGCTCCCCGCAGCGCAAAGACAGAACACACGGACAGAATAAAAATTGTATTGCACTGTGTACATGAATATGAATGTGACCGTGACCTCAACCTCAAGACGGTTCACAGACAATTTAGAATGATTCTTCCGAATCTGAGGATGAGCATAGGATTGGCAGTTGCGGGTCGGTTTATTTTCCCCAAAACGGATCGCGTTTGCGGTGGGAATCAAGATAGCTCGTCAGCGCCTCAAGTTCATCTGCCGGAATCTCATCGGTGAGTTCCTGTTCAAGGATTTTGGCGTGCTTCTCAGGCAACTCAACCCACAGTTCATCGCCTTCCTCAATCTGGCGTCCAACAGTCGGACCGTCCATCGCCACAGAAACGCGAGTGCCTGCCCGCGCTGAGGAGACATCCTCTCCCTGTTCTTGAATTCCAGAGAGCTCACCGACACGCGTTGGCTCATTCCCGTTCCATTTAACGATATACTGGTTATTTTTTAACGTTCCTGAGAGCACTTCGACACCAACAACGGCAGGGCTTGATTGTCTGAATACGTGATCCTCAAGTATCCGAAACCGACAAGGACGCACAATTTTGTCTAAGACAGTCTCTTGTTGCGCGCGTTCCTGTTCATCAATATATGACTCATAATTCTCGACAAGTTGATAAATAACGTCATCAGCAAAGAGACGAACATTACTTTCTTCAAGTTCATCACTCGCATTTGAGAGGACATCAACGCTAAATCCAAGAATGGCTTGATTTCGTTCTTCATTCGCCGTCGATGCAACAGCAACATCTCGGGGAGCAACGTCGCCAACCTCCGCACGAAGAATTGGAACATCAGCCTCTTTCAGCGCGTTCGCCATTGCCTCAAGACTTCCAAGCGTATCGGCTTTGACGACCACACCCTCATCAGCAGTCTCAACCGCGATATCCGCAAGTTCAGCCTCGACCTCACTCACGACGCTCGCTCGGTCTCGGTCGCGGACAACGCGAAGTGGAGCCCCTGCCATTGCATTGTCAAGATCTGGAGCTGCAATCTTGACTCCAGCCGCAGCCTGTGCTATATCAACGCGATCAAATCGATCCTCAGTGCGAATTTCGGCGTTTGGTCGTGGCTGTAATAATGCACGAACATCAGTCACAATTGGACCATCGGTCCCACCAACAGCAATGATATCATCCGGTCGAACACTCCCATCATATAGGACGACATCAACAGTCGCTCCAAATCCACGCTCGTCTTTTACTTCGAGAATAGTCCCAGCACCAGGTCCAGTCACATCAATAGCCATCTGCTCACGCATGTACCGCTGTGAGAGTCCCATTAATACTGCCAGCAGATCCGGGACTCCCTCACTTGTGATTGCTGATAATGGAACCACACCGACATTCTTCGTGAAGTTTTGCACACGCCAGTAGAGGTCGCCTGAGAACCCCTCATCAGAGAGATCACCAATCAGTTCATACAATTGTTCATCAAGCCGGTCACGGGCCGCACTCGGCTGTGACTCGTATGTCGGCTGGATTGGTGACCCATCTGTCGGAGTCCATCCTGGGGTCGTATCAATCTTATTTGCCGCAACAACAAATGGGGTGCCCGTTCGCTGGAGAATATCTAAGGCCTCAATCGTTTGTGGTTGAAATCCATCATTGACATCAACAACAACGACTGCAATATCTGCGAGTGCGCCCCCGCGCGATCGAAGCGTGGTGAAGGAGTGATGCCCAGGTGTATCAATGAATAAGAGCCCAGGAAGATCAAAATCGGTCGGGTCAACAAGCTCACCAGCCATCTCTGAGACTGTCTCAAGTGGGACCGCTGTTGCACCGATATGCTGCGTAATCGCCCCTGCTTCACCTTCACTTACAGCCGAGCCACGAACCGTATCAAGCAGCGTGGTCTTGCCGTGATCGACATGTCCAAGCACAGCAACGATTGGCGTTCGAAGAGTGTCTCCATCCGCACTTGCATTTGCATCTGCATTCATACTTGTCTCAGCGGTCGAAACAGCATCCGTATCGGCGTCAGCGTCGGTATCAGACATAAACAATCACCCCGAGAAATGGTATATATATACTACTCCTTGGATTATAATTAAGTCCATCGTCATTCGATTCGAGTGCAAAGCGCTCATCGTCAGAGTCAACCCCTGAGGTTTATATGATGTGGCGCGATATGAGCGAGCATGAGCGAACAATTGGCTAAGAACCTCTCAGGAAAGGCTGTCATGGGTTCTGATGGGACTCAGCTCGGGTCGCTGTACAATGTTGAGATGGATCTAAACTCAGGCGCGTTGAATGACCTGTTAGTGTCACCACATAGTGAAATCCTCACTGACCAGCTTCAATTCGACGTTGATGACCAGGGGCGAATTCGAGTGCCGGTCAACCTGGTTCAATCTGTCGAAGACTACATCGTTGTCCAGCGGTAATTCAATATAGGCGCTTTCCGATGCAGGTTCTTGATTCTTCGGCGTTCATCCACGAGTATCATACGACAGACGACACCGCATCAATCCCAATGGTTCGCGAGGAGCTTGAAGACGAAGCAGCTTATCGATTCGATGCCGATGAGGGGTCAGGGATGCATATTCATATCCCCGCAGGCGGCACTGTCGACACTATCAAGCGCGCAGCACGTGAAACAGGAGATGCTGAGACTCTCTCAGACACTGATGTCCGACTCCTCGCAACTGCGTTCGAACTTGACGCTGTCCTTGTCACCGATGATTATGCGATGCAGAATGTTGCTGATCACGTTGATGTCACTGTCAATATCATTGCGCGAGATGGTATCAAGGAAGCTCGTAACTGGACATATCAATGCCAGGGATGCGGGCGAGAGTTCGAGGAAAACCGTGAGCGGTGTCCAATCTGTGGTTCCGAACTCGCACGAAAGAATCCCGCGTAATCACTCCAGTGAAGCACGCACAAGCAATATCGCCGTGCTGCTACCACAAGCAGATATCAGCATATCAATCCCAACCCCAGCACAGTCCAATATAACATAACACAACAATACAATCAGAACTCGCTGGTGTACGGTAACTCGGATTTGGCACAACCCGAACAGCGAATAGCACACGATAAGCCACTTTTTTGACTGCTCTGACGGTCTTACTGAGAATTCATTTTTATTTTCTGTTTCTATATTCATATATCCGTCATCGGCACGACGGAGTCAGATTTTGCAGGCGTGAATTTGGACATCCTTGTCGTTGTTCTTCCTGCGAACTCCCCTGGCATACTCACTCGCAGCACCCAGTTCGTGAGGACGGAGGCTTCGAATTGATCGTTGCTAATTCGATTTAATTGTCGATGATGGTTTTCCTCACAGGACTTTAGATATCGTCTGCTACCGTCATCGGGTTTGTTGACGCTCTCATTTTATCATGTCATTGAGTGACTCCATCACCTTCCCGCAATTAGAACCCTCTTTGTGATATGTGGGCAAATATTAGATATACTGGATTAGTGTCATTTTCATATTTTTATCGCCACAGCTTACACCGAGAGTAATGACAATTCCAATTCATTATTGACTGTGAAGTATCGTTTGTGAACTACAGACGCGGGCGCTCACACCTCGCGCCCCAGCGCCGGGAGACAGCACCCGCACGTACACGTAGTTTGAATCCCCAATCCCGGTCGTCCTGACTGCTCACACTAACGCTCATCGAGGCGGTTTCTCCGCGCTAGTGAGATGGTCTCGGAATTGCCCCATTCGTCGTGGAAGCCACCCATCAGGCGAAGAGTGCGCAGGAAGCGAAAGCACAGGTACAAGCACAAGATACCTCCGAACCCCCGTCCTGTCTCTCAACGGTGGATCGGGTGTAGGGTAAAGGGAACGGGAGCGCTGTACTGCTCGCATTCTTTTCCGGAGTGTAAACCCGTCAATCCCGCAACCCAACAGACCTTCGGTCGTGGGAAGCTCCGCCGCCTCCGACCGGAAGGATATCATACGTTGCAACTCAACAAATGAATGTTGCTTTTGTTTTGTTCTGTCTTAGTGTGCGTTATCCCCGTTGTCTCAGTTGTAAACTTTCAGATACTACCGCTGGCGATTGAAATGTAGGCCATTGCAAATTGAATCGTATTGAACAGACCATGGACAACAGCAGGAACTAAAAGCGTCTGCGTTCGCTCATACAATACTCCAAGCGTCGCACCAAGTACGAGAATGGTCATAAGCGTCGCAAGCAATGCGGATATGTCACCACCACTGTATGAACTGAAATGAACTGCCGCAAAGACGGTACTTGCTGCAACAACAGCAAATGTGGATCCATATGCATCGCGAAATTGAGTCTGAATCAGACCTCGAAAAATCAGTTCCTCTGCAGGTCCAACTAAGAAAATAGTTACCGGAATCAGATACAAGAAATACACCGGGTTGTCTTGACCCTGATCGATAATGGCACTATCAGCACTTTCGATCCCGAGGAGACCAAAGAGTGCGTTAATCCCAGCGAATAATCCAATTAGCGCCAGGAGCCCACCAATTATCCATACAAGATCGCGACTCGTTGGTCGGGTTAATCCAATTCGATGCAGTTGATCAGTGAGATACGCATATCCAATTCCAACGATACCAAAGCCAATGAATTGAAATGCACTCATCAGCGCAAGCCCAAGTGCAGTATCGCGTCCAATACCGATGACGCTAACCGCAGCACCACCGAGAGAGACGGCAACCGCAGCTGCAACAAAGATGAGTGCAATAATGACGAACGCGCCGCCAAATGCTTTGAGATGGACGTATGGGTTATCAAGCGACGACGATACTGATGACATCTCTTATGAATTATTGCGTATCAACTCGAATATCAGTTGCCATCTGTCGATCCTGAGACGATCCCCGCATCATCGTGGTATACAATTACAATTACAATTACAATTACAATACAATTACAATCATTCGGGACCACCTGTCGAAATTGAGTTCAGAACAGTATCAAATGTTTAATATATTACATCGACTCCCCCAATGATCAAACTGAGATACATTCCTCATCTACCACTCTCAGATGAGAGAACACTCAATTTCTGGACCCGAAGGTTCGAGTTTTCCCGGGGATAACTCATGACAAAGGTCCTCTCGATCTGAATCACGCTACGCATGACTGCCACTGCTATCTGTGCTATATGAATCTGATATTATCCTGATATATGTATATCTATATCTCTGATGTCAATGGTGTTTGACGCCAACTTATACAGAATCAAGGAGAATACCCGCGCCTTTAGGCGCGGGATGAATCCGACAACCCCTCTACAATCCACCGTCGGTGGTAAGGCCGGATATTTCACCGCTCTCAAACCGAACCCTTACAATAACGCAAGTATAAATAGTTATACAACTATTTCGAATGCTGAAAGTCCATCGCACCCACCGAGCGAAAATCCGCAACCACGGACAGGTAGAGGACCCGCCCGACCGGCACGGATGGTCAGCCAGCAAACTCTGGAACGTTCTCAGACTCCGTCTGAGAGCCCGTGAGACATAGTCCCACGACATCACCAACTATCACTCCCGACAAGTCTGGGAGAAAACGGACAAGATTCCCGACCACGGCGACCTCAAAGATGAGTTGAAGATTCACCCTAAGTACAAGGGACTGCACAGCCAGTCCAGTCAGCGCGTTCTTGCGGAACTCGCTGAAGCCTTCAACTCGTGGGACGAAACGAGGAAGTCTGACAGTCGAGCGAATCCGCCCGGCTACCGCAAGAAAAACTACTTCGACCAACAGGGGCGTCGCGTCCACGAAGAACACCCGCGTTCAACCGTGACGTGGAAGCAGAACGGCATCAAACATGACACCAAGAACAACCGCGTTCGACTCTCAGAAGGCGCGAACCACAACGAACACCCCAAAGCATGGGAATATATCCTTGTCGAATACGAGATGCGCCCCGGCGTTACCGTCGAGAACCTGCAACAGGTCAGAGTAGTCTACAACAACAAAAGGGGACGATGGGAACTACACCTCGTCTGCAAAGACGAAATCGAGACACCCACCGCACCCGGCACCGAGACGGCTGGCATCGACCTCGGCATCTGTAACTTCGCCGCTGTCGCTGTTGCGTACAGCACCGAGCAAGCCGACCTTTACCCCGGCAATCGCCTGAAGCAGGACGGCTACTGCTTCCCGAAAGAAATCGCCAACTGCGATGATTCAGGTGGTGAAAGGGCCACTCGGCTCCATGCGAAGTGGTCGGAGCGCCGAACCCACTTCTTCCACTCCTTGGCGACACACATCGTTGAGCGATGTATAGAGAACGGTGTTGGGCGCATCAACATCGGAAAACTCGCTGATGTCCGCGAAGATAAAAATAACGGTGAGTCGAAGAACTGGGGTCGCAACGGCAACCTCGACCTGCACGGGTGGGCATTCAACCGATTCACGAACATCCTCGAATATAAAGCGAAGGTTGAGGGCATCGAAGTCGGAGAAGTGTCAGAGCGCGACACGAGTAAAACGTGTTGCGTCTGCGGTAGGGAAGACGACAGTCAGCGTGTTGAACGCGGCTTGTACGTGTGTGAGGAACACGGCACGGCGACGGCGACGGGGATGCGTTCAACGCTGACGTGAATGGGGCCGAGAACATCCGTCTCGACATCAATAACACAGAAAGTAACTCTGAGTCTTCGCCCAGTTTGGGTGAAGATAGGAGTCCCGGCTGGTTGGCACAGCCTGGAGTCTCCCTTCATGACCTCTCCCGAGGATTCCAACCTCGGACAGAGGTGGGAGACTGCAAACCGTAATACCCCAACCCAGCGGTGCGGTGCCGTGGGATTCCCGCGTTGACGAGACCGAGGGTATCGTTCGCACACCAGAAATCGCCGATTTCTGGGGGCGTCTTCAGGCGCGGAAGAATATCAATTCTCAGACACGACGCAGACCATGTTCGACTCTCAAGCAGTTCTCTTTGACCCCTCCCGATGTCAGACATTGTACCCAGCAGATCGCGGTAGAATCCCGTTAATAAAAGACAGCAAGGATTCAGATACAGCCAAGATTTGTGATTAGATATTAAATACCGAATCTCAGTATCCATAGTGTTAGCATCCCCGCAATAATCGTAATAAATACATCGTCAATGTACCACGCGATAGCAGTCGCAATAACACCAGCAATGAGTCGTTCGTTCCCAATAAATTCAATACTCCCGCTTGGTGCGATGAATGCAGGAACAGCCAATGCAGCGAAGACCGCTGGTGGAACGAATTGTAATGCATGAGTGACCCGATCAGGGATGTTCTCAACTACCCCAAACAGCGAAATGAATGAGACGCGGATTGTGAACGTTGCTACGCCCAAAATAAAGATAACAACCCAAACCGCAGTGGGAGCGTACTCACTCGGCATCAATGATTATCCTCCGGAGATGATTCATCTGATGTTTCAGTATAACTATCAACGACAACACCAGCAATCACACCTGCTGCACCACCAGTGATAAGTCCGAGATTGAAAGGAAAATTATAGACAGTTCCAACAGTCCCAACAGTCCCACCAACAACTGCTGCTGCGATTGCTGGACGGGAGGCCGCAGCAGGAATAAGTAATGAAAGAAATACGAGCGGGACGGCAAACCCAAGTCCCCATTCGTCAGGGACCCGGGCACCGATGACAACACCGGCGATGGTACAAATCTGCCATACAATCCATAAGGTAAATGCAACAGTAAGGTAATATCGACGCCGTTCCGTTCTTGAGAGTTCTTTCTCTGCGTATCGCGAGATTGAGAGTGCGTATGCCTGATCAGTGAGAACATATGCAGCGATTGCTTTCCAGCGAGGACGAAATGACTGAAATGAGGGGGCAATTGATGCTGAATACATGAGGATTCGAAGATTGATTACAACCCCGGTAATGACAGCGATGCTCAGAGTGGCATTCTGTCCGAGCAGATCAATCACAGCAAGTTGAGAAGCGCCGGCAAAGACGATAACCGAGAGTCCAACTGCCTGTGATGGACGCAATCCGGATTCTACTGCAGCAGCTCCAGCAACAAGACCAAATGGGATGATACCAATGAGAAGTGGAGCAACATCTCGCAACCCGCGAGCAATTTCAGCGGGAAGGCGACGAGTGGACACGGACACTTGGTTTGTGTGGGGATGGTATACCGGTACCGATGTATCCATACTTGAGATCCTCCCGCGTCTAACAGTTATTGATGCTGTGACTTCTGTATCCGAAGCGGAACGCACATACAAGCGTTCCAGATGAACTGAGTCTACGTATGGGTTCGGTGGGACTGCAAACCTGCAATCTTCACCGGTCCCGGTCACAGTCACGGTCAGAATTTCTCCGTGTCTACACTGAGGAGGATGTCATCAGATACTGACAGCCGATGAGTACGGAGCACGGACTACAGATTACGGGTTATTATCTAATGTGTCCGTCCCAATCACGATTGCGTCTCGAATCTCCAGCGCTGTTTCAAATTCATCACGTCTGTCTGTCTGTCGACCAAGGCGACGAAGTTGTTCGGCATGAGCACGTGCGATTGCATCGATGGCTCGTGAGGAACACCCGATTTCGTCCGCCAGCGTCGTCCAGTGCCCAGCAGGAACGAGAAAGATTGCTCGACCATCCGTTTCAATAGTACACTCATACTGCCGTTGATACTCATCATATAACTGGCATAGGTATGCTTGCGCTTGACGAAGAAGTGGTCCGATCCGAGCAGGTTGGATACTCCCCGTTGCACTCGCATATACGATTGCGCTCTGGTCAAGCGGAATAGTGATTGACTCAGAATCTGATGCCGGCGTCACAATTTATCCACCTGCTCGCATCGCCTTCTGTGAGAAACGATCAATGAGTGTGTCCAATGCATCCTGGCTGCCTGTGAATGCAACCGTCACTTCTGTTAGCTCAAGCGTTGGACCAACACCCACCGTCTCAGCCGAAAGTGTCGCACTCCATGACTCAGCCTGGATATTATTTGTATCAACTACCTCGCCACCAAGTTTCTCAAGATAGTGTCGTGCAAGTCGTACCGAAATCCCACGATATGAGCGTTCGACTGTGACAATATCGATATCAGACACAGCATCCATGTCGGCATCACCAGCACTAGACTCAGTCCCGACGCGCTCGGTGTTGTCAGCGGATCTCTCAGTGCGAGTATCATCAGTTGAATGTGCATCGCTCATTGGTTGTCTCCATTATGTATGTTCTGTTCACTGTGACGAACGTGTAATCCCTCAGTGACGAGATCAAAATCAAATTGAAATTGTAATTGTAATTGTGTCTGTGTTTGTATATTCGACTGGGCAGACACACACGCCGGCGCTCCGCCTGCGACCGGTGGAAATATACTCACTGTATCATTCGAATTGACCGGCGTTTCGATACCTGATTCATGATCGATATCTCGTCCATTGAGCAGGACATTTACCTGTGGACGAACAGCATCGTCGGCAATGATTTCACCTGATAAGTCATCAAATTCAGACTCAATCGCTGTCAGAACCTCCCCAACCGTGGTCGCGTCATATTCGCGGTCAATCGTTTTTGTCCCAACAGCATCGCGAAAGGTAGCGAAAAACCGGAGTGTAAGGGCAAGTTCACGTTGACGCGTCATATTAGTTTATCAGAGTCGAACATTAAAAACACCCCTGGCTGTGTAAAGTACCTCCGGAAGTGAACGATCCACCTCCTGCCCAGTTGTCAGAGCTGATTGTCTGTGATGGGAAAACTTCTCAGGAGGGATTTACTGGGTCTGGCTGTGTCATAATTCAGGTTCAGACCCAAATCCTATTTTTGTCGGTCATGCGTCGACGAACTTCGTCATTTACTTTTCTACTGGAGCAGATCTCGAGAGAAATCATGCCCCGCACTTCGTCCGCCGTTGAACACCAATTATGACCTCACTGGGCGGTCCTGAGCACACAGTGATACATGGTTTGCTGTCATATTGAATCAAATATCAGTATTATCCTGTCTGATTCTGAGCTTCAGGGTATCCGTCTCAAGCCGTCTCTGAAATACTCCATGATCGAGTTCCTACTGCTTACCAAACCGAATGCCATCCTCAACGAGTCGATAGTTTCGTTCGCGGTCAATATGCGTTGCGAGCCATTCGTGATCATGAATCTGTGCGATGAGGTCAGCATATAGATTCCGCCATGCGATTGCATAAATTGGTGATTGACCCCATGCTCGCAATTCGGGCACGAATGCATCATAGGTTTCCATACGCTCTTCGAGCCGTTCGATTGCATCGACGGCATGTGCGGCCGCCTCAGCGTCGTCCTCTGCGGTCTCGAATGATGCTCGGAGACTTCGCTCCAGCCCATCAACTGCCTGCTGCATATCTGCTTCGGCTGTCTGCCCATCCTCGGGAAGCGTCTCAAGAATCTGCCGGGGGACGCCAAGGTCGATTGAGCCAGTAGTGGTGTCATCTGCGGACATGGTATAATGATAGATGTCAGGGGTCAAAAATCGCAGTGGTCAGGACACATTCCCTCTGGGTAGTACTAAGTTAGCTTGCGGATTTATACGCGGAGCAGGCGCAATCCCACGCACGGCGTGGATACGCACCGTCACAGTGGTAATTCCACACAGTTTTCTCCACAAACAGCGCATATGTGAATGTCGGCGCAGTGGTTACGACCCCAGTGTAGCCGAGCGCCTGAAACTGGTGGTTCGAGTATGAGTGTCCGCCCACTTTGGAAACAGGGTGTGCCCTCTGTGGGAATCAAACAACAAGCACTGGGCGAAGCTCGCAGTGAAAGTAACTCCGAGTCCGTGTCCGCTGAAGTCTGAGTCGGTGTCGGACGCCCCGAGGCACAACCAACTCTGGGCGTGGGCGTCCGACTCTGACAAACGAGAGGAGTCCCGGGGGCGGAAGCTGAAGCTAGAGCTGAGATGTGGCACTCCCAGGAGACTACCCATCGATCGGCCCCACACCGATTCGAACGGTGTGGTGGCTTGGGAGTCTGCGAACCCAAACCTGAAATTCCCAACCCAGCGGTTCGGTGCCGTGGGATTCCTCCCGCCTTCAGGCGGAGGAGGATGTCAAGTTTCCTCAACATGGCGAATCTTTACTGCTTCCCCACGTGTTGATTCAATCATCTCAGCGCCAAACATCTGCGCTCGACCAACAGCGTACGCCTGTGGTCCGTCCACGATTACCTCATCACCGACTCGAATGTCTGTATCAGCGTCAACAACACCCGGTGCAAGCACATTTCCGTGCGGCACGAATTGATCAATTTTTACATGTTTTGTCGCTACATCAGATGCATCCCACATTCGTGCGCCTGCAAGTGTAAATGAAAGTACACCATACTGCGGGACCATTGTCGCTAACTGCTGATCCTCTCCAGTCGCGGTCGCAGTTTCGGCCGCGGTTTTATTCTCAGGTGTATTTGCATCACGAATCTGCAATTTCGGATACCGACTTGTTGTTCGGAGATCAATGTTCTCGAACAATGCCTCTCCAGCGTGGACACCGAATTGATAATCAGCGATTGCTTTGACAATATTATGTTGCCGCTCACATCTGCTGTATCGTGATTCACCCTCAAGTGTTGACATTAGATTTCCGATTGACTCTGTTGTCGTCGGATGATCACCAACAGTGTACTCGAAGGGGACCTCTGTATCATTATCAACACGATTACATATTTCGCCATATCCCCTCTCAGGCACATGTGCAATCACACGCGGATACTCATTGCGCGTCAGATATTGTTTCAGGACCTGCGTGACGAATGATATCTCATCGTTACTCCATCGTCCAGTGGTGACTGTATCATACTGCTGAGCGGGATAGGTCAGTTCCAATTCCATCGGGACAACACCAATCGGTGAGCTTATCGAAACAAGATGCCCACGGTACTGTATAGCCTCCTGAAATCGTGAATGACTCTGTGATTCACTGTATGGCTTTGTCGCCGAGCATGGCACTAACACTAACGGCGTTGAGAATCGATTCCGATATCGTGTCGTCACACGGTCAGCAAACCGCTGGATCTCTGAGCGATATCGTGTGTCCATACTCGCCGCTGTGAGTTCGGTATCACGAATAATCGGAGCACGTGTCTCACTGTATTCATACTGCTGGTCAAGTGTCCTGAGTGTTGCTGTGAGCCACTGGTCATGGCGGCTCTGCGCTTCGAGATAATCGCGAAGACGTCCATGACGGATACGCCGCCGGGTCGTCGTGAGTGCCGTTTGAAGCGCAGTGACATTATGATCAGCGCAATCCTCGCGATCAAACTCTGCTCGTCCTGTTCGACACACAGGGCACGAGCACGGAAGTTCGGTGATATCCTCAAGAAAATACTCACCCTCAGTCGTTAAATAAAATCCTTGGAGCCCACGAGCACGGGCACACTTTAGATCAACAAGGTCGACGCCAGCATACACTAGCGTTGCGACATTCCGCGGTGTCGCAACCCCCGCAAGATACAATGCCGTGTCCGTCGGAATTGATTTTCTTGTTTTGATAATATTCTCACAAAATTCAGATGCATGCCCAATAAATCCCTGTGCATTTGAGAGTATATATACATCCGCACCATGGTCGCCCGCAGTTTCTGGAGTGATGACGATGCCTGTCGGTACATCAATGTCACGATTGCTCGCAACGTTACTCGATGCCTCCGTGACGGCAAATGATTCTTGTATCCGCTCATCTGTTCCTGCTGGAAACGCGCGGTGAGGAAGAATTGTGACTGAGTCCATCTCGACATCAATATCAGAAATCGACCGATTACGCGTCCAGAGACTCCCGGCATCAACCACGATATCGTCAGCACAGGCTGGCGTTGCGATTGAGTTAGTGAGACGGACTTCGCCATACCGAGCGGGTCCATCTCGGCTGTGTATTTCAAAATACTCAGTCATATCCGAATCATGTGATATGAGAGACGAAAAACCACCCTTTTCGCCGTTCTTATTTGGATGTGTGGAGTCTATAATAACAAATCAAATCAAACTGGACCAACCCACGTTGCGCGATGACAGTCGGTCAACTCACAGATGCTATCAACGTGAACTCCCCCATTGTACTTGTATCCTTTTGATGCTCTGTGAAGAGAGACCAAGTGTCTGCAGACAGTTGAGTTCTCTCTACATACGATCTATTTGTAGATAATTATAAGATGATTATTTACTATCATTACTATTAGATATCTCCCCGAGTGACTCAACCGTGACCCTTTCGGGGAGCGTGTCAACTGCTGACATAGCCCACTTATTATGTGCGAGTGAAAACTCGGTATCCGGGTTTGCTTCGACAAGCCGGCAGACAGCAGCTGCGGCAGTCTGTTGTGCAGCAATGGACGAGTGCTCTGGGATTTCAGCAGTAAGCGGATATGTCTCCGACAGTGCCCGCGGAAACGGACCAAACGGTGGAACAACTCGCCAGACTGCGTCATACTCATGTTCAGTTGGCACCCCTCCTTCGGTGAGTAATACCGAATCAGGAACGCGAAGCCTGCTGAGACGCTCATGATGGCGATATACCTCTGGTCTCTCTGCAGACGCCGCTGAGATAATAAACGGCGACGCTTTTCGGACAGGGTCTCTCGCTTCGAGTTCTGCGGTATGATCCAATAATGCACGGTACCCATCGTACATTGCAGGGTGTGATCGTGCGCGTCTCTCAACGAGTTCGAGTAATGACCCCCTTCGAATCGCCTGCTTGATTCGACGCAATTCTGCGTATGATACCGCAAGATTATGCTCTGCAAGCCGCTGTTCTCGTGTTGATGTCCTGAGCGACTGGAATTCCGCCGGTGTATGTCCCGCACAAACTGCACATGAACAAGGTAAATGCTCAAGCTCATCAAGATGCTTTGTCCCTCGAACAGTTAGATATCGATCGTCGCGAGCGTAGATTGCATATGCGGCTGAATCAAACATGTCACATCCTGCAGCGACAGCAAGAGCAAACATCATCGGATGACCAGCACCAAATAAATGCACCGGGGCAGCTGGACCGAGTCCACGCTTTGCAGCAATGACAACATCAATCATTGTCGCAAACTGATAATTGTTTAATAATGGGACAACGCCCCCGATAGGAAACACATCAAGATCCGTCGTCACAGCGTGTTTTCCGGCTGTCTCACGAAGATCGACAAATGTTGACCCTTGAATTGGTGCGTTCACCAGCATCGACCCAGTATCAGTCGTCTCAGCGTCCGCGAGTGCCTTCTTAGTCAGCGCGAGTTCTTGCTCAGCCTGTCCGCGTGTGACATCTGGTGGTGTTGGAATATCGACCGGGGTTGCAATATCCGCACCAATAGTCTGCTGGAATGAGAGAATATCACGTGTTGTTACGTCAATATCGCCATATTCAGCCAGTTGAAAAGACCCAGAGTCAGTGACAATGGCACCCTCAAAATCTAATAACTCGTGAACCCCCTGGTCTTTTGCTTCGGCACGAAGGTCATCGTTGGTGTAAATGATGTATGCGTTTGTGATGAGAATATCTACACCAAAGTTAGCCTGAAGATCGGCGGGTGAAACTGTCTCAATATTTGGATTAATCACGGGGAGCAACGCTGGTGTTTCAATCGTCATATCTGCCCGCGGGATGGTAATTTCGCCAATCCGACCGGCGGCGTCACCAGCAAGGCGTTCAAAATAATTACTCATATACCTGCTATCGTGGATTGATAGCTAACAATTATTCTGATACAGTATTTTATCGACTGAATTAAATGCTACTATACTGCCGACACAAACAATTGGAAAAAGCACATCATGCAACCGATGCGTCGTTGATCAATCTCACAGTGACTGCAGTTAATAATACTTCCACTCGTCGTCATCACTGTCGCTACGAGAAACCCCTTCGGTTGTCTCTTTTTGATTTTTGTTCTCATCCGTGGTTATCTCATTATCCTCCCACGAATACCTTCCAGTATCTTGACCAGCAGGTGCATCTCCGTCTGTGGTATCACTTGGCCACCGTATCCCATCACCGCGAACGGTTTTATACACAAACCCGGCTGCAGCAATAAATAATCCGAGTAGTATAAGCGTGCTTACAGCGCTTATAACACCAGCGAACGCCTCAAAGGGGAATTGAAGGAGAGTTGGATTACCTTTCATGATACGAGGGATATGATTGTCTTGATTTATTTAATTTCTGCTACACTATTCCTGGTGTCTGCGCAAGACGACCTCCGAATTCGATGGTAACATAGAGCAGTGAAAACAGCGTTGCATTGTATGCACCATGGACTAACACCGGGACAACGAGATTATCTGTCAGCTCATACACCGTTCCAAAGACAAGCGTCGGAAGGACAAGAATTGAAATACTCACGAGTCGGGCCTGTGGTGCACCAGCCAGCGAGAAATAATGAATTGAGGCGAAAATAAGACTTGCAAGGATAATCGCAATCGGCACCGGCAGCGTCTCACAAAGTCGATTCTGTACAATTCCACGATATAATAGCTCCTCGCCAGGGGCAATGAGGAGGAATGATGCTGGAATAAGCAATAACAGAATTTCTGGATTTTCCATCCCGGCTTGGGCGGCGGTGTTTGGGGCTGTCTCAGCACCAATCGTTGAGATGATTGCGACCGCGGTAATCAGTAATGCCAGCGAAGCGATGTATCCGCCGAATGAAAACGCGATGTCCCGAAGCGATGGAATCTGGAATCCGACATAGCGAATCCCAGATCCACGATACCACAGATATCCAAGAGCAACACCACCAAAACCGACTCCAGTCGCGAGTGCGAGCGAGAGGACAATCTGTAACAGCGGTGTGATTGTGATTGCAGCCGTCTGTAGACCCCTGGCTGCAGCAACGACAAGCACAGCGCCAATGACAATACCGATAACAGCGACACCACCTGCAACGATGAGCGACCAGAGTATCCCAAATGCCACAGAAGTGCCAGATGGCTCGGTCAACCCATCTGCATCAGCCGGGCTTGGGTCGGACGATGAAGTCACAATATATATTATACTGCTGGCATCAAAACATTTCCCCGATATTGCACATCAGCCACTGTCCGACTGACACGATATATCAACAACGACATCTCAAACGTGATAAAAGTGGACTCATCTGTTTTGATACGTGCTATACTCCAGTTCTTCCACAGATACAAAAGATGCTCAAAAAGCATCATCTCACAGGCTGTCAGGTGTTGTCTGATACTGTTGGTAAATCAGGACTTCACTTTGGGGAAGCAAACTACTCTGAGGCCGACTGAGTAGATGAAAGTAGTTCCCCTGTGATGCATATACTGAGTAGACAACTACCACGGGTATTGAATATGACCACACAGCGGTTTATCTGCACTCGACTGCGTCTTGATACAACAGCGCGCCATTACTCAGTGACCTGAGTATCACGATTGAAGCTCGTACTGACCGACCGCTGTGACAGCTCGCCCATCTTGAATCTCCCCGTGACGAACAGCAGCTCTGAACGTCTCATATTTAGTTGTGCTGACACGAATACTCTCATTTTGATCAAGCTGTTGATCCATCGTTTGCTCACAATCGTGTGCAACGAAATAATGATGAACAGTATCAAGGAGTCCATTCGCTGGTTCAGTCTGGAATAATTTCGACATTGAACCAGCTTCATATCCCGTTTCTTCGCTCAATTCACGTTTAGCGGCATCCAATAATGCAGTGTCCCCGGGTTCAACTGTCCCTGCTGGCAGCCCCCGATTCACTCGCCCAACAGCCTGTCGCCACTCTTCGATGAGGATAACATCATTACCCGTGGTAAATGGAAGGATAATCACTGCTGGTGGTTCTTCGACAGAATGGAACTGTGTAGCTGTTCCATCAGGGAGCATGACGTCATCCCGACGGACCTCAAATCCTGGGCAGCTATACTCGATTTCACTCTGTTCTGTCTGCCACGCTAGTGTGTCTGATGACGAATCTTCAGTTGTCACAGTGATATTCAGTCATGAAGCCTCAAGAGTTATGAGATTACGTTCGATCATATTCATCTCACTATAATTATCTATCATATCATCTTCTTTCCTCGACACTCACACTTATCGGGAGGGAAAAAGAGGAAAACAACGGAGTAGAGTGAACTCCCCGGAGTCGGATCAAAGCCCCGAGGCACTCGTCTTGAACCGCTTATAGAACTGAACATCTTCACACTTGGTGGGACTGTGAGTGTCGTCATTCGGAAACGGAACGAAGCGCGCAAATAACTGTTCCAGGTTGAACGAGTATGGTTCGGAAAAAACAGTGGTCAGCGCCACCGAATATTATCTACTATTTTCCTCAGTTCTTTGCTTTGCTCACTCTTTTCAAGTGCCGCGGATGGTCTGCTGTCGGTTATCAATCACTAGAACAGGTATGTCACCGTGACCTTCTCATATATACGCTTCATGACTCGCTCACGGTTGCGACCGCTCGCGCTGTCGGGGGCGGGGGCGGGAGCTTGAGCGCCTGTGAAGATGCGGATAGCACTACACCCGGCACAGTAGTCTCACCTGCAGAGCTAATAGTTATGTTTGTAGATATTAATCGTATCGAGATTCAATGAAATTGTTATTGAAACTCCGAACGCGCATCTCCAATCGCCGTCATCAACGTCCGTGTATATCTCTTTAAGATAAACAGCTCATCACTGCTTTCAGCTACCGGTCAGTTATTATCAATACAGTCCCGAGTATGATGCTGATGAGCGCGAGTACTCCTGTCGCAACATGGATTTCAGTAAACCAGAATGGAGTTTGGATGCCAGTTTGAATCCCGATTAATAGCAATGATAACACTGGAATATTCTGACCTGTTGCTGTATTCGCTGTCGTCTCAACAGTTTCAGCATTCGTGTATGTGACCCCACCAACACGCTCACCGGCTGGAAGGCGATCAGCCTCATACGGAACATTCTGTGTTTGATAACTCCAGATAGCAACACCGCTGCTATTGATTTCAACGATTCGCTTGTTCAGCGAGTCAGTAATCAATGTGTTTCCGTTCGATAGTCGGTCTGCATCTCGCGGCCAGCTAAACGGAACCCCCTCGGCTGCGGTGATTGACCATGTAACCTCCCAATTATCATCAGCCCCACGATGAAGCTCGACGATACGATCATTATGACTGTCAGCAACAAGAACGGTTCCATTGCCGAGCCATTGTGGATTGTGCTGTTGGCGGAGCACCGATGGGTCTCCTTTCCCGTTCCCAGATTCATCCTTGTTGATCACCTCGACAACGCCCTGCCCGCGCTCAATAATCACAAGCTGATGTGCATTTCGGACGGAGACGAGAAACCGATCTGAGTCGATGACATCGATATCGTTGATGTGTAACCAGTCTGCTCGCGTCGGATCCGGGGGCGCATCGTATGTTGTGTTTGCATACCACTCCCATGTTATCGTTCCATTATCAACAATCGCGACTCGCTCGGCATCCATATCGGTAAACACATACTCATTGGGTCCGAGCCGCTCGACATCATGTACTTCACTGTTCACGCGAGTCCGGACGGGAAATGAATACTCATCAGTGACAGTCGGTGCTTCATCGACACCCATCTTTGGTGGATCGATAACTCGGAACCCTGTCCGCGCACATGGCTCATCATACGGTCCACACGGCGTTGTCTCACCGTTCATATATCCTGCAAGAACGGTTCCATCAGGCAATTTTGTGACATCAAAATAACTATCAGCATCAGCGAGTTGCCAGGCGATTGAGCGTCCGTTCAACTGATATACTGACCCATCATCGTGGAGTCCCGGACCACCTCCTTGTGATCCAACAATCGTCATGCGACGTTCATCTGCTGCAACACCGACATTAGGAGCCACTGCAGCAGCAAGCACAACAGAGGCGGTGAAAATGCTGATTCCCACTAATATAATCACAATTCCCCGACGGCGTCCGGAGATGAGACGTCTCAATGAAATCAGCCGTGACAGAAATGAATGTGAGCGTCCAGAGGGCATGGATGGTTACAGGACGGATGAACGAGGTAAAAAACGGTTCGATGCACACACGGGTTTATGTGTATTTATCGAGATATTTCGATAATGCATACCCCTTAGTCTGATTCCTGCTCAGATTTAATTTCAATTCGATATCCGAACGGATCAGTCACATAGACCGCGGGTGCAACCCCAGTTGCCCCTCGTGGAGTCAATCGTCGGTCAATCTCAATATTCGCTTCCGCAAGCGTTGTTTCAATCATCGCCATCGATTCCGCAACACGGATTGCGACATGGTCGGCGGCAGTCCGATCTGGCTCAGTAAACTCTGGATCAGGTTCGAGATGTAACACCGATCCAGGACTGATTCGCACTGAGAAAAATGGCTTTTTATCTGATTCATATGCAGCCATTCCTTCAATCGCAAACCCAAGTCCATCACGATAAAATCCGAGTGCATCGGCTCGTCCGTCTCTCGGAATGTACTGTTTTATATGATCAATGGCAGTTCCGTGCATACTGGTATTTTGAGTCCGATATGCAAAAACATCAGCCGCTGATATATTAAATAATCCCTGAATCTACGTGCTCTGAGTGGCTTTTGACATCCCCCCGCGCCTGTAGTAGTTCACAGAAGAACCGGGTGCTTAATTAGACATGCATCGGTCAGGGTAGTTCTCTCGCATCGAATGAGTGAATCAGTTCACCCAGAAGTGTGTTGAATCACTAAAGACGCGGGTATTCTCTTTGTATTCTATAATCTGACCGTGACTTCGGGGCGGTCTCCTCTCATGGACATATGAGAGTATCATCGTACAAAATGATACAGATCATCTTTTTTACGATAAGAAGACATATTTCCGCCGCAGCCACATCTCGCGCTAACTGAGTAATGTTTGTTGGTCATGAGTTCCTCGCATTTGCACTTGCTGTTGTTCTTTCATCGCAGACGAAAGTCACAGACACGCAGATTCTTTCATTCGGGGTCCTTGCTGCGGTCGCGGCGTTTCTTCCCGATCTTGATATCGGATATGCTATCATTACATACGCTTTTGCTGTCGCATCGGGAGCGCCAATCGGATGGGATGCATTCTGGGAAGTCGCAAATACTGTTCATCGGACTGTGACCCACTCACTCCCGGTTGGTATTACTGCAGCACTGATTGCATGGGGAAGTGCAAATTTCGTCTCCCAGATGAACTCAGCTCACAATACCAAAGTAACCACGAGCGATACCGATAGCACGAGCACTGATCTTATTGCATATATACCCTTTATTTACAGAGAGCGATCATTAATATTGGCTGGTGTCGTCGGGGGGTGTACTGTTATTGGATTTTATATGACGGCTGGTATGGTCGCAGGTGCCGTTGCTGCTATCTTTATGAGTGTCGTTGGGTTTCTTGGCGTGATCACTTTTCATCGGACGACGCTGACATCAAACCAGATTGGAGTCGCAACCGCGATTGGGACGGTCACACACCCATTCGGAGATATTTTCATGGCTGCGCCACCACCGCTGTTTGCCCCGATTACATCGCTGATTGGATGGCAGATTGAGTTCACGCGTTTCACATTCGCGTCCCACCCGACGCTGAATCTTCTTGGTGTGCTTTGTATCGAAGTCCTGATTGTTTGGCTTGGATTTGGTGCGTTTGCCCAAGTGATACACCAATCGGTTCGCGGATATGTCGATCGACGAGCGATAATTGCAGCAGGCTATGCATTTACGATACTCAGCGTTCCACCGCCAACGATGGTTGATGCCCATCGACTTGGTTTCACTATCGTCCCATTTGCGCTTATTATCGGCGCATGGAGTGGAATCACTGCGACAACGAGATCCCCAGAAAAAAGCACAAATACGTCATCAGACGTTCCTGGCTCTCGACGTGCTGTTAGCATACTTACTGCTGATCGCTCTTTTAGAACCGCTATCACAAGTCTGAGTGCATTGACTATTGCTGCAGTCACATATACAACTGTGGTTCTCTTCGTTATAGTGTGAAAATATGTACTCATTCATCGGTCACTCAAAGGGTGCCCGCAGTTGGGGAATGACTTACGCACTTATCGACAATCAGTGTTCGATTTGTGCACATTATCTCCGACACATTCGGTATCTGTTCCAAAGTACAGCCCATGATGTTGACGACACCCAGGATTAAATGCTGCTCCACAGGCTGGGCACATGGCTGCAGTATTGAGATATGCTCGTGCGGATAATGTTGTCCGACAGACACCACACAATACCGCGGGATCGTCAAATCGCTCCGCTGGCCAAGGATCAATCTGTGATTGCACTGTTTGTTCGCGTATTGATTGGTGCCCAGACACAGCGCTTTCTGTATGACAACGGCTCTTGCTACTAGTCGCCGTAGTTGTAGCTGTAGCTGACGTCGAACTCACTGAGCGCGATACTTGCGCTGTCTGTGCATGAGCAACAACCGCAAGATGACATGAATAACATGGCGAGAAGACTTCACAGCATCCAAATCGGAGCGCAATAACATCGCTTGGACCCGCCCAGTGTGTACACCGCGTCTCTGCGTCAACACCGACACCACAAAGTGTGACCGAAAACCGATCGTCTGGCTGAGCGAAAGAACTTGTCTGCTGATTTCCCGTTGTCGTGTGTGCTGCAGGCAAATGTTGTGGTGACGATGAGTTATCTATATTAATATTTTTCATACCCACTCGTATCTAAATAATTATGTGCGATGGTAATTGCGTGGTCAGCATGTAGTATCACCGGTCCAACCCGAACCTGATGTTCGGTAACATCATTGAGTTGGTCACTCTCGTCATTAGTAAACGAGTGATGATCTGAAAGCACAAATAGGGGGTCGTCTGGTGGGTCAATATCAACAATTGGTGTGCCTGTTTCGTGTAATCGGATTGGTGTCGTCTCAGTTTTCAGTTTTTCCACTGTCTCAGCAAAGCCCATTCGCCGAATTGAGACACCAGGTGTGCTTTCAGCCGGCATATGACCAATCGCGTTCTCACGGTTTTCAAGCGCGGTGCGTATTAACGCTGCTGTGCTTCGTTCATCGGGGTTGAGTCGCTTGAGATTAGAACCATCAAACTGGATTGTGAATTGATCATTGAGGACAAGATGGACGCGGACATCCTCACGAATACCATGTGAACGAACAAATGCACTTGTCACGCATCGACAAAGGATATCAAGCCGACCTGCGCCGCCAGCAAGGTCATCGAGGGAGAATGACGGGGTTGTCGGTGCCTCATGACCGACAATGAGAAATTGTCGCATACTACATTTATATTCTTATCGGCATCAAATAAGGCTCTGTTTGTCAGCTGTTGGGACTGTGATTTCTGTCTCCGAAGTCCCAACCGAACGCGTCACTAGGCGTCCCAGCCGAACTGAGTGTGGGTTCGGAGAGACACAGTGGTCAGATTGCCACCGACTGTTATCTGCACGATGATTAACTGTTGATACGGTGGTCTCGTTCTCCGAAACAGAATTGAATGCAGCGAAATGCAACAAAACGCACAAATTGATCTTCCACGCTTCCTGTCTGATGAGCATGTGTTCGTGCACACACTGCTTAGAGTGCCAATCGTTGTTATATTGAGATTTGAAACAGCAGAACGTCCATCCGCTCACGCAGACGTCAAGGACACCGATATACTCTCAACGGTTCTTAGCATAAATATAGCTTATATCGGGTGGTGTTAAGACAAATACATCTGTGTATGAATTTACTCAGCCGGAGTTGATGTCGGTTCTGGCGTCGGTGATGGACCTGGATCTGGTGACGGTTCAGGTCCAGGTGCAGTCGGTGCTGTTGGGATACCACCGCCAGGACCAGGGCTTGGTCCAGCACCCTGTGTCCTCTCAGAGCCCGGCGTTGCGGGGGCACCGGGTCGTTTATTTCCACTCACGAGGAATGTCGCGAGATTACCGAGTAACACCTCATTATCTGCGACATACACATTTGACGGTGTCATAAAGTCAGTGTCACCGACAATAGCGACATTTCCTGACGTTGCTGCAACCGTGTAGGCTGCCTCACGTCGTGTTGGTTCGCGAACTGTCCGGTCAACCGTGGTAAGTGCGGGCTCCGTCTTTGGTTCTGCGGAAGCTGTCGAAATCGCAACTGCTTCTCGGAGGACGACACGATCAATTCCCTGAGAGAGAGGATTTCTGCTGTCGGCTGGAGCAGTTGCATAAATACTTTTAAAATTATTCTGATATTCATGCATGTTATACAGATATCCAGACTGTGCAGCAAACCCAAAGTTGGATGCAAGACCAGTGTATTGTGCAGAGGACTCCTGAATTGAGAGCCCTAACAAGCCACCACCAACGCTAACGGCCGCAGGATCTGCAAGTAGTGTTACGCGACCACCAGCGTTTGCGAACTTCTCAAGACCAGCCAGCTGTCCCGATGTGTAAGGCTGCGTTGGATTCGCAATAACGACTGCATCTGCACTTCGAAGTGATTCATTCCATGCTGGTCCCCGAGCCTGCTCACGGGAGAGAATCTGAACCGTGTGACCACTCTTAACGAGGGCGTTCGTCAATGTTGAGACCTTCTCATCAGAAAGACGATTCGAGTGTGCTTGATCAATCAGGACGGTTTTCGACTCACCCGGACCCGGGTCAACGTCGATATTCCCCTCTTCTGTATTCGGTGTGATCTGAACACTGTCCGTGTTCGTCTGTTCCGCAGCGAGATTCGTTACCTCAGGCGTTGTCCCACCACTCACAAATGGTATGACCAATGCGCCGATGAGAACCACTGCAACGATGAGAGCAAAAATTGCAACTGGGGCGGTGAGTTCACGCAGTTGCATTGGCGCTCACCCCCGCTCCCATCCCAGGATCATGATATGGAATCTTATCGATTGCTAACGGCTGTGTCACCGGGACCGGTATTGCATCGTCTGATGTCTGCTGTTTGTATATCATCTTTTGTCCATCGACAGTTGTTGCGAAGAAAATGATGCCACCACGTGGTGGCTCCTTTCGTGCGATATCATACTCTTCCATCCCAGCCATTTCGGCCGCACGATCAATCGCAGTTGCGAGTGTTCCAAGTTGGTCAACAAACCCGTTTTCGACAGCACGGGGACCGAGGTACGTCTTTGCATTCGCTATTTCTTCTCGGGAAAGTGTAATCTCCTCACCACGATGTTCAATCACGCGACCAACGAACTGACGCTTGAGTGATTCAATTTGCTGACGCCGCTGTTCGGTTGTCGGTTGTGCTTTATCAGGACCTGTCCGGATAATCCGGTCCGGCACAGGAGTTGTCCCACCGACACCAATTACCCCAACACTCCCGACCTGTCCAGATGAGAGCATAACCGTCTCATTCGCGGGTAATATCCCGTAGTATGCTCCAGAAGCACCAATTCCCTGGACAGAGGCAACCACAGGCATCTGCTTTGCAGTGCGAAGTACCTCAAGATATAATCGTTCGCTCGGGGCAACTGCGCCCCCGCCACTATCAACTTTCAGAACGACTGATTTGACAGAGTCGTTCACTCGCGCTTCTCGAAGATCCTCAGAAAGACTATCGACCTTCGATCCGGTGATTACTCCGGAGACTGTGATGACAGAAACAGTCCCCTCAGACTGAGCGGACTGCGCGTAGTCGTAAGCAACGGGGGCAAGAACTGCACTCACCACAACGGCTGCAGCGATGGCGACAATATAAAACGTCCTTGTCGACCCTGCAGACGAGTCATTATGACGGCTCATGCTACGTCCGTTCCTCAATAGTGATTTACTTAAATTATCCTGGGGAGTGATAATGAGTCTGCAACACTTGCTGAGATGCAGAGTGACACTTGTTCGATGAGAATCACAGCGGTAACAGCGCGGAAGCCCACTCGTGGGAGGAAGCGCGGAAGCTTTCGTTGACTTCGGTTCTTACTGGAGAATATGTCTTACAGGCCCAGAAGTGGCCGGTGAGACGGGCAGTCTGTCAGCCTGCCCCGAAGTCGGGGACGCTGAACGAGTCCCTCTGACTCCCAGTGCGAGAGCCGCCTGAGAAAGCCCCTCGTGAGAAAGCGAGAGACGTGGGGCTTTCCGCTGGAGAGCGCGAAACTCGGGAGTCCACGACAAGCCCACCGCTTCAGCGGTGGGTTGCTGACAATAGCTCTCTGTAAATCACTGTGCGTTCAGATGCGAAAGTGGAGATATTGACTCACTACTCCTCATAAAAAATCACAGCAGTTACTCTGTGAGCCCATATCCACGACGAAACAAAACAATATCTCCAATAACAACAAAACACGTTAATCCAACAAGAACGATTAATGATTGCGTTGGATCAACTTCGCTCACACCAAGAAAGCCAAATCGGACGCCATTGACCATATAGATCATTGGATTCAGCAAAGATACCTGTTGTAGTATCAATGGAAGTTCATTAAGTGAGTAAAAAACGCCACCGAAGAACACCAACGGCCGAAGAATAAATTGATTCATCATAGTCAAATCATCAAAATCATCAGCCCATAATCCTCCGGCGACACCTAACGCAGCAAAGAGCAATGAAATGACAATACCGAATGCGGCGAGATAAACCGGTCGTGCAACGCCAACAGCGGTAAAGAATGCACCAATAACTGCAACAAGTATTCCGACAATCACTCCACGGAAAGCAGACGAAAGGACATACGCAACGACCATCGTTCGGTATGACAGTGGTGACGTGATTGCCTCCTCAATATATCGATTCCAGCGACCATGAAAAATAGAAAATGACGCGTTCTCGAATGCGTTTGAAATTGCACCAAGAACAACTAACCCAGGAAGGATAAATAAAATATAGGGAACACCAGCAATCAGATTAATCCGCTCACCAAGAACAACACCGAAAACTGAAAAATACAGTATATTCGTAATAAATGGTGGAACGAATGTATTTCGTGGTCGGCGAATAAATCGGAGCGTCTCCCGGCGGAGTAATGTAATAAACCCAGTAAGATCAATGTCTGTCGACGTGCTCACGGAGCAGTCACCTCCGGTGATTCACGCTCATCGTTTCGTGTCATCTCAACGAATACTTCTTCAAGTGAAGTACGTTTAATCTCTAAATCGATGATTTCATGCCCATTTTCATCAAGTTTCTTTACAATCTCGGGAGCAACGAGCCCTCCACGATGTGCTGTAATCACTATCTGGCGTCCATCAAGACTAACGGTGACGATACGATCATCATTACTGGTCAAATCCGGGATAGTTGTCGGCGAATCACGAAGCTTGACGACAATATCATCTGTTCCTCGGTTCATCAATGTCTCTGGACTGGCGACGTCAACGACACGCCCAGAATCAAGAATCGCAACCTCATCGCATAGACGCTCAGCTTCCTCTATATAATGCGTTGTCAACAGTATTGTTGTTCCACTCTCATTCAGTTTGGTGATTGTTTCCCACAGGTCACGTCGAAGTTGTACATCGACACCGGCAGTTGGCTCATCAAGAATGAGCAAATCCGGGTCAGTGATAAGTGCACGGGCAAGCACGAATCGTCGCTTCATCCCCCCTGAGAGCCAGTCAAATCGCGTATTACGCTTTTCATAAATACCCACACGCTTGAGCACCTCTGTGGCTCGACTACGTGCACGCTCCTGAGAGATTCCATGGTAGCCTGCTTTATGTTCAAGCACTTCTCGGATTGGAAAGAACCGATCAACATTGAATTCCTGTGGAGCAAGTCCAATGCAGTCGCGGGCTGCCTGGTATTCCGACTCGACATCATGTCCAAACACCTCTGCGGTGCCACCTGTGGCGCGAACAAGGCCAACGAGGATATTGATGAACGTTGTTTTTCCAGCCCCATTTGGACCGAGCAGCCCGAAAAATGATCCTTCTGGGACGGTCAGATCGACGCCAGATAATGCTTTGACATCTCCATATGACTTCTCAAGGGCGTCAATCTCAATCGCAGAATGCATGAATGTAATCCGTTCCTGCGTCGATTAATGCCTGTTGAAACCACCCAGTAATAAACTTAGCCTGATAAGAGAAAAACGGGTGTCAATTGCCCTGGGATCAACTGATTCGAGACTCGGAGCGTTTCGTCATCATGGAGATCTCTGATTTCTGAATGACCGTGAGGCTGGTCTGTGGATTCCTGCTCTCTCCGGGTAACTCGGTCAGTCGAAAGTAACTGTTTGCGTTCACCGTCTGTGATTTCGGAGAGGTTATCTTTCGTACTCTGTGACGTGGTAGATTGTTTACCGGAATTACTCGAACGTCTCAGCACGGACTTCGTGGTCATCCTCGGGAACGTCGAGTGTGAGGTGGATATTCCGAACAACCGTCATACCTCAGAGTGACCGCAGAGATGGGGTGAACCGATATCGAGGGTCTGGGATCTCGTTTGCTATCGAACGCTGTTTGTGTCATCAGGCGTCGGCTTCCTCTCCTGACCTCATATCCGGGGTATCTGCCTCGACAACCGATGAAATACATGCTACGTGATACCATACCAACTTAGGAGTTATTATCTAACTTATCCGAATTACGAATATTATCATTATAATTCATTAACTTTTTGTATATCATACAAAATCATGAAGGTGAGGTAATTCGATGAATCCAACAGAACTCGAGGATAATGTGTTTAGCCGCGATATCGACAACCCACAGGGTCAGAAATTCCGCAATCAGCTAGATAATCAGAATTTCGTCTTCGCTCCTGGAATGTATCACGCGCTTGACGCTCGAATCGCAGAGATGACCGGTCACGATGCCGCGTATATGTCTGGATACTCAACGGTGCTGGGACAGTTTGGTTTTCCCGATCTTGAGATGGTTACGATGACTGAGATGGTTGAGAACGCAAAACGCATGACTGAGGCGACGAATCTTCCAATTATTGCTGATTGTGACACAGGATATGGCGGCATCCACAATGTTCGCCGCGCGGTTCGTGAATATGAAAAAGCAGGCGTGGCTGCTGTTCACATCGAAGATCAAACGACACCGAAACGCTGTGGACATATTGCCGGTAAGCAGATTATCTCACGTGAAAAGGCTGAAGCGCGCTTCAGTGCAGCCGTCGATGCGAGACAATCTGAGGAAACAGTCATTATTGCTCGAACAGACGCATATGGTTCAGCGAATGGTGACTGGGAAGAACATCTCGAACGTGGACGGATGTATGCAGATGCCGGCGTTGATCTTGTGTGGCCTGAAATGCCGAATCCAAGCCGTGAAGATGCCGTCAATTACGCTGAGACAATTCATGAAACACACCCAGAGCTTAAGCTCGCGTTTAATTACTCATCTTCATTTGCGTGGTCTGAGGAAGATGACCCACTTACCTTCGAAGAGTTGGGCGATCTTGGCTACAATTACATTTTTATTACACTCGCTGGATTGCACTCTGGTGCACACGCTGTCTATGAAGACTTCAAGCGATTGGCTGAGGACGATGAGAGTGGACAGTTTGATCTTGAGGACCGATATCTTGATCACCCAACCGAAAGTCATCATGAACTCTCATTCGTCTCACGATATCAGGATATTGAAACACAATTCGATCCTGAGGCTCGTCGCCGGATCGAACAGTCTGAGGGATTCAGTGAGAAAGAAACTGATCCAATCACGAGTGATGATGATTAATTACAGGTGAACCGCTCGGGGTCAAAGCCCCGAGGCTTCCCGTGGATTACTCGGACACTCCCATCCGACCATCGGCAAGGTTTCCCCGAACGGTCGGGGCGTCCACGGCCCCCGATGCCTGCCGTCGCACCTTCCGAACCTGCGGAAGGGTGTTGAGAGCAGACACAGTCCAATTCTGATGCTTCTTGATGCCTTTCACGGCGATGTTGACGCTTGCACCACGGTCGCTGTGGGCTTGATGCCCGCACGAGCGACACTTGAACCGCTTCTTGTTGCGATTACCACGCTCCGTGTGTCCGCACATCGGACACCGCTGACTCGTGTACGCAGACTCAATCCACGCGGTCGGGATTCCTTCGAATGACGCGTTGTACGACGTATAGAACTGGAGGGCGCGGAATGGAAGCTGATGCAAACACCGATTCACCCGCGTACCGTAGTCGATACTGTCGCGCATCTCTTTGAGGTCTTCAAAGACGATGCACGGCGTCTCGAACTGACGGCTCCACTCCACGATATGACGGCTCACCTTGTGGAGTCGGTCGCGGGCAAACCGTTCTTCTCGCCCTTCCAGAGTATCGTGAATACTGTTCTTCTCCGCGTTCTGCACGCGCTTCCGCATCGTGAAGTAGCGATGGCGCTCGAACTTGATTTCGGGAAAGTCGATGACTAGCGTGTCCTCAACGCCATTCTCGGAGAAAGCGGTGAGAGCCACATTATCCTCGTTCACATCCATGCCGATGACAGTTCGTGAGTCCTGCTTGTCTCGGACGGTCTACTCGGTGTTGCGGATGTTGACGTGGAGTTCAGGGTCACCGTCCCGCCAGAGGGTTTCGCTGGTCGTGATCTTCCATTCGTCGCCTGTGAGCGCGGATGTCAGGAGGTCAAGGTGGGCGTCACTTCCTTCGAGGATGCGCTTAACGTGATTGTAGGGCTTCGCGCTGATACCGAACGCCACGTCGCCGTCGCTGGTGAGGACAGGGTGTACCCCTCCGTGAAGTTCGCCCGAAGCGGGTACGGGCCGCTCTTAGTGTGGGTGGGTTTGCCGAAGTCGTCGTACTCGTAGTAGTTATCCATTGCGTCGAGTGCTTTGGCGGCGATGCGTTGAGTCGTGTTCTTCATCAGGTCGGCATGGTCTTCGAGGCGCGGAGAAATCGCGTCCCAGTCCACGCCTTCCTTAGCGAGGCGGATGGTTTCGTTATACACTCGGCGGGCTTCAAGCGTGGCGTCATACAGCAGTCCCTCGTTGTCACTCTGGATATCTAATTGGAAATCCAGTGTCTTGTTGTCCATTTTCTGGGGCACTCTTTGTTAGAGTTGTATCGATCATAAGCTCATGACATGCAGGGTGAAAGTGAAACCAGTGTCGGCTTCACCCTCGGGATCAAGCCCCGAGGCACTTGCCTTGAGTTATTTGTAGAACAGGCGCACTGCCACGGTCTTTCGGTCGTGGATACGCGTCGTCACTCTGGGAAGCGTATCAGCATTCAAACGCTTGCCCGAGTTTCCAATGATTACGTTTAATCGACAGACGACACTACATTAGCGTAGGAACCGGTCGGAACGGAGCGGATTTGGAACCGTCCTTTGGAGATCGTTCGAGAGAGCTTGTAGTTCACAGAAGAACTGGGTGCTTAATTAGACATGCATCGGTCGGAGTAGTTCTTTCGCATCGAATGAGTGAATCAGTTCACCCAGAAGTTTGTTGAATCACCATGCTCTCTCGTGATGACAAAGATCGAAGAGTTTCGAAGCACGGTCTGTCCGCCCGCGTAACGAGGCAGTATCCGACAGGACAGTCGGCGATCGCATATTCAAAAGAGTGTGGCTGTGCCGACTGCTCAAACCGAATCAAAGGTAACCCCGAGTCTGTTGACGCCTGTTGACATCCCTGTAGCAAAAACAATACCGGGACGCTATAGACGGTGAAATAGGGGTAACGATCGCTTGGCATGGTCAGTAGTCCACCACATCAAGACTGTGAGACGACTCCGCGCCCAAAGGGTGTAGTAGTCTGCCGGTTGGACTGTAAACCTGAAACTCCCACCGCTCGGGATTCCTCCGCGTTCACACGGAGGAGGATATGATAATTCATATTGATACCCGTTTTCATCCGGTCCCCACGCTTCACTCTTCGTTATCTGATAGTATCGTGTCAGATTAATACTCGATTCTCATCTCTGTATGCATCTCATATGTATTATGCAATCAACAAACTGGACAGACAGAACATTTTATTATTTGATATTTGACTCTTGACTCTCAGACGGATTCTTCGTTGGTGCATATTGGTGGCATGTGATTGGTCTCATGTTGAGCGATAACTATCGCCATCGAGCCTTATGGGTAGACATATACACCTACTGACTCAATTGCGCGGGATCAAAGTGAAACTGTGAAACAACAGAAGAGAAAAACACCTCCCACGAGAGAAACATATATACTCATGAGTATTATTGAAAGCGCTCGCGCACTTGCTGCACAGGAACCACTCTGTGATGCGTGTCTTGGGCGAGTCTTCGCAAACCAGAGCTTCGGACTAACAAATGCAGAACGTGGTAAGAGCCTCCGCATTGCAGTTTCACTCGCAGATGATACACCGCATGAGCCAGTCGACACAACAGCATGCTGGGTCTGTGAGGGTGCCTGCGCCGAAGAGCAATTCGACTCATGGGCCCAGCGTTGTGCGACTGCGGTGACTGACACCGAATTCAACACATACCAAGTCGGCACAAAAACACCGCCGCTGATTGAAGAGAATGAGACACTTCTTCGAGAAAGTATCGGACTCCAGAGTGACGCCGGTGAACTATTTAAATCGGAACATAATCGCGAGGTTGGTAAACGTATCGGTCAGATTACAGAAAAAACAGTTGAATTCGGTCGACCGGATATTCAATTTACCATCGATCTTGCGGCTGACAGCGTTAATGTCGACATTCACTCTGCGTTTGTTTATGGTCGATACCGCAAGCTCGAACGTGGGATCCCGCAGACAGAATGGCCCTGCAGCGCCTGTGATGGCTCCGGGTATCAAGGAAATCTTGCCTGTGAGACTTGTGGAGGATCCGGATATCTATATGATGAGAGTGTCGAGGAGTTGACCGCACCTGTTGTCTGTGATGTGATGGACGGAACCGATGCGACATTTCATGGTGCTGGTCGCGAGGATGTCGATGCGTTGATGATTGGAACCGGTCGCCCGTTTGTGATTGAGGTATTTGAACCACGACGTCGGAATATTGACACCGACCGACTTGAGGGTGATATCAACGCATTCGCAGACGGTGCAGTTGAGGTTGAGAAGCTTCGAGTTACGAATCATGAGATGGTTGAGCGAGTGAAAGAGCTGGAAGCGTCGAAACGATACCGTGCAGATATCGTTTTTGATACCCCAGTCGATGTTACTGACTTCGATGCAGCACTGACAGCGCTCACAGATGCAACAATCGAACAGTATACCCCGAATCGGGTTGATCATCGTCGCGCCGCGATAACCCGAACTCGAACGGTATACGACGCTGATGGAACAATTGAAGATCCAACACACGCGACCGTCGAGATACACGGCGCTGGTGGACTGTATGTGAAAGAACTCATCTCTGGCGACGATGGTCGAACTGAGCCAAGTCTTGCGGGATTGCTCGAAACCGGGGCGACGGTGACTGACCTCGATGTCCTCGGTGTGTATGCTGAATCCGAGTCTGAGTCGTTTGAGGATGACACATATTTCCGAACTGTGGACGCATCATCATAGCCAATCTGGGTCGACATCAGAGCAAGAACCCATCTTTCGATGATGGATTGAGCAGTTGATCATGTGCCTGAGAGATGGAAAAATACACCATCGGGATATAGAACGTCTTGTCGAATCGATGTAATCATACATTCAATCATCTATGTGTATATCTATGTCCATGTACATGCGTATACGACTGACTTCGTGGATGCCGCTAGTCGAATGAGCCCCCGCATCGGATCTGATGAGGCGGGAAAAGGACCAGTGCTTGGACCGATGGTCTGTGCAGCGGTCTCTGCGTCACCATCTGCTCTTCCAGATGGGATTGATGATTCAAAACGTCTGAGTGCTTCGACCCGCGAACGTCTCCAGGAAGCACTTGAATCACACACTGCCATCGAGATTGGGACCGCAGTCATCCCCGTTGCCCAGATTGACAATCCTCGGACAGATATGAACACAATAACGGTCAATGGGCATGCTGCGGCTATTGCAGATATTGATGGGATTGCTGAATTCGGTGGGACAGTTGTCGCTGATGCGAGTGATGTCTCAGAGTCACGCTTTCGCACACGTCTTGAAGCAGGACTCAGCGACGAGTGTGAGGCGATCGAAGTTAGCAACCGAGATCAATGGCGCATTGAAGCCCGACACGGCGCAGATACAGATGACCCACTCGTTGCTGCTGCTTCTGTTATTGCGAAGGTTCGTCGAGATGAACAGATGACAACGCTTGCTGAGACATATGACACATACGGACCAATCGGAAGTGGGTATCCAAGTGATCAGACAACACGATCGTTTCTTCGGCGATACATTCGCGCGAATGGAGAGATTCCGGCATGTGCAAGGCGGTCGTGGGCAACGGTAGATGATATTCTTGAATCGGTTGAACAATCATCTCTTTTTGATCTTTGAGATTTAGCACTTACCACTCACTGATAACTGCTAATTGCTGACTGCTGACTGCCAATTTTTGCACGCTGATCAAAATAGTACGGATTCGAGAGTTATGCGGTCGATATCATCGTCAGTGATGTGCGCTCATATATGCTTTCGTCTGCTCACATCGTAGAGTTCAACTGAGTCTTATAAATTGCCTGTGGTGAGTGTTCGAAGAATATCACCATACGCGGGTCGAGTGATGAGGACACCAACGAGCACTCCCAAAATGGTGAAGATAGCGAACCCTTGTAAGTCCCCGAGTGACAGAATTGCAAGTGGTGACATTGCAATGATAGTTGTTGCTGCAGCCGCACCAATCACCCAGAAGGCACGTCGGAATCGCGACTGGAAGACACGACGCGAGGACACCCCACCCTCTGCGAGTACCTCATCAGCAATAATCACAAGATCGTCAACGCCGGTCCCAATGACCGTAATAAATCCAGCAATGACGGAAAGATCCAATGGATATCCAATCCCAGCGGCAAACCCAAGGAGGATTAATACCTCAGAAAGCGCGGTCACAATCATCGGTAACGCCACACGAACATCACGGTAACGAAGGAACACGACGCCACTGACAGCAAAGACAGCAACAAGACCAGCCAAGAGTGAGTCAGTCCGGAAATTCTCTCCCTGACTTGGTGAGATGAATGATGTTGTTCCGCCATCATCCCCGGTAAAATCTAGTTTTGCCGGTAGCGCACCGGCACGAAGATTAATTGCAACTTCTTGTGCTTCTGATACATTTGCTGTTTGGAGCTGGAAAACTGGATCTTGCGCCCACGATCCACCTCGAAGGCTATCGGCAAGTCTCGGAGCCATTCCGAAGGAATTCGTGACCTCACCATTCACGACCAACAGTAAACATGGTTCAGTGCTGTTTTTATCTCGACTGTATGTGCATCGGGTCCCACCAGGTCGCGCGAGTCCGGTCTCGACAGTTGCTTGTTGAAATTCATCAGCAGCCGATTCACGGACCGTGACGGGGACATATGCACCCCCAGACCGTCCCTCCTGTGCAGATCCGATACTCTGGAAGTTATCTTGCTGTAACACAGTCTGTTGGGTATAGCTCTCGTCTTGTGGGTAGTGCGCTTGCACCACAACAGTCCCTCGTTCACTGACGAGACTTCGAACAGACGCCGCATCTTCGTTTGGAACCTCAATAAGAATGAAATGACCACCGCCAGCGGTGGTAACCTCTTGAACCGTTCCGCCGGAAAGCCCTGCTTCGTTGATTTTGTTTTCAAGAATGCGGACCACTTCCTGCCGTGTGGTCTCTGTGACGCCTGTTCGAACCGTTGTCGCAGAATATCCAGTCGACTCTAGTGCAGACTGAAGTTCGGTAGTATTTACGCCTTCGACAGTCACCTCGACAGTCCCTGTTGTTTCTGTGACTGATCGAGCAATAACGTCTGCTGGACCTGCACCGTCAATTGCAGTGGCAACTCTTTGCTCAACTTCTCGTGCGTTTGCTGGTTCAAATTCAACCTCCTCAGCAGTCACTCCAACAAGTGGCGCACGAACTCGCGTTCCGCCGGCGAGTTCAAGTCCATACTGTAAATTTGTCTGCGAGGACTGCTCCACCACGGCACTGCTACTATCAGCACCGCTCGCGAGTGTGGGGGATACGAGGGTAAAAAGTGAGGCAATAACCACCACCACGAGTAGAATGATGCGCCAATTTTCTCTGACATCAATCATCGGGCGACCCCCTTAAATTTATACCAACGAAGTAGGCTCAGGTTCAATAAATACGTATTCATCAAATCAGCAATAAGTCCAAAAACGAGAACGGTGCCAATAGCAGCAAGAAGTTGAATACCAAACGCTGTCGCAACTGCCGCCATAACTGCCATTGCGATAATTGAGGTAAGGGTCATCGTCACCCCAGTCCGCATCGCACGATATGTCGATTCATAAAATTCACCGGAGCGTCGAAGAATATGATTGTTCAACAGAATATCTGAGTCAACAGAATACCCGATTATCATCAACAATGCTGCAACAGTTCCAAGCGACAGCTCAATGCCAAGAACGTTCATTAGCGCGACCGAAATAACAATATCTGAAAACGCAGAGACAACAACCGCAATAGAAGGAACGAATACGCGAAACATCAAAAACACAAGAACACTCATTCCGAGGAAGGCAACACCAACACCACCAAGTGCAAGCGTTTGTGTCGTAGCACCGAAGCTTGGCGACACCTCATACGCAGACTGAACCTCAAATCCTGCCTGTTGTGCTTGTTGGGTCAAATCCGTCACTGTCACGCCACTATTTCCGCTGGATTGAAACGTGACAATATATGTGTTTGCTGTCGGCACCGCCTGTACGGATTCTGGTTCGACGCTGAATGCTTCGACAATCTGCGTTGTTGTTGCATCATCCGTTGCGACTGTGATTTCTGTACCACCAGTAAACGCGATACCCTGTGTTACTGGAGATCCGGTCAGCACGTACCAGCCAGCGATGATGAGCAACGCTATCGCCAAGATTGCAAGCGGGACAGCGACGAGCTGGTAGTTTGAGTACCGGGTGTAATCAACCTCCGGTACAGTGAATTCAGCCATATCTGCCGTGGAGAGCCACACCGAATAAACCTTTTTATGAAGAATAGAGAAGACTCACTACCTCATCTGTATGATAAAATATCGTTTTGGATTGGCTACTGATGGCGATAGCAACAATATCATAGCATTACCATGAATAATGACATCCTTGTTTGCCAACAGCAAGCATCGTCTTGCCCGCAAGAACGGATCTCAATATCCTGATTTCAGGATGTGGCGCCGGTGGGCTCCGGAAACTAAGACGGCCGGGGTTGTCATGGCATATACCGGACAGCAACAACACCCGTGGCTGAACGAATCTCAATGCGATTGATTCCTAACCGTGCCGCTCGCTCGCACAGCGTTATTTTGTCATCAAGAATATCCGCAACCGCCTCAGTTGAATTATCATCAGGAACTGTAATAATATGAATCTCTCCAGTACCAGCACGAGGCTTGCATGTCATTTCTCCGAGAGGCTGATTCGCGGCAACTTGTTTTGTATTCGCTGTCGGAGGTTCTGAGCTTGTTTCAACATCAACTGTTCGCGCTGTCGTTATCCCTGTGAGTTCATATACCACGTGTAATGGTGGCTCAGATTCAACAGTTCCATCAATGATAGTTAATCGATCAAAATCGATAGCAGTCGCGAGCGAATATATCTGTCCAGATTCAACATCTCTAAGTACAGTTGATGACCCATCTCTGGCTGTCACAAGAAACGTTGAGTCATGTCGTATTGGATCTTCCTCACCTGACTCAGGCATGATAGTATATGTATATGTATACTCGCAAGGTGTTTTGAGGTTTCGCTAACTGTGACAACTCAAGCACTGAGGGTCGAAATCCAACGAGCATGAGAGGATAGACACTCTCTCATCAGATAGAATCCAGCCATTAGCGTCCTTGTTTTTCCGCTGTGATAAGTATCAGATAAATCGATGTAATTGTTTGAACTTTGACCGGATAATGAATCAATCGACATCGTCGTGATTCAGCGTTTGAGCTCGTATCGTGTGCATTTCGAACATTTCTGTCTGAAAACAATCAATAGCGTTGTGATTGTGAGCGTATATCTGGATCACATTATCGAAATAGCCAATATGTTCCTGCGACGCACCCTGCGCCAACCAGCGGGACAATCCAGGAAAATCCAGATGGGATTGCATACAGCCCAGCGATGAGTGGTTCGAATTCTCCGGTTCCAGATGCCGGTGGGCGAGTGACCGTTTCGCCATCAAGACTGAATGTTGCTGGCATCGAGGCGACAACTCCAAGATAGAGTGAGAGTAAGAATATGAATCCAGCCACAGCAACAGCAGCCTCAAGTCGTCTTGAAGCAGTGAGTCCACGGCGGTGTCGTCGAGCAATTGCAAGTGTCGGTGCGACGGCTGGGAGAATAATAAGCAACCCAAGAACAACATAAAATGCTCGTGAGAGTGTGAGAGATCCTCCTTGAATACTTGCTGTCCGTCCAATCAATACGACAAGCGCACTGACAATAAAAAGTGCAATGAGTGTCGTTGCGACCCCACTAACGAGGACATACAGTTTGAATAATCGCGATGTGCTCGCGCGGAACGCATACGGGAATGCACCGAGGATACCCTCATATCCAGTCGTCATTATATCTGATCAAATACTACTGGTCGTCTCATCTTCATCTTCGTTTTCGTTTTCCTTCTGTTCCTCTTATTCGGTATCTCTCCCATTCTGCTCGCATTGACCGTGTGTTCGAACGAGTCCGTCCTCACAGAAATCTTTACTACTACTCGATATTGTGCGGAGTAATATTATCTTAACTCTTCGAGAGTGACTCTCGCTTTCTGCCAGCATATGACTCACAGAAGTAGAATAACGGGCTATCCCGAATCAATGGCTGTGGAGACGGCGATGTCTATCGACACCGATTCAATGTCTCTAAAACATGTTGGCTACTCGCAAGGAGTAAATGACCTAAGCCGCGCGCAAGTCGGGTGGGTAGAAAGTCATCGTTCGTGCTAATCCAGTTAATCATCAATAACTGACTGAGTAATAATACCTACCTTTTTCTCAGCGGGCGCCACTCAATTCGGTATGCAAGTTGATCTTGGGACAGTGTTCGATGCGACACCTGGTGTGACACGGGACGGACTTGAACGGCTTGATGAACGAGTTACGACAGCACACGAGCGGATTGAACAGGGACGTCGAAATAATGAGCCCGGTTATACGGCATTGAACCTCCCTGACACGGTTGATATAACGAGAATTCACGATGCCGTCGCGTCATTTGATGATCCAACTGCTATTCTGATCATCGGGATTGGTGGCAGTGCCCTTGGTGCCGCAACACTAGTCAATGCACTTGGTGACGATACCGCCCCAGTGTACGTACTTGATAATGTTGACCCGGCTTCTATCTCACGTGTACTTGAATCAATACCGCTCTCAGAGACGGTGGTTAATGTTGTCTCACGGTCAGGAACGACAGCCGAAACACTCGCAAATTTCCTCGTTGTTCGTGACGCGATGACAGAAGCTGGTGTTGACTGGACAGACCGAACTATCGTGACGACAGGCACTGACGGAAATCTCCGGCAGCTCGCTGATTCGGAGTCTCTTCCTGCATTGTCAGTTCCGGAGGGGGTTCCAGGGCGATTCTCTGTGCTATCAACTGTTGGGCTCGTCGTTGCGGCGCTTCAGGGCATTGCACTGACTGATCTGATGACCGGTGCTACAGACGCTGCAGCCGAACTGAGCGGGTCATTATTTGAAACACCAGCATATGCGTATGGTGCAACCACATATGCACTTGCGACACGGGGAGCGCGAACGAATGTGATGATGCCATATGCTGAGAATCTTGAGACATTTGCTGAGTGGTTTGCACAATTATGGGCTGAGAGTCTCGGGAAAGATCATCGTGGGCAGACTCCTGTCCGAGCACTTGGTGCAACCGATCAGCACTCGCAGTTGCAACTCTACCGCGCAGGACCACATAATAAAGTTATTACCCTCATGCGACCGCGTCACCGGTCACCATGCCCAATTCCCTCGACTGATTTGGATGGACTCTCATATCTGAGTGGATCAGATCTTGGGTCACTTCTCGACGCTGAGTTCGAAGCAACAGAAGCGAGCCTTGTTGACGCTGATATACCGACGATCCGCGTCGAAATCGATGCTGTTGATGCACAGAGCCTTGGCGCATTACTCTATGAGTTTGAGGCGGCGTGCATATGCTATGGTGAACTCGCGTCAGTACCAACATTTACACAACCAGCCGTCGAGTGGGGCAAACGAGCCACTCGGGGACTGCTTGGAGATGATGAATTGACAGAGACGGCGGCTGTCACTGATAAACCTACGCTTCGAATTGATTAATGCGATTATCGTTTGATTCGTCCGAGCGATAGTCGAGATCAAACACGACCCATTCGAATTCAGCGGTATATTGAGAACATCAAATACGACATATGTGGGCTTATGAACGTCCGGAAAATTCATTTAGATACATGAAGGTGATGTAATGGCAGGTGCTGGCGGTAATCTGATTGCTGTTGTGGCTGCGATTATCGGAATTGGAGTTATTGCACAGGTCCTTTCAGACCGATTTCAGGTTCCAAGCGTTGTCTTTTTGATTGCGGCGGGGATTTTATTGGGACCTGAGGTGCTCGGTGTTGTTGGACCAGATTCATTTGGAAGTGCACTTAGTGCTATCGTCGGTCTGTCAGTTGCGATTATCGTCTTTGAGGGATCCTTTCACCTCCGAATACAGAAACTCCGAGAAGCTCCAACAGCGACACTCAAACTCATCACGATTGGTGCGGGTATCGCGCTTATCGGAACAGCCGCGACCGTCCGGTTTCTTCTTTCAACAAGCTGGAATGTTGCCTTTCTCGTTGGTGCACTATTAGTTGCGACTGGACCAACGGTTGTCACACCAATCCTAGAGGTTGTGCCGGTTCGTGATCGTGTAGAGGCTGCTCTTGAGACAGAGGGAATTGTTAATGATGTGACAGCGGCGATTCTTGCTGTTGTTATCTTTGAAGCGATCACTGCTGGTGTAACACAACCAGGGGCGTTGCTACAGCTATTTATCGAGCGACTTGGGATTGGATTACTTATTGGCGCAGTTGTGGCTGCGTTATTAATATATGGGCTTCAATATGTTGACCTCTCGCCCGGAAATGCTCCCCGAAATGCACGATTGCTCGTGTTAGCGGGCGCTTTAGTTGCATATGGAACAGCAGACTTCATCGCAACAGAGGCTGGGATTGCGGCCGTCGCGACCGCAGGTATTATTCTCGGAAATACAGACATTCCATACGAAGAGGAAATTTCAGCATTTAAAGGGGATGTCACCCTCATTGTTCTCTCGTTCGTCTTTATTGCACTTGCTGCACTTTTAGAATTCGAGATTCTCCAGACGATTGGTCTTCGCGGGATTGGGATTACTGTGATTGTTGCTCTCATTTTACGACCACTGCTTGTGTTCATCTCGACACGTGGAAATCGGTTTACCGCAGGTGAACGATTATTCATGAGTCTCGTTGGTCCACGGGGAATCATCCCAGCATCAGTTGCGACCCTGTTTGCGATTGAACTTCGAAATGCGGGGATGAATCAGGCAGCGGATATACTCGTTGGGACAGTATTTTTAGTCATTCTGATTACAGTTGTTGCCGAGGGCGGTTTCGCCAGACAAATTGCAGAGTATCTTGATATTATACCAATGCGTGTCCTTGTTATCGGAGGCGGGACAGTTGGTCGTGCGCTTGCTGACCGTCTTGAAAGTCGTGGGGAAAATGTCGTACTTATCGAACAGTCGCAAGAAATCGTTGAGATTGGTCGAAACGAGGGCTTTACAGTCCATCATGGTGATGGGACCGATACTGATGTACTCACATCGGCTGGCGGTGATAGTGCCCGAATTGTCGTAGGTGCAACCGGTGATGATGACGTTAATCTGTTGGTTTCACAACTCGCGCGCTCGAAGTTTGATCCTGAGACAATCCTTGCGCGGGTAAACAATCCCGATAATGCCGAAGCATTCGAAGATCTGGGCGTTCGGAACATTTCGACTTCACTTGCAACCGCACAAGCATTGGATAACTATATCGAACGACCAGCGATGATGGACTGGATGGGTGAGATTGGCTACTCTGGAGATATCCAAGAGATCGAAGTTACATCTGAGGAACTTATCGGACGACCAATTCGCGATGTTGGTCCAGAACTCCCTCCAGACTCACTCATTGCGTTAGTCAAACGAAACGGGAATATTCGTGTTCCTGAGGCCGACTTCACACTTGAACACGGCGATCAGGTGACTATCATTGGTGGTCGCGACGAAGTGAGAGATGCGATTCGGTTCATCCATCCAGATAAATAATCTACACCCGCGAATACACTCTATATCATTGGTGATACAAGCTCACAAAGCAATCGCGTATGAGAAGACGGATTACTTGTTTTCTAATTTGAAATTTTGCGTGCGGATCCATCGAACGGCAACTGCCCAGTAGAGAATAACAAACCCCAAGAGAGCATACCACTGTATGGTGTCGAATGCAGGTTGTGGAAATGATATATTTGAAACAACCCACATCACAGCTAATCCACCTGCCAGAACACATATTATGCCGACTGTGAGCCCTCGATTTGGCGGTGATCCAGCGTCTCGGGGTTGCTCTGTCGATGAGTGAGGATTCGCATCAACGCTAGTAGTAGCGGTAGTGGCAGTGGTAGTGGTGGTCTTATTCGTCGTATCAATATCAGTGTCGGCGCCTGATTGTGACGCCATTGAAGCAGATGATGGATGTGATGTGGATGAATTTGAGGTAGACGGCAAATTGCGTCGTCTCGTCATCATCATCACTATGAGTCTGTGAAGACAAGAGTGTGTCCAATCCCGACTTTCGACGCGCTTATACAAGTGTGACGGTTACTTCAGTGGGATGAGTGATCGGGCTCTCGAAATTATCGAGTTTCTCCTTACAGCGCATCTCTATACCGAGGACCGCGATCGAGATGAAAACGATCTCCCCCCACGGTACCGAAGAGTGTTCTGGACGGAGCGAAGTGACGACACTGACAGCGATTCCGATGCCGGCACCACTACGGGTTCAGCTTCAGAGCAATCTGCGAACGCTCCTGATAATGCTACAGACATGCCCGTCGGTATTGAACGACCGCTTGTTGTAACAAACACCGTTGCGCGAAAAGCGACCGGCGTTGAGCATCCTTGGGATGCAGTCTCTGACCTCTTGTTCACCCAACGAGAGGATTTCTCTGGTCGTATCTCATTGACCCAACCTGATATGGCAATTGAGTGGTATATAGAGCGAGCAGACCACGAACGCCTCCAGACAAACGCAACGATTGCTGCTGCTATTGAAGACCGCGACGATGTCGAGATTACATATACGGAGGCACGTGAACACACCCGACCAATTCATGCTGATCGTGTCTGGATTGATAGTCTACTTGAGGAGTACTTTGATGATGACGAGGATGAAGACGCAGAGATGCTTGATCTTGTCCAAGTCAGAGCACCTGAAGAAATTGAGATGACACTCAATGATCTTGTGCTCACTGGCGATCAAGAAGGTGAAATCAAGAAATTGATGAAGGCAATCGAACATCGCGAGTATCTCGCGAATATTGGGCTGCGTGAGATTGGAAAAATATTATTTGTTGGACCACCGGGAACGGGAAAGACAACCGTTTCACGAGCGCTTGCACACGAATTAGGGCTTCCATTTGTTGAGGTGAAACTCTCGATGATTACGAGTCAGTACCTTGGTGAGACGGCAAAGAATGTTGAAAAAACATTTGAAGTCGCAAAACGGCTCTCACCGTGTATTTTGTTTATCGATGAGTTTGACTCGGTGGCAAAAACACGTCGTTCGGATGAACATGCGGCGCTTAAGCGTGCCGTCAATACGCTACTGAAAAGTATCGATGATATCTCCTTAATTCGCGATGAGGTCATCCTAATTGGTGCGACAAACCATCCGGATCAACTTGATGCAGCAGCGTGGCGACGATTTGACGAGATTGTTAACTTCCCGAAACCTGACCGAGACATGAGAGCGGACATCCTCAAGATTATTACCGATCGGATGGACATCGCTGAATTTGACCCGGCATCAATCGCAGAACGGACCGATGGTCTCACCGGGTCAGACCTTCGGATGGTACTTCGTGAGGCTGTGCTTGAGGCACTTACTGAAGAGCGAACAACTCTCACGCAGAATGATATCATTAACGCAGTTGAGGACTTTGAAGAACGCGATAATCTGAAGAACATGAATATGATGTCTGACGGTGATCAATTAGTCGCAGGTGATGGAAGTGGCAAAACGGATACAACTGAGACTGATCACGACCACGATCACGATCATGACCATGTCCACGATCACTGATTTAACTCATAATGCGGGTCACATTACTTGGAACGGGGGATACGACCGGGACACCAACTGTTGGATGCGATTGCGACACCTGTGAACATGCTCGGCAGCGCGGCATCGAACGGACCCGATTTTCTGTTCACGTTGAGAACACTCGCCGTGATGAATCGATTCTTATTGACTTCAGTCCGGATTTTCGACAGCAGTTTCTCCAGCGTGATGTCTCCTTTCCGAATGCTGGTATTGTCACACATATCCATTTTGATCATCTTGATGGACTTGGGAATGCGTATCGGCTCTGTGATGACCTTCCGATACATGCAGCAAATGAAACTGACCCACAAACGAACGAAAGTGTCGCTGAGACCGTTGCTCGGAAATATAAATATCTTGATCAGGTGACGATTGACTCACACTCTCCGTTTGAAGTGTTTGAAATTTGTGGTCTCAATGTTCAACTCGTTCCTGTTGACCACCCCCCACTGTACTGCTATGGAGTTGTCGTTGAAGACCCCGTGACCGAGACAAAGCTGTCTCTCTCTGGTGATACGAGTTATGGGGTTCCCTCTAATTCACAGGATGCGCTAGCTAATCCGGACTTGTTTCTCGCAGATGCTATTGTCCCCGCCTCAATGTGCCAACATCATCCGCTCGGTGGAAAACATCACAATGAGGATGGGATCCCCCGAACTTTTGGAACTAAACATATGACGCGTGAAGGGGCACGCGATCTTGCGGAGACGCTTGATGCTGATAAGACAAGACTTGTGCATACTGGACATTATTACCCCGCTGAAGAAGCGTTTGAAGATCCACTTGCCATCGATGGCGAAGAGTATGAATTGTAATAATCTTAGCTGTTTTATCTGAATCGATCAAGCCCCGACTGCCTGTGTCGAACGCCAGGGGGATCACTATGCCATGGTGAACGTTCATCACGCAGTTCATCGCTATTGCAGCGTGGCGGTTCTGCATGTGTATACGCTGGACACTCTGTATCACAACTCTGTGCAGGATTGATAACACAATTAAACTCTGCGCAGTATGGTCGCCCATCCGGTTGTGTTTCAGCGTGTGCGCATGACGGGAGTGGATAATTTCGCCATCCCTTACCGTACGCTCGTTCAGCGACTCGACGACGTGCACGCGCTTTTTTCTCACTGCTCACAGGGTGAATTTCAGTATGATCTGATTGATCAGAGCCAAGCTCAATCCCAGGCGTCCCCGTTGCAAGCTTTGTTGATTGTTTGATGATCGTGCGGTCAGCTGTGTCTGGATCGAATTGCCAGACACCGACCGCGTCGGGAATACGATTGAGATGAGCGCGCGTGACATGTGTCTTTGTTGCAAGAATCACGGCGTCAAAAAGTCCAAGTGAGATGTCTACCTGTAACTGACGCGTTAGTTCTCCCGGTCGCTTGAGATCCGGTTTGTTCTCAATCCCAATAATCTGATCAAACCATCCTGTAGGATATCTTGTTGTCTGTCTAATGTGTTCCTGTCCATTCTGATGTTCAATAGTAAAGAAATCCGCAGCAAGAGCCTGCTCGATGGCAGCTTCTGTTGTTTGTGGTGACCCATCAATCGCATCAGACCGGCGAACAGATGTTCCGACTCCGGCTGGACCTGCAATTGCTCGTTCAGGGATTCGCTCATCAGTGATCATCGAGCGGGTATCAAAGCTGGAACCCGGAATGACGCCACAGATATCGATAATGCGACGACCAGGATGCACAACAGCAGCGCCAAGTTGTCGACTGATTACCCACTCTGTTGTCGTCTCGAGATGTGAGCAAAGTGCAAGTTCAAATGCGAATTCCTCTTGATTTGACGCGTGTGGTGGAGAGATAAGGGACATCACCTCGGTTGATGCTAGTTACTGTTTTGTTTATCACTGAGCTGCTCAAGTATGCACTGCTTGATAACGGCAACGCAGGCGTATATCTCACTCAGAATTATATCGGATTTTACTTTTTTGAGTGTCTTATTCCGTCGTCAACCGTAGGTAATAATGTCACTTGTCTATTTGTCTTTTTCTGTGTGATTGTTGCTCTTTCCGTCTTCGTGTTGTTGTTACATACTAATCTGCTAAGATACACCTCAGAAACGTATGAATTATCTCAGAAATGTCCAGTCTCACCACTGCCGTACTGTAGTTCTCCCCCCCGACCACCCTCAACTGTGCTATTACCATGATCGCCGGAACTTGGAACTTTTACCCGCACGTCTTCGACACAATCAAAATCCATTATGAGATCTGATTTAATATTCTCAGCAGTAAGGTTTGATATCCCACAACCTGCACACGCGCCACCCAGTTCAACGACTACCTCACCAGTCTCTGCATCAGCCTTTCGGACAACGCTTTCGCCACCATGCATCTGTATAATTGGCATTTGACCAACCATCCAATTTTCAATACGGTGACGGAGTGATTCAGTTTGTGTTTGTGTCTGATTAGATTCGCTCATCACTACTATTTTGAGAGCGAGGATATGGAAACTTGCGGTTGGACCCACGCCACAAGACCCTGTAGAAAAGTATATCATGATTGATTACCTGCTCAAAATTGAGTCACGTCCGTCTTTATCTGGGCAAGTTGTCGGGGGCGTTGTGTGGGAATACCAGGAATCCAGGTTGAGATTTCGATTCTGGGAGGCACCCAGTAGCTACATTTGTGAGCGATCTCCAGTGCCAGCAGTCAATGCACTCGCGAGTGCACCACGAACGACGACTTCATCTCCAAGCGTTGTCAGCTTTATTTCTGGTACATTTGACATCACCATCTCATCCATTCGCTCACGGATCGGTTGCAATACCGTGTCAGGATTATTTAGTGCAACAGCGCCACCAACATAGATAACCAGCGGTGCGTATGCATGAACAATATTTGCGACGCCCATTGCATTCCAGTGTGCGAGTTGTTCAAGCACGTACGTTGCGAACTCATCATCTGGTGCATGTCTAAAAACATCAGCTGCGGAGAGCGCTGGATCATCGATTGGAATGGCTGTCTCAATTGGATTCGTGTCATACAGCTGCTTTGCATACCGTGGAATGCTATTGCCCGAACAGTATGCTTCCCAGTGACCGTCATGTCCGCAACCACAGGTTAATCGACCCTGCGGATCAACGGTCATATGTCCAATCTCGCCGGCGTTGCCGTCCCATCCGGTAAGAACGCTTCCATCCACACACACCCCTGCTCCGATTCCTGATGAAATCGTGAGATACACCATGTCGTCTGGATTTCGATCAGCGTAGAACCGCTCGCCAATTACCCCCGCGTTTGTGTCATTATGTAAGAATATCTGTCCCGTTCCCAATAATACTGATAATGGACCAGTAAGTGGAATCTGATCAATTGTGTCCGGGAGATTTGCAGGATTTTCGACAGCACCAGCAGCAAGATCAAGGGGACCGATTGCACCAATCCCAGCCGCTGAGACTGAATCAGGGGTAATATTTGCACCAATGCATGCTTCACGAACGACACCAAGGACTGCTTCTGTAACGGCAATCCCCGTTGGTCCACTCGGCGTCGTATCATCACTGCGACCATATATTGATCCGTCCTCGCCGGCAACGACCGCACGGACGTTGGTCGCGCCAAGATCAACGCCCACGTAGTAGGACATTATTTGATGTGGAGGTGTCCCATCACTTAGTTAGATGGATTCAGATTGACTGAGATACCGTTCCATGCCGATTGATCAGTTATCCTCATGAGTAGACAGGAGAAGACTCACCCGCTGCCGCTGTTTCATCTGTTTTATTTGACTCTGATGAGTACCCACTGTATTATAGTTTGTATCATACTGTCACGGATGCGCTCACGAGACTCACTGTCCATCGATATCAATAATCAGGGGCATCGTCCTCGACAGCACGCTTCATCGATTCACGACGGGATTTTGCGTCCCGTCCAGTTGCTTCTTTCAAAAACGTATTTTTCGCATCGACAGCATCACCCGCAGCGGCGAGATCATCAGGGTCAAGTTCGCTTGGATCACGCTCAACGAAATCAACAGCAAGTGTATCTTTCTTGTTACTGTATGATACACCACCAGCAACGATTCGCTGGAAAACCGGATTGTCTGGTTCATCGACGACATACAGATCACTTCCGTTGTATGACTCAGTGTCGGTGATTGACCCGAAGTATGACTCGATTGTTGATTTCATCTCCGGGATGCGATCAGCGAGCGTTTCCCCTCGACGCATCTTGTACTCCTTCATATACCGCGATTCGACAGGAGATGGTTTACTTGTTTCGTCATTATGTTGGAAACCAGATGCAAAGAGTCCGAAATAAAGGTGCAGTCGGTGTCGCAGACTCATCGGTTATGATGGAACTCGAAGTGAGTGTCCGCACTGTTGCTACGTGGTACGCTGAGAGCCACACCGACTGTATTATACTCATCTGCCACATACCAGTCGAAACCCCGAAGCGTCCCAGCTATGTGCGCGGAAGCATACCTCACAAGTGGGTAGCAACATACGACGCTGTTGATATGAGAGCGTGTACAGGAGTTCGAGAAACAACCGATTCTTATTTTTATTTCGATCTTCAGTGGAAATGCGATTAACAGTTGTTGGGACTGTGATTTCTGTCTCCGAAGTTGCAACCGAACGCGTCACCGGGTGTTCCAACTGAACTCACTGTCGCTTTTGGACACACACTGGTCAGATTGTCACCGATCATTAAGGACCAAGACGAGGGTCACTGAAAGTTAATCAACGCTTTCTCTCATCGATATATCCATTTTGACATTCTGGACAGATATCGCCGGCACGCATTGATGAAATATCCGCCGGATGAGAATGCTCACAGTGTGGACAATACAGTTCAACATGAGAATCTGGAACCGTTGACTCTGGCTTATTGGCTTCGGATGCACGAACGAATGGTTGTTTTTTTGTCTCATTCTGTGTCTGTTCGCGTGTATTCTCACGCGCATGTAGACTCTCATCGACAGATACCGCTGTTTCGTCGTTCATTTGCCGGTTCTCAACTTGCGGTGTCAACCCCTCACCACCAAACTCGATTGACACGCTGTCGGTATCTGGTCGTGCAGTATATCCTTCATCCTCGTCTGATGTGTCTGGCCACGATGTCGCAGATGCCAGACTTTCTCCATTGACAGTATCGCGTCCGCTTGGTGGCCATTCTTTTCGAGTACGGGTTGGTGATGTCTTATGATTGTTATTCGCGGTCGTCTCTTGACCCATCTCCACATTGGACGTTGCTGACGTCTCTTCAGTTGTCTCAGAATGAGGATCAGTATTAGTATCAGTATCAGAGTCAAGTATTTCTGCACCAGTGTCGTCGTGTTTTTTCTGCACGGACTCTCCTGTCTGCTCTCCCGCTGTTGGTTTTCCTGCATCGTGTGGAGGTGTCTCAATATCTGTGGGCCACTGTGCTTCATCCTGCTCCGTCGATTCATTGTTGAGTATGACGGCATCATTGACCGGCGAATCATCCTGGGTTGTCTCGACTGAGTCATCGGCACGAACGTGCTCGTGGTCCGGAGCACTCTCCCACCCATCGGAGGACGCATCGGTTTCAGTATTATCCGACAGATTGGTCTCAGGAGTTTCAGTCGGTCGGACAGAGGTAACCTCCTTATTTTGACTGATGACTTGTTCAATATTGCACCTTTTACACGTCCGTGTCTTTTTTACCGTGGCAACAACTTCGTTCCCGCGTTCTTCACGGGTATGCTCAATCTCAGAGTCACCAAAGGTATGACCAAGGAACCGGCATGTGAGTCCCATTACTCGCCGTTCCGACGCTGAGCGCAAAAAATCTATGCCTCCGTCTGACGGGCGGCAGACGTTCTGACGACTCTCACGGACCTCACGGTTCGAATGTGAATTCCACCCACTCGCCAACGCGGGAGGTCAAGAGAATTCAATTCGCCTGCGGGTGGTGCTGAACCCGACATCCTGAAGTCTCGGGATCAGGAATTTGATTTGACTCCGAGGCATTCCCAGTTCATAATCTCTCCGTTAAAGCCAACAATCGAGTTGGATTGGTGATGCGCGTTCAGATCGTATTCCAGTCTTTCTGCCACCTCGCCTATATTTTCGTCCCCGTCTGTTGGAGAATCGTGGGAACGATGATAGCATTCTGTCGGCATTCTCTGATCGGAACATATTGCGTTGTTAACTTTATTCAACAGTTGTCGAGTCCATATTCACCCAGATATAGGTTTTGTGGCACTCTTCTTGCGCTTAGATACACGGAAGACCTCGAAACGTGTAAAACCGATGCCGTTGAATATACATATATGAGAGCGCGGCGCGAGTTTAGAGACCGTCCAGATGTGGAAGTAGCTGTTCTCGACGCACTCGTTGACCGCGCTGATGAAGGGATGACTGTGTTCGAAATCCGCGCAGCTGTCGAGGCTGATATTGACACGATTGAAGATGCGCTTGCAGCGCTCAAATCAGATGATCTTATTCGGGTTGACGATGGCGATGATCGCGTCGTTATACGTGCTGCAGATCGCGTCATTCCTGACCCGGACGCGGAGATTGACACAGACAAGAGCTTCGTCGACACGCTTCGTGAGAGACTTGGATTGTAATTTCCCCTGCGAGTGGATTTAACTTATTACTCTCACTTCTTCGGTGATAACTTTCTGACCAGCAGATCGAGTATAATGAGAGGGAGACGCATGGAGATGGACGAGTGGATGTTTTCTATGTTCAGAACAACCATCTAATGATGACAGTTGCAACAGCAATACATGATGACCACGGCGCGACCTTTGAACAACGCGGCGGGCGACAAGTTGTTCGCGATTATGGACGACCCGCTCGGACAGCACTTGCGGTCCGTAAAGGTGCTGGGGTGATTGAACGAGGATATGGCGTCATTACCGTCGAGGGAGATGACCGAATCGAGTTTGTCGATGATACACTCTCAAATCACGTTCCGACGACCGATGGGCGGGGCGTATATGCACTTTTGCTCGATCCAAATGGACGTATTAAAACTGATATCTATGTATATAATGCTGATGAGCGACTCCTCTGTTTCACACCACCGGATGTCGCAGCAGACCTTGCTGATCAATGGGCTGATCGAGTCTTTATCAAAGATGTTCAGGTGACCGTCGCCTCTGAGGAGTTCGCTGTTTTCGGCGTCCACGGTCCACAGGCGACTGAAAAAGTTGCAAGTGTGCTTAATGGCGCTGGCGCTCCTGAGCCATCATTGACTTTTGTGCGTGGGTCGATGGGTGATGAGGGTGTCACAGTTATTGCTGGTGATAATCCCCTTGGTGAGGAAAGCTATCAGGTTGTCTGTAGTGCTGGTGTCGCTGACCGTATTCTTGAAACATTATTGACATATGGATTAAACGGTGTCCCGTTTGGGTACAAGACATGGAATGCACTCGCTGTTGAGGCAGGAACACCACGCTTCAAGACGGAACTCGCTGATCAAATTCCAAATGTTCTTGGGATTCGGAATGCCCTCGATTTTGAGAAAGGGTGCTATATCGGACAGGAGATTGTTTCAAAAGTCGAAAACCGTGGACAACCGAGTAAGCAACTTGTTGGTCTCCAATTGAATCAGATGGTTGAGGCGGACTCGACAGTCACCGCAGACGGTGATACTATCGGAACAATTACCAGTGTTGTCGAAAGTCCATCAATTGAAACGCCAATCGCGTTGGCACTCATTAAGTTCAAAACAACGCTTAGCGATGAAAGTAACGTAGTCGTTGAGCAAAACGATGATCGTGCTATCGAAGCAACCCCAGCAACGCTTCCATTTGTTGAGGGAAGTGCCACCTCCGCTCGGATACCAACATATCCTGAGCCAAGTGCTGAAACAAATAGATAATCAGCTTGGATCCATGTCTGAAGAACCCACCGAAGTTAGTTCCCTCAGCCGTCGCCGTCGCCGTCGCCGTCGCAGATCCGTTGGCGCAGTATCAACCTCTGAGAGACATCACGCGGGTAGATATCTGCTGATTATTATCTGCTCTGAGAGAGTATGGTACCTGGGGGGGTCCAACACTGTGAAGCGAACCGGAGATTCGGTCATATTTCTGTCATCGCTCTCTCGATTCGTAACTAGCATGTGAGGACGATATGGTGGCATAGTGACTGCTGCTCGGTGTCTGAGGAGTTTTGTTGAGACTTACTGAAATCATTTGAGTGCGATCGAAACCTATCACACATTTATGTCTGTACTTGTGTCATCGCCGTGATCAATTGTACTCAAACTGATACTATATCATTGAAACTCTCCAATCTGCCGGGAGAGGAGGTGGCTTACCTACTGATGAGTGCCCGAAGTTGGTCTCGTGAAAACAGTGATGACGGTCGGTCCATATGCACAGCAATCTCACCAGAGAGCGCGTAGAGACCGGCTCGCTGAACCATCGGTGGAAGTGAATACGCTCGTCGAATCCACCGTCCAAGTGTAATCTCATTCGCTAACTCTTCTCGCCAGGCTCGATCATAATCGCGAAGTGTCGCTGGGTCATCCGGATCAATTGTTGCAACAGCGGCGTCTGCCGCTGTCATTCCATATAGAATGCCGCCACCAGTGAACGGTTTTGTCTGTGCTGCAGCGTCACCAATTAGAAATACACGGCGGGTGTGAACCCGACTCGGTGGTCCAATCGGGATTGCTCCTGAACAAAATTGTTCTGTTTCAACATCATATGCATCTGTTAGCCGCTCGAAAAGCTCTGAGACTGATTCACTCGGTGGTGCTGCAAGTCCATACTCGACACCTGCTTCTCCCCGAGGGATCCGCCATGCGAAGAACTGTGGGGCGGTCAGATGAACGTCGACAAAGTCTGCATCATCAGGTGTCGAGTCGAACGCAAGAACACCATGTAACAGTTCATCCGGCTCAGGAAGTCCCGCCTGTCGGCGGACACGAGAGACAGGTCCATCGCACCCAGCAACCATCTGTGCATGGAATTCTTCTTCACCTTCACTGTGAGAGACGGTGAGAGTGACCGTATCATGTCTCTCATCGATATCTGTCACAGTGTGCTCTTCTCGAATATCGGCTCCACAATCTCTTGCTGCTGTGGCAAGTGCCTGATCAAGATCAACGCGATCAATAACATTCGATACTGCCTCGCGTTTATAAAATGGGTGCGAATCAGTCTGTGGACCACCAACATGAAATCGAGCTCCATAGATCTTATTCTGTCTGAGATCTGCGGCTGCGCCATCCGGCACATACTCCCAGATGTCTGTACTTACGTGTCCAGAGCAGGCAAGTGGTGTTCCAACCGTCCCTTGTTCAAATGCGATGACATCATAACCCGCAGCGGCAGCCTCACGAGCGAAGCGGGCTCCGGCTGGACCAACACCGACTACCGCAAAGTCATACATAGTGTCTTATTATCAGCTTCGTCATAATATATTACTCGCTATCAGCTGTTGGGACTGTGAGTTTCGTTACTCGAAGTTGAAGTTGAACCGGAACCGGAACGCGCACACGAGCGTTCCAGATGAACTCAGTCTGAGTGTGGGTGTGGGTGTGGGTTCGGAGAGAAACAGTGGTTATATTTTCACCGACTGCTATCGGAGATAGATTACTGAATCTCAAAATAATGACTCACTTTCTCCGTATGCAGCAACAACAATCACAGTCGTGTACCCACCATCTGGATTTTCCTCTGCTGTTTCAATCATTGTCTGACGATCAGTGAATGACCACTCACGAAGTGCCGCACCAGCCGAAAGACCACGATTGATTGTTTGACGGACCATCTCGGGGTCCGTCCCGGTCGCTTCATAAAATAATCCGGGACCAGTCCCAGTTGTCCAGCCAAGTCCTGCAGCGACTTCTCCGGCTTCAGCGGTCGTCATACGTGCTTCAACAACAGTTAATTGATTTCCGGTTGGACCAAGATCTGGAGCAGTTTCAACGACTTCAACAACCGCCTCGGCTGGAATTACAGAAGAGATAGTCGTCAGATTGTAATTGTGAATATTCGCCGCAGCAAGTGCAGCGTCATATGACGCCATTGCTGTTGACGCATGTCCAGCGCCGCGAACAACAAAAATGCTCTTCACATAATAATAGCAACGATACGTTATATAATGGATTACGATTCTTACAGAGTATCTTGAGGAAATATCCTAATTAAAAGCTCAACCTTTCTGATGAGCGCTTGCTCAAATCGGGAGTTAACACCGAATCCAACCCTCTCCAGGAGCAGACGATTCAATCGACGCTGACAATCAGACCGAGTAGTAACTGTGGTTAGTATTGGTACGTTGTTGGTCCTGGGATTGTGGTTTGCTCATCTGAATCTTCAAGTTTCTCATGAGCATCGTCAAAGTCACACCGACGAACCTCAGTACGGTCATCACGAATAGCGAACATTCCCGCTTCTGTTGCGAGTGAGGCGAGATCCGCTCCGGAGTACTCATCGAGATCTGAGACAAGTTCGCCGAAATCGACATCATCGGCAACATTCATCTCGCGAGTATGAATTTCGAGAATCTGTTCACGACCCTCGTGATTTGGCTTTGGCACTTCGATAAGTCTATCAAAACGCCCAGGGCGAAGGATTGCCTCATCAAGCATATCGAATCGGTTCGTTGCTGCGATAATCCGGATTTCTCCTCGCTCATCAAATCCGTCCATCTCCGAGAGCAACTGCATCATCGTTCGTTGCACCTCAGCATCGCCAGACGTTTTCGAGTCTGTTCGTTTCGAGGCAACAGCATCAATCTCATCGATAAAGATGACTGCAGGTTCCCGTTCAGCAGCGAGGTCAAAGAGGTCGCGAACAAGACGTGAACCCTCTCCGATGAATTTTCGGACTAGTTCTGAACCAGCCATCTTGATGAATGTCGCATCTGTCTCGTTGGCGACAGCCTTTGCAAGCATTGTCTTGCCGGTTCCTGGCGGTCCGTGCAACAACACGCCCGACGGTGGCTCCACGCCAACTTCCTCGAACAACGCAGGATTCGTCAGTGGGTCTTCAACCGCTTCACGAACCTCACGGACCTGATTGTCGATCCCACCAATATCCGTATATGTAACTTGTGGTGAGGCATCGATTTCCATTGCTTGTGCTCGTGCATCAGTCTCGTCATCGAGCACTTGCTGAATTGCGAACGAATCATTAATCGCGACACGGTCGCCAGCCTCAAGATCACCATCGAGACGCGATGAAAGCTCTGTGAGTACTTCTTGATTGTTTCCGTGCTGTTTAATTACGACCTCACCATTATCAGTAAGTTCTTCGACACTTGCAAGGTATAATGAAGATGTTTTGAGCGTTTCATTCCTCCGTTTGAGTTTGTCTACTTCTGATTGGAGTTCAGACTGTGTCTCAGTTGCATCGGTCAGTCGCTCATCAAGCTCTTCGTTCACGGTGAGAAGCCGCTCATAATGCTTGCGGATTGCCGAAAGTCGTTCTGCGTCTGACATCTCAGGATCAAGGTCAAGACGCGGGCGCTCTGGGAGAGAAGGACTCCGTGACATCGGTTAGTTTTATTTGCAGTCACGTATACATGTGCCTTTGGGTCGACCGTATTCGCTGGGCGAATCGCGCACGTATCAGTTACTCTTATCGATCCGTTCGTGCTGATAACCTCCATTGTACGTTGAATTATTCGCAGCCTCCGCAAGCACAAATTGTGCAATCCGCGACCCGCGCTCAAGTTCAATTGGATAGTGAACCTGAAGAAGCCCCTCACCACGACCCTCGTATCCAGCATCCCAAACAGCAGTATTGAGCATACATGAGTTTCGAAGTAGCGACGAGCGTGGGTAAACAAACCCAACGTGACCGTCAGGAATAGCGATTCGCTCAGCATATGTTATGATGTAGCCACCCGGGTCAAGAGTAAATACATCCTCCTGGGCAGTGAGTGACTCGCGCGCTCCGATGGTTTTATTTTCAATCTCAATCCGACCAGGGGCTCGCTGTGTGAGAATATCTGCGAGACGAAGGTCAACACCATTTGGCTGTACCTGCTCGGCATCTGTTGGCCTAACATGTGTTGCTGTGAACTCACCAGCACGAAACATACAGATGGTAAACACAATTAATATATAAGACACTATCTGTGCGAACTGCTCTGAGTTCGTCTGAGATTTTATTCTGTTAAGACATGCCTCTAGGATCTCATCAATATTGAAACACCAGGAAGGGGTTCACCACCCTGCACAGTGATCTGCTCAGTGCGGTCACCGAATACAGATGTCGCACCTCACAAACTCGGGTTATACACGTTTCAGGTGTCCGAGGTGAACTACCCCTGCCCCTGCCTACTCGCCAGCGATTGCTGGCTCTTTGAGGGTGGGATTGGGGTTTCGGTGCTCTCGCATTGGACTTTCTGCTTCCACGACAGTGTCCGCAAGGAGTGCGTCTCGATGACGTATCCACAGCGATGCCACTTTCAACATTCACAGACATTCGTTCGGACTGTTCCATCCCTCACTCCGCTTGCTCGAACTCTCCTCCCAACCGCTTCAAACCACGCTGATGCGCTTCCAACGATGCGGTATGATTATGATCAGCTCCCTCATCTAACCGAGCGAAAGTACGGCTCTCGGAATTACAGACAGACTTTGTGATACCAAGGTCGATTCCAATTGTATCCTCAACCGCAATATCTTTACTAGCAAGCTCTCTGGATATTCGGTACCATACTCAACCACGACACCACTGTCCAGTCGTCTGTTTTTTGCATTGTGAGGATTACTTCGGTTGATGTCTGCATTGTTTGGGAGTGGTCGGTGGGAGTCCAAGTGGAAGTCACCAATCTTCGGGGAGTTCACGATAGCGTGACCAGTCCGACCCGTGTGAGTATCCACGTCGAAGTATAACGGCGTGAAGTGGACTCGTTCGTACTGCGTCTACAGCGGGCATCGAAAGGCTCTGTCAAAGGCTATATCGCTGAACAAGAGGGTGGTGACGAATGAGACGCGTCAACACCTTCGAGGTTGAGGTCGTGTCATAGACCGAAAACGACAAACAGTGCCTTCTACGGCTACTCGACGCCTCCGCCTCTCTGTGGAACGAGTTGACTTACGAACATCGTCAAAACTACTTCAGAGACGGCGACGACGGCGACGGCGACGTGTGGGACACCTCTGGGTACCGAGGGCGCTACAACGGTGTCATCGGTAGTGCGACCGTGCGACCGTCCAACAGGTCACGCGCGAGAACAGCGAAGCGTGGCGGTCGTTCTTCGCCCTCAAGGAGAAAGGCGAAGACGCCAATCCGCCGTCGTACTGGGGCAACGAGGAGGACGGACGCGAACTCCGTACCTACATCCGATGCAACCGGTACACGATTCAGTGGGGCAGGCGTAGTCGTCTCGAAATTCCTGTCGGACAAGAACTGAAAGACGAATATGGACTCGGCTACCACGAACGACTCCGCCTCGAAGTCTGAGGCAACCCGAAGTGGGATAGCAAACAGGGTCGTCTGGAACTCGAATACAACGAGGTGAGCGACACGTTCAGGACTTTCCACCTAGTCACGTCCCTGATTCTCGACTGAACTCACCACTGGCTTCTCACGAAGCCGCCCTTGACGTTGGCCTAAACAATCTTGTCGCCTGTTCGACGACCACTGGGAACCAGTACCTCTACGATGGTCGGGAGTTATTCGGACGGTTCCGCGAGACGACCGACGAAATCGCCCGCCGACAGTCGAAATCCGAGAGGGACTCTACTCCTCAAAGTGGATTCGACGGCTGTACCGATAGCGGACGAAGCGTCGTGCCCACGCACAGAACGCGCTGGTGCGTGACCTCGTTGAACGGCTGTACAATAAGGGTGTGGTGACGGTGTACGTGGGCGAGTTGACCGACGTGCTGGAAACACACTGGTCGGTAGGGTGAACGAGAAGACGCACAACTTCTGGGCGTTCAAGAAGCTCATCCACCGTCTCGCGTGCGTCTGTGAGGGATACGGCATCAGCCTCGAAGCCGAGTCGGAATTGTGGACGAGTCAGACGTGTCCCGAGTGTGGCGACCACGAAGATGCGCTGACGTGTTCGTGCGGTTTTGAGGGACATGCCGATCTCACGGCGTCAGAGACGTTTCTTCGAGCAAACAGCGATTGCGAAATCAGACCGATGGCACGGCCCGTGCGATTCGAATGGGACGACCACAACTAGTCAGGGAAACCATATACCCTCACGAAAGTCCCAAAGAAGTGCGCACGCACCCGCAGGTTGCCTCCGTGGATCGGTAGCCGAACCCCAAGGGAGTCGCGCTTTCGTGCGGGGAGGATGTCAAAGTGTCTGAGGGCTTTTTTACTCAGGTTCAGATCGGTACTCTTGAGTGCGTGGTTGTACATTTCTCGATAGGTTTTGGATATAGTATATTCCACGCAGTCTCACTAGTGGTCGCGTCCCCGGGTGTCGCTCTGCACGCAGATTGTCAAGGCGGCTGCCTCGGGGCTTTGATCTGGATGTGGATGTGACTCCGAGGCAGGTTCACTGGAGTGCTTCTTCAACCACTAATTCTCACTTATGACTCGTATTAGTCGTATTTTGTCGAGAATAGCGTACGGCTGTTCCCCTCCCTACTCACTCACTCAACACTGTTCCGTTCGCTGCTTGAGGAAGAGGACTGAACTGAATGAACGTAATCCAGCTTGTGTAAGCGATGTTTAGCAGTTATTGGCACTTTAAACACTGGTTCTCTCTGAACACATGCTCAGACTCAGTTCATTCTCGAACGCCTGTGTGCGTGTCTCGCTGCAAGTTCAAAGAAAAATCGAAGTGACCAACAACTGTGAGGAATTTCCATCACACATTGATTGTGGACACATCTATCCGTGCGTTCTCGCCACGTTACCGCGGTCAATAATACTCACATCCGGCGTTGCACTGCATTTTAATACCTAATATGTGTACGAGAGCCACATTTGTGTGGGCGAACACACGGGATTTATACTCATAGGTCGCCGATTGTTTGACGTTATGGGACAAACACTTACTGAAAAGATTCTTGATGACCACCTTGTTGAAGGCACACTCGAACCTGGCGAAGAAATCGGAATTGACATCGACCAGGTACTGACACAAGATACGACTGGCACGATGGTTTGGCTCCAGTTTGAGGCGCTTGATCTTGACGAAATTCAAACGGAGCTAGCGGCGCAGTATTGTGATCATCAAACGTACCAATTTGATTTTAAAAATACTGACGACCATCGTTTCCTCCGCTCAGCGGCAGGAACGTACGGTGCATATTTCTCCCGACCAGGAAATGGAATCTGTCATAACGTACACAAAGAGAACTTCGCAGCACCTGGAAAGACACTTCTTGGGTCTGATTCTCACACACCAACACCTGGTGGGCTTGGACAACTTGCAATCGGAGCAGGGGGACTCGATATCTCCGTTGCCATGGGTGGCGGCGCATATTATGTCGAGATGCCAGAAGTGGTGAATGTTCGTCTTGAGGGCGAACTCCCCGAGTGGGCAACAGCAAAAGATGTTATTCTTGAGATGCTCCGTCGACTATCAGTGAAAGGTGGCGTTGGGAAAGTGTTTGAATACACCGGTCCCGGCGTTGAGACACTGACGGTTCCTGAGCGAACGACAATCAGTAATATGGGAACCGAACTTGGTGCAACTTCATCAATCTTCCCGACGGATGATCAAACATATGAATACCTTGCCCGGCAAGGGCGTGAAAGCGAGTATGTTGAACTTGCGCCTGACGACGATGCTGAGTACGCTGATGAAGTTGTTCTTGACCTCTCAGAGCTTGAGCCACTCATCGCAACACCATCCATGCCGGACAACGTTGTGCCTGTTCGTGAGGTCGCAGGCGAATCTGTTGAGCAAGTCATTGTTGGATCATGTACAAACGGTGGGTATGGCGACATCCTTCCAGCGGCAAAGATGGTCGAAGGTCGTGAAATCAATATGGGCACTGAAATGATCGTCGCACCGGGTTCAAAACAGGCATCTGAATTACTTGCCCGACAAGGTTGGACTGCTGAAATGATGGCTGCTGGGGTTAATTTCTCAGAAGCCACATGCGGTGCCTGTATTGGCATTGGTCATGTCCCAGCATCGGATTCCGTTTCGCTTCGAACGTTTAACCGGAACTTCGAGGGACGCTCTGGTATCGAAAATGACTCTGTATACCTTTGTTCGCCAGAAGTAGCCGCAGCTGCCGCAATCAAGGGTGAGATTGTCGATCCACGAGACCTTGCCGAGGACCTTGGTGATCTTGAGCCGCCGGGAATGGAGCTTCCTGATGCATATGACGGTTCAAAAAGTGATATTATAGAACCGGACGAATCCATTGATGATGACCTTATTAAGGGTCCAAATATCGGTGATGCGCCAATTGGTGACCCGCTTGGTCCGGATATCGCTGGTGAAGCGCTCTTGAAGATGCAGGATAACATCACGACGGATCACATCATCCCGGCAACTTCTGACATTCTCAAATTCCGGTCAAATATTCAGAAGCTATCTGAGTATACCCTCTCACGTGTCGATGAAACATTCGCACAGCGTGCGATTGAGGCTGACGGTGGCGTCCTTGTCGCTGGTGAGAACTATGGACAGGGGTCCTCTCGTGAGCACGCAGCAATGTGTCCACAATATCTCGGTATTGAGACTGTTCTTGCACAGTCATTTGCACGTATTCATAAGGCAAATCTGTTTAATTTCGGGATTCTTCCACTGCAAATTGATACAGAAACATATGAACGGATCAGCCAGGGCGACGATGTTGAGATTATCACTCATGTTGCTGAGGCTGTCGACACTGGTGAGACCGAGTTCACAATCCGCGTCAATGATGAGTGGGAGGCAACCGCGACACTTGACGCCTCAGAACGCGAGCGTCGTATTCTGAGTGCAGGTGGAAAACTGCGACTGACGAAGGAGCAGTATGAAGATAACACCGGTGGTGCTGCGCCTGCAGACGACTGAAGCGGTACTTACACACGCGTCCGTTTGATAAGCCGGCGGCTTTTTGTTCTATCGCATCAACATAATCATGTGATTGATCCGGTCGATAGTGCTCCTCAGGCTGATGAAATAAACATCCGTGCAGTTGAGCGTGCGGATCTCCTTGAGATACTCCGGATCGAACGTGCATGCTTTGATAACCCTTGGCCATATCAAGCGTTTATTTCTGCACTCGATGATCCCGTTTTCTTGGCTGCAACAACCGCTGAGACGGCAAAAATTCATGGATATGTTATTGGCGATATAATGCCAAATCATGGTCGCGACCGTGGACATATCAAAGACCTTGCTGTCGCCCCATCTGCACGACGAGAAGGCATCGGACGAACTCTCTTGTGGACTGCAATCAGACAGCTTGCAACTACCGGTGCGGTAACAGTGAAATTAGAGGTGCGAGCAGAGAATGCACCTGCACAGTCACTGTACAAGTCAGTTGGGTTTGAGACTTCACGTCGCGTGCCACGATATTATGATGACGGTGAGGATGCACTGATTTTGATTCTTGAGTTGTAATCTTTATAAGCGGAGCAGGCGCAATCCCACTGAGGCTGTGGATACGCGCCGTCACAGTGGTAATTCCACACAGTTTTCTCCACAAACAGCGCATATATTAATGTCGGCGCACTGGCTACGACCCCAGTGTAGCCGAGCGCCCGAAACTGGCGGTTCGAGTATGAGTATGAGTATGAGTGTGAGTATGAGTACGAGTCTGAGTGTGAGTATGAGTATGAGTATGAGTATGAGTATGAGTGTAACTGTGAGTGTCCGCCCACTTTGGAAACAGGGTGAGCCCTCTGTGCAAACAACAACCACCGGGCGAAGCTCGCAGTGAACGTAACTCCGAGTCCGTGTCCGCTGAAGTCTGTCGGTGTCGGACGTCCCGAGGCAAAAACAACTTTGGGAGTCCGACTCTGACAGAGGATAGGAGTACCGGGGGCTGAGATGTGGCACTCCCAGGAGACTACCCATCGACCGGCCCCACACCGATTCGAACGGTGTGCTGGCTTGGTAGTCTGTAACCCTGAAATTCCCAACGCAGCGGTGCGGTGCCGTGGGATTCCTCCCGCCTCCCGCCTTCAGGCGGAGGAGGATGTCAAGAACTGACCTTCTCTAAACGAGTGTAGAGAACGCTGTGGCGAATTCGGACCACGTCTGTGGCTTCTTCTTCTGTCGGTTGAGACAGCTTTCAGTCGAGATACATACGTGCTGTGATATACTCTGTTATGGCGACTGCATCTCTCAGATCCACAGGCTGAGCAGGCCGAGTGCCTCGCGGGCTTGACCCGAGGCGGTTCACACTGTTCGTGACATATTGTCATAATTTTCATCGAATAACAGTCGGTAGCAATCTAACCACCGTTTCTACTCGAAACCACGCTCGTTTGCGCGCTCCCCATCACATTGGACTAACGACATTCACAGTCTCACCGACTGATAAACATAGCAATTACTCTTTTTGATGACACGAGTGAGCAAACGTGACGACGCAACGACTATCGACCGGTAGTAGCCATACAAGAAATTCATTGAGTCCCTAACGTATCGAGTTACATCGACGACGTTGCCCGTTGATGACGAGCGGGTGAGCCGTCGCAACCTTGTGTCGTGAGTTCATATAGCGAGTATGGGTTATGCTTGTCCTGTCTGTGAGGCTCCACAGCAAGATGCAGCACATCTCGCAGATCATCTTGCATTCACAGCTCTTGTTCATCATGATGATCATGAATCTTGGCTTGATGAACAGGTTGGTGACTGGGGGCAGTATGGCACTGATGGATTAGCTGAGATTGTTGTCGAATTAGCCCCCTCGGTCAAATACGATCAGGTGTTTGAGGACACAGTCCACAGACAACACGGTCGCCAAATGCACGATCACGGTCATCATACCGCCTCGGTGGGAGATAAGGTCAATATGGATCCCATGGATGAAACTGGACAAACCCAGATTGATACAGAAACACAAACCGTGATTAAAGAGGCGCGTGAGTTGACGGCTCAGATGATTCACACTGATGATGAGGACGCCAGTGACGACAAGAACACAGATACACACGAGAAATAAGGAAACTCAAAGCAATGACTCAGCGAGTGCTAGTGACGATACTAACCAACCGAATACTCACAAAGCAAATATAATTACTCATGAAAGTTTCGACGTTGATACTGACAACTATTGTCGATGTAGCACAAACATAGCATACTAACATATAATGAATGAAGATACCACGACAGAGACGAGCCCGAACGAATTAGATACTATTGGTGAGCTTGCACCGACCTCAACGACGACAGTCTATGAACAGTTTGATTCGCTTGGGTCAACTGCACAGACTGTCGTCAGAGAGATCGCAACTGCAATGGGATTTGATCGTGAGGAATATAATGACCGTATCACGAGTGAGGTTGTTGAAGCAGCACGAGAGACGCTCTTTGCAGAACGATTAGCTGTCAGAGTTGCATCACAGGATGAGTTCGAACAATGGGTTGATTCTCATCCTGCTGTCGATGTCGAACAGATGGGAAGTCCTAATGTCGATCGCGTTGCGTGGCATCATGCGCCATTCAGCGATGCCGTCATTGCTGCCACATTCCAGAACGAACAGGCGGCTGCGGTCAGTACTCTTCGCCGACGCAGTTTTGGTGAAATTTATCGACCAGTACTTGCGGATGAATCCTCGGACAAAACTGACTCCCAAGAATAACCAAACCCGCTTTATTCTGACTCTTCTCAACGGCAACTCAGTCTTTCTCGTGTGATCTAATAGTATCAGTTGTTGTATACGTGGCAATTCGATTCAGCAACCCCTGCCGAGGGTCAGCCGTGAGGTGATTCACCCCTCTGGATCGTCACATACGTCTCTTCTGGTAGTCCGGTCGGAATCTGGAGCTCGCGTGGGTCGTCCTCGATGTCGATGGTCTGCATCAGCTCTCCAGCAGTCAGTTTGTTCCCCTCATTAGGGCTTCTCCCGTCCCGTCTCCTCGGCACCGAGGATGATTGCCACCGTCCAGATGTTGAACAGTTGAGCCGCGAAGTGATTACCCGGAAGTCTATCTCGATGCCAACTGTCGGCGGATGCAGTCCCGTCCTGTCCTGGAGTGCGGTGCTCCAGTCCGTCGAGGACTACGCTGTGGCTCCGGTGAACTGCGGCTGAAGCCCCTCAGCGGACAGTCTCACAACTTAGAGAAGGAACGACTCACTGACCACCAATGTAACACTCAAACCAGAATCAGAATCAAAATCAGAATCAGGATGAATCAGGCGAGAAAAATACAGTGCTGCGGCTGGATAAAAAATCGTATTACCAACAACTGATATGATGATTCGCTGCTGTTGATTATCAATCGGGTGTCAGCAACACACCACTTCCTTGCTCATACCTAAAAGAGCGTGATCAACGAATGAACCTTCCGAAATTGGTCTGATTTGCCGAAGACATTATTATCTCTCACGATACGAGTTTTGCCGTTCTTACTACAGTATTCGAGAGTAGTGCATTCTGAAATCGATTGGCTTTCTCTCGCTCCGTAGCAGTGGGTAACAACATCATAATTCATTGTGTGTCTTTCTGCAAGACTACGCTCACCAGAGTTGGAACACTAGCTTTCGTGTCCTGTTTGGTTTGGTTTGGTCTGGTCTAGTTTCGAATCACAATAGTCACATTGCCAGCGACCGTCAAAAGTGGACTTCGCCTGTAAGAGTTAACCCATCAGCATTCAGAAACACATATGATGACCAAGGATGGGCGCCGACATGAGTCACTTTCAGCACCGGAATGGCCTGTTCGTGAGTCGATAACGGAGTATGAGACCGGTTGGTATACCGGTGGGTATGATCGTGTTGAGCAGCCAGATGGAAGTATAAAAAAATATTATTGGGCTGAGCTCGCGACAGCTGTTGTCATTGTTGCTATTGCGGATGATTCAATTATCTTTGTTGAGCAGTATCGTCCGACAATTCGGGAAACACATTTTGAACTCCCGGCTGGCGTCGTTGAAGCGAATGAGTCATTTACTAACGCCGGCAAGCGGGAACTCCGTGAAGAAACGGGATTTGAAGCACACAATACACTACTGTTAGAGGAATTATGGTGTTCGACAGGCGCGCTCAGACATCGGCGCGGATTCGTGCTCGCAACTGACCTGAAACCGGTCGAGCAGACGCTTGATGATAATGAATTTCTTTCAGTTCACTCCGTGCCGGTTGCTGATGCGGTTGAGGTTGCACGCACCGAACCAACGAACGATGCCACATTGGAGGGAATACTACTCGCGAGTGAAGCGGATCTTCTCTAATAGTAGTTGGCAATATGATCTCTGTTTACAGAATGCAAGGAGAATACTCCCGGGTTTTGATGTTGATATGACCCTGTGGTTGAATCCGACAGTTCATGATACAAACCAGTAGGTGAGCAAATCTCTCACCGACAGACAGCGATGGAGCATACTCACCGCTACCCTGCTTCCCGACACAAGGGCGAGCGGCTGAATTGGAACGTTATACCGACATTCATGGGTTCCACATCCAACGACACCCTATCAGTCGTTGGCAATCTGACCACTGTTTCTCTCCAAACCCACATGCAGACTGAGTTCAACTGGAACGCCTAGTCACGCTTCCGCTTCGGATAAAAAATCCAAATTACCAACAACTACTATACAACTACGAGCACAAGTACAAGAGCGTGGACTTGACAGCATCAGCTCCGAGTATAAACACCACCCCCGACTCCTCGAGTGAAAAGACGAGCTGCCCGTCTTCTCCGAGATCAACTCGAAGACTCCGGAACAAACTGTCACACGGTTCCTCTCGGACCTGAACGAGCACAAATTGAACGGCCGAAAGGTTTGGGAAACTCAACCGAAGGTCACCGCGGGAACTTCAGCGGCTGACGTATTCGCAGTCCGGTCATCAGACGACGTTTGATGGGCAATCAGAAATCGCCGACTTCTGATGACGGCTTCGAATTCACAAACACAAGTGATTGAGGTGCGACGCTCTGGCTCTCCACAATCGGTGACATCATAATCCGTTCTTACCGTGACATCCCAGACGAAGTCTATATCAAAACTCACACTCAAAAAGAAAACGGAGATATCCGGCGAATAGTTCGTCTCATTTGTGCTAGAACTCGACGACGCTGACCTGCCCGAAAAACCAGACCTCAACGCGAGCAACAGCGTCGGGAGCGACCTCGGCATCCACACGTCAGATTGGACAACTGTGGACTGGACTGAACTGGCTCGATCTTGGAGACGACTCCAAGTGATTACGTCTCGAACAAGCAAGCTCTCCCGCAAGGAGAAAGCGAAAAGATCGAACAACTCCAAGAACCAACGTCGGGAAGTGACGAATGTGAAGCGGCATGTCCGTCGGCAGGTGCTGGACTCTCAGCACAAGAGTACGACGTGGCTCGTCGGTAAGTGTGGCACCGCGTTCGTTGAGGAGCTGAAGTGAAATGTGAGACATGGAACGTGAGAACATCTAAGAGATGCTTGAAGTTGAGCAGTCACAGAACGAGAACGCGAAAAACAAACAGGATGTGTCATAGCGACAGTCCATCATACTTTTAGAATACAAAGTTGACCTCTCCAGCTGTCACGTCAAGCAGGTCGAAGCCCGGGGAACGACGAAGAAGCTTAGATCTCGCGGTGTGGAGACAGCGAAGCCCATCTGCATTAACTAACACTTCTGTCCGAGTTGTAGATTCGAGTACGACTGTGGCGCAAACGCGGCAATGGATGTCCTGTAACGCGGCTTTCAGCAGTGATGGCTAAAATAGTTCGACGAGATGTCCTCAGAATCGCGGACCGACCTTGATCTGCGAACGAGAGCTTTGCTCTCGTCAACGCCCATGGAGAGTGCGCTCCCCACGGACACCGATTCGGTGTCTGCAGAGCACGTCGTAGAAACAGGAAGATCAGGGTTTAACCGGAGCCCCAAGCGATTCACATCCACAACTCCACTACGTTATGTTGAAACGCTCATTTGCGTGTTCTTTGAGTAACGAACACAGAACCACCATCTACGAGAAAGTCGTATGAGCGAGTTGAGAAGCACGCTCTGCCCCTCAGGGCAGGCGGGGTGCCGCAAAACGCAGACACACGTCTGATGTCATATTATCACTGGATAACTCGCACGTAGGTTTCACTCAGGCAACGTTGAAGCCCTTATCTCGAAGAAAGTCCTCAACGCGACCGGTATGATTGCCTTGGAGTTCAATTGAGCCATCCTCGATTGTCCCACCACAGGCAAACTTTGATTTCAAATCTGACGACAGACTATCCATATCGACGTCTTTTGGATCGAATCCCTCAATTATCGTTACTTCCTTTCCATAGCGGCGCTCGTCAACGCGGATGTTAATCTCCTGCGAATCTTTTGCGACGTCTTCACAAACGCAAAGCTCGTTCGGGAGTCCGCATGTTGAGCAGACGTTCCCACTCATCTATTCCACATTTCACTCGATTTGGTTATAACGCTGTCGTACTTTTGGACTCTTAAGGAACGCCAACTCTCGGTCGCGATGTCATGCTCTGCCATTCCGTAGATGTAGTATACAATCAAATAATAAGTAGCTTACCGTTGCTAATTGCTATTACCCCGATCATATATACGTTATTTTACATACCGGCTGTGAATTCATTCTCATTGATGTGGGACTGTGGAGTGTGGCTGCTTAACAGTCGTTTGAGATATGATCGGTATTTATATCCGAAACCCCATCAACTTCAACTAGAGCATCCGGTGACGTGTTCCGCTTCGGATAAAAAATCCAAATTACCAACAACTGTTAATTAGCGAGTGAACTCACTCATCTCGGCATGCACATCGAAACAGAAAGCCCAATGCGGGGCTCGCGACAGAGAGAAATTATCAACTCGAACCGCCACCTGTCGGACACTCGGCTCCGTCGGGGTCAGAACCGATATACCGACTCTCATAGATACACCGCCGTCTAACAAAACCGCTCGGAATCTCCCACTGTGACGGCGCGTATCCACAGCCTCAGTGGGATTGGGTCTGTTCAGCGTATAACCGCCGTTAGCACTCTGAACACCGTTTTTTCCGAACTCGCACGCAGACTCATTTAATTTGAGACATCTGGTTGCGCGTTCCGCCGCACATTCGAATCCGAACTCACAGTCCCAACAACTGATAACCGAGAGAGTCAGACGGTCGACGCCGCGTCTGTACACCCTCGGCACATCCTCACTCATCGTCCGGCGGATTGATTGCTCGGAGTTGAGCTATGTGCCGCCGGAGCGGAGTGCCAGTGCGAACGAGGAAATCCGCAGCGGTAACTGCTGTTGTTGCTGTCGATGCTGAGACACCATCCCCATACTTGCTACGCTCGTATGCTTGCTCTACCTGCCGAAGTGCTGTTTCACGATCATCTGAAAGTGAAAGCGCATCCCGATATGCGCGCTGCGTCTCATCTGGACGGCGCGGTCGGTGTGTATATGCAAGGACTGCCATCGCGCGCTGATGTGCGTGTGCCACTGAGCTATCCGGGTCAGATTTTGATTGCAATTTGGATTCGGATTCGGACTCAGACCTGCTTTCAGAAGACGAAAAGATATCGGCAAATTGAGATATGTGTTGTCGGATTGAAATAAACCACTGAGACTGTGCCAGAACAAGTCCCCTGAGACGCTGGATGGTATGTGATCGCCGCGTTGCCGCTCCTACACCAACAATTCCAATAGCTATGACAGCGAGTAGCCGACGGACTCGAACCGCTGGGAGAACCTGCTCAATGGCTGATGTTGATGATGATGTTCCGAGAGGATCACTGGATCGAGCACCAATTCCTGGCGTTTGAGCCACTGCGTCCGTTGAGTCGCCATTCGTCGCTGTTCCCGCTGACGTCGTCGTTGATTGTCCAGCCGGCGTTTGGGTCGTCCCAGTATCATCAGCTGAATCACCACTCTCTGGCGTGTCATCGCCAGGATTCGGGGTTGGTGTTGGAGTTGACCCATTGAGATCAACCCCCTCGGTATTTTGTTGACGTGCTTCTGAGAGCCGTGAATTCTCAGTTGAACGCCTCTCAGCCGCAGGCGTTGGGTCAAATCGAACCCAGCCAGTATCAGGGAAGTATACCTCCACCCATGCATGTGAGTTGAGCCCTCGAACGACGTGCGTGTTCGAATCGATCCGTTGCCCCGGTGTATATCCGGTGACAAATCGTGTCGGAATTCCCTGTGTTCGAAGCATTACAGCCATTGTGCTTGCATAATAGACGCAGTATCCTGCATCCATCTCGAAAAGGAACGATTCAGCGACATTCCCATCTGGCTTTGATACTGACAGTGAGTATTGTTTATTTGCTTCAAGATACCGCTCAACCGCAATCGCAGCATCATACGGTGTGTCAGCGCTTGCATTCGCAATGATTTGATTCGTGCGCTGTGTCACTCGATTACCCGTGTCAGCGGGCACTTCACGATATGTCTCATCGATCTCTGCTGGATATGCTGTTCCTGCCCGGCGTAACTGTGCGGGCGTCCATAATGGCAGACGACTTGTGACAGTATATTCTGTGTCAGCGCTGAGTGATGTCCGTGGAATCAATCCATCCTGTGTGGTGACCGTCGCCTGTGAGGCTACTGGACCCTCAATTGTAATTGGCTTCCATGCTGCTGGGAGGATCGACATTGGTTGTCGTGTTTGTATTGTCTGTCGTACGGACTGTGATGACCCAGGCGGAAGTGCAAGCTGTCCCTGATATGACTGTGTCTCACCGGTTCGAACCCAGCCATCACCTGTATATCGATTGTATGCCCCTGTCCGCCAATATGACGGGCGAGGGCTATCGACAGTAAATCGAACTTGTGGTGAAAGATCAATACTCCCTAACACCTCAATCCGCTGATCAGCAGTCGTCAGACTTGCATCAACAGTTTTTGGGGTTTTCTCAGGAACAAGCGGTGACCCTCCACTGCCGGGAACAGCAGAAACCGATGTTGACAGAACAATGACAACCGCGAGAAGAACAATCACCGCATCAATCTGGGTTATATCACCATCATACTGATTCAGTGTTGCTGCTGCGATTGCAAGGAGAAATCCAACGACGCCAGTAAGTGCTGTAAGGAGACCGGCATCACCGGTGAGAATGACAAGTCCGAGTGCAACACCACCTGCCGCTGCACTGACCACATATCGACCGGCACTCAACAGCGCCCATGAAAGAAATACTGGAGCTGGGACAACAGCAATAGCCCATGCGCCAGCCCGAATAAAACGCAGAATCGAGAGACCTGTAAATAATGCAACAGTGTCAGCAAGTAACCGCTGTACTGTGAGAAGTTGCTGTTGTGCTTGTGAAAGTGTATACACATATGTGATTAATCCAATAAGTAAAAGACCGATCGTCAAAATAAACGCAGACCGGGCACGCCCCGTAATCCCAATCGTAGCACCGAGAGCGCCCGCAAGAATAACGATTAACAAAAATGGTGTTCGCCAGCCTGTGACGGTTGCGATGTCAGCAAGAACGCTCACATATGACCACGTGACCGCTATAATACCGCTGACAGCGAGCAGACCGCGACGAGACGCTATTTTGTTAACCTTATTTCGCGGAGATAATATCTGCGAGCGACTCATGTGTATCGCTCCTGGACTGTCGAGTCATCCGAAGACGTTTGAGACGAGATATTCTCTGACTCAGAGTGAGCCTTTGAGTATGTGTCGGTCCCAATGGTGATATCATTATCATTATTATCAATCATGTTCGTAGTGGTAGACGCAGTGTTGTTCTGTTGAGATTCTGTCTTCTCGATACTGAGTAATTCCTCGAAATCAACAGTTCGCTCCCCGAAATAAACAATCACTGACTCTGTGGTTACTGTCACATGTATGTCTGCATTCGGTGTGTTATCCTCATGAGAGCTTCCCGGAACTGAGAGTTCCGCGAGACACTCAAGAATTGAGTGTTCACTTCCAGTAATAGCAGTCGCATTCCCAGTCGGTGTTTGTAACTGGATAGCAGCCCCTTGCTCAAGAGCCTCAACACAGATACTCGCTGCTGCTGTTGCCGCAGCATCAATAAACTCAGCTGAGATGTTACTGGAACGGTCAACGTTGATTGCAACGCTGAGTGAATCAAGCTGACTATCCTGATTCGCCGCACTCCCAAAGTCGCGAGTAAAGAGTTCATCATGTCGTGCTGAGGCCTTCCAATGGACATCACGAAGTGCGTCCCCACGGGTATACTCCCGAAGCCCTTTGAATGATCCTCGCTGAGCTCCCGCTGTCGGAGCAGCGGTGTTCCGAAGCGCACCAGCGGCTGCAGGCGTGAGTGAGCGTGTCCGTGGAAAAACGGTCACTGAGTCTGTATTTTCAATTATGAAGACACGCTCAAGAAGACCTAATCGGTCACGAAGCCGAACAGTCACTGGACCGATTGTATGACGTCCACGGTCACGACGCTGCAATTCATATTCAGCACCGGTCCCATCTGCTATTGTCTCGACAATTGGTGTTCCTGTCAGACCAGATGGAATAGTATCGATTGCTTTGACTGGGACTGGGCGGTCAGCCTCAATCTCTAAGAGAACCTGTGCTTTTGTCCCGGGTTCTGCTGGCGATGGGAGCGTTCGCTTAACAAATGGTTCTGAGACCCGTCCAATATCAAGTATCGACGCAAATAGTGTTACAACTCCAGGAATGACGACGGCATCAAGCGCCCGGGGACCAGATATGATCCCGGCGCTCAATGCAACAAGACACACCAGTATGATCATGTAACCGCGACGCGTCGGGCGCATCAATAGTTATTTCCTCATGATAGTTTCATATTGTCTGCTCACACGATAATCCTCTGAAACAATACAATCTGAGTACACTGAGATATTCATCTGTCATAACACTGGCTCCTAATAAAGCAATTATTCGAAATCACCGGGTTTAGCTATATCGTCAGGTTCTCCTCTCATCATGGTCGTACGGTATCACTCAACTGGGACTTCATCAAGCGCATCATCAACGATGCGTGCACTCTCGACTGTGTCAGCGGTCTGAATCCGGTGCGACCACGCTGCATGAATCTCAGCGTGTATGTCATCTGGAATGACGAAGTCACGACCCTCAAACACGGCACGAGCCTGTGCAAGGCGAACAAGCGCAATCGCCCCACGGGGGCTTACCCCCAGGCGAGCGTTATCACGCGTATATCCTGCTAATTGAGCAACATACGAACGAACAGATTCACTCACAGTCGTCGCAGCCACCGTTTCTCGTGCGCGATTGAGATCTTCAACAGTTGCAACCGCCTCAAGCGACTCTATCGGGTGATGTCCGGCAACCCGTCCTAACAGCTCAGCTTCCTCAGTCTCATTCGGGTAGCCAAGTCGGATCTGTTTTGTAAATCGATCCACTTCGGCGACAGGAAGATCATATGTTTGCGTCGGCTCAATATCATTCTGTGTTGCAATGACAGTAAATGGGTCTGGAACAGCATGTGTTTCACCGTCAACTGTTACCTGCTGTTCAGCCATCACCTCAAGCAGCGCTGCTTGTGTTTTGGGCGGTGCACGATTGATCTCATCACCCAGCACGACATTTGCAAACACAGGACCAGGCTGAAATTCGAATACCTGTTGTTGCTGATCAAAAACATTTACACCCGTCACATCCGGTGGAAGCAGATCAGGGGTAAATTGAACGCGATTAAATGAACACTCAAGCGATGTCGCAATTGACCGCGCAAGCATTGTCTTTCCGACCCCTGGAACGTCTTCAAGCAGAAGATGCCCACGGGCGAGCATAGTAATTAAAATATCTTCTGCAGCATCTCGGTGACCAACAATCACGCGTTCGACATTGTCAATGATGCGTGTGGTTAATGCCGCAACCTCATCGACAGCAAGAGGATCATGATCTATCGAGGACACCTGCGAGTCAGTATCGAGTGCGTCTGCGTTTGCGTTTGCGTTCGCGCTTGTGTCGGTATCGACGTCGGTGTCTGTGTCGATGTTAGTGTTAGTATCGGTCATTGTACGAGGGCGTGTCAGGGTAATAATTCATGAATAGACTCGAGTATATTTCCTGGGCTTTTGCATGATTGCAAATGAAGCGTATCCAGATCCGAATAGCCACAGCTTGGACTGACTGAGACAGATGCATCGATTAACCAATGGTGTGGTTCGGTACGTCAACACATACATATATTGACCGGATACACCTAATTCTGCTGGAGAATTATTGTCTCGTTAACACCACTATGGAAATTGACATCCTCTCCGCGGTAAAGGGCGAGGTTTGGCGCCTGCTCATCGGATAATCTGCTATTTCCCTCCAGGGAATCCCATCGCTTTAGAGTTGTGAGCGTATCAAGGACAAACAACACAAATTCGATCCAGGTGGTCATGTAACTGCGTATTATCCCTGACCCTGATCTGTGTTGTAGGAACCAAACGCTTTGAAATATGCTCAGCAAGGATGACAACAGACCTCGATACTGACGTGGACACCGACACCGACACCGATTCTGAGTCTCAATCACGGCCCGAGGGGCCACCAGCAAAGATGCTCGCACGACGGACAGAACTCACACCAATGCTGTCACAGTATCTCGACTGCTGTGAGGCTCATCCGGATGCTCTTGTATTATTTCAGGTCGGCGACTTCTATGAGGCATTCTGTGAGGCCGCAACAACAGTTGCTCGAGTCTGTGAGGTAACTCTGACCCAGCGTGAGGACTCAACAGGAACGTATCGGATGGCCGGAATCCCAATCGATACTGCTACATCATATATTGAGGCGTTATTATCGGCTGACTTTCGAGTAGCTATCGCCGAGCAGGTTGAGGACGCTGAGGCGACGAGTGGACTTGTTGATCGGGCGGTAACGAATGTTATTACACCGGGGACTGTCACTGATGGCGACCTCCTCGCGGATGCGACGGCAACATATCTCGGTGCTGTGAGTGTAACTGATTCAGATAGTGACGCTTCCCAGACAACCGGGGCAATCGCAACCATTGATGTTTCAACAGGTACATGCCGTGTGACTAGCATTGAGCATGATCGGGTCTCTGAGGAGTTGAGCCGACTCACACCAGCGGAATTACTCATTGGTCCTGCGGTTGAGACAGAGACAGTTGAACCCTCGTCACTTCCCTTCGAGACAATGCACACAACACATGACTCGGAGGCGTTTGATCTCACAGCAGCGACCCGGACACTCGAAGCATATATCGATGAACCAACAGTACTCCTTTCGCCTGTTGAGCGACGGGCAGTCGGGGCACTCCTTGATTACGCTGAGTATACACAAGGTGACTGTGGAGCACTTGAATACGTCTCACGAATTAGACGATACGAGACGGACACTGCTCTTCGACTTGATGCGACCGCAATACAAAGCTTAGAACTATTTGATTCGCGGCAGTCACACGGTGAGACACTCATTGAAACCATCGATGAGACGGCATCAGCCCTTGGGCGTCGGACGCTTGAATCATGGCTTCGACGACCGCTCGCAGATAGTGAAGCAATCGAGACACGCCATGATGCTGTTGGTGCGCTCGCTGAGAATCCTCTTGTCGTTGAGACGCTCACAGATAAATTATCACAAATATACGATCTCGAACGTCTCACCGCTCGAATTGCCCGTGAGCGAGCGGATGCACGTGACATGCGTTCACTGTTACAGAGTCTTAATAACGTTCCTGAGATTAACTCAGCACTCACGGAGACAGCACTACCGAACAAAGCACTCGAACAGATACAAGTTGATCTTGATTCACTTGCGGATATCCGCACGCTGATCGGCGAAGCAGTCTGCTCGGACCCACCACAGACCGTGACCGATGGTGATGTTATTGCTGAGGGTTTCGATGATGAGCTCGATGATATCCGGGCAACAGAGGAGGCTGGACGTGAATGGGTAAGCGATCTTGAAGTCCGGGAACGTGAACGAACGGGCATTGATTCGCTCGAAGTTGGATATACCGAGGTCCATGGATATTATATCGAGGTCACAAACCCAAATCTCGACCGCGTTCCTGACGAATACACTCGTCGACAGACACTCAAAAACGCTGAACGGTTCTATACCCCCGAATTAAAGCGCCGCGAAGATGAGATTATTGCCGCATCAGATCGAGCAGATAATCTTGAATATGAGTTGTTCTGTGATGTTCGTCGTCAAGTCGCTGCAGAAACGGATCGGGTACAGGCAGTCGCAGACGCAATTGGACGTCTTGATACTCTTGTCTCATTCGCAACTGTCGCAATATCACATGCATACGTCCGCCCAGAGATAACCGCAGATACACTTGCCATCGAGGCGGGTCGTCATCCCGTTGTTGAGCAGACGCAAGCAGAATTCGTGCCAAATGGAATTACTTTCGAGAACGGTCATATTGCAATGATTACCGGACCAAATATGAGTGGTAAATCAACATATATGCGACAAATAGCACATATATGCATTCTTGCACAAGCAGGGTCATTCGTTCCTGCGGATGCCGCCCACATTCCGGTTCTTGACCGTATATTTACCCGAATAGGGGCATCTGATGATATTGCTGGTGGTGAGTCGACGTTCATGCGAGAGATGTCCGAAATGACGGATATTCTTCATGATGCGACTGAATCATCGCTTATTCTTCTTGATGAGGTCGGGCGTGGAACTTCAACAACAGATGGACGTGCGATTGCACGCGCAACAGCAGAGTTCATTCATACTGAAATCGGTGCTCGGACATTGTTTACGACACATTATCACGATTTAACAGATGTGACAGCATCGCTCCCAGCAGCATTCAATCTACACTTTCGGGTCTATCGTGAGACACACTCTGATGATGATGCATCAGTAACATTTCTTCACCGAGTTGCGTCAGGGACAGCCGACTCCTCATACGGTATTGAAGTCGCCAAACTTGCCGGTGTTCCAACTCCGGTTGTTGAACGGGCACGGCAGTATGTTCACACCGACAGTGAGGATTCTCCCGAGAGCAACATTTCTGATGGATCGCTCACCCAGCAAGCACACGACAGCTCAGATGATGTCGAGACGACATCTGTAGACCTAGACCGAGACCACACCAATCACCGAAATCAAAACTCCGACACTGATGAGACTGCCAGAGACAGTGTCGATACGGACACAGACGTAGACACGGATACTAACCAATCTGTCACGTCAACAGATATGGATGTACTCACGTCGCTACGCGATATCAACATTGCTCGGATGACACCGCTCGAAGCGCTCAATACGCTTGAGAATTTACAGAGGCGACTAGATGAGTAATCAGGGGGACACAGAGGGCAGTAAAACAGCCATCCGCCGTCTCGATGACGAAACGATTGCAGCAGTCGCTGCAGCAGAAGTCATCACTCGACCAGCAGACGTTGTTGCTGAGTTAATTGAAAATGCGCTTGACGCCGGTGCAGACCGAATTGATATATCAGTTACCGGCGATGGGACCGACCAACTCAGTGTTCGCGATAACGGTCGGGGAATGTCAAAACAGGATGCTATCCTCGCAGTGCAGCGACACACAACAAGTAAAATCAACACAACAAAACAGGCGTCCGGTGAAATCACACCAACAACACAAGATGGAACTGTTCCACCAGTTGAGACACTTGGATTCCGTGGCGAAGCACTTGCGAGTATCGCAACTGTCGGGACTCTCAAGATTGAGACAAATAATGGGGGACCACGTGGAACAATCATCAAAACAAATGGTCCGACCGCTGAAAGTGTTGAGCCAACTGGACGGGCGTGCGGAACGACCGTTACCGTTGGTAACTTGTTTGAAACAGTTCCAGCAAGACAGGAATCACTTGCCTCACCTCAAGCAGAATTCGCGCGGATTAGTAAACTTGTCTCGCGCTATGCATTATTGCATCCTATGACTGCGATATCGCTCCAGCATGATGGAAATGACGTCCTCTCCACATCTGGAGACGGATACACGTCCGCACTGCTTGGCGTGTATGATCGTGACATAGCAGCACAGAGCACAACGATTGAATCCACGCAGACTGTTGATATAGAGACACAATCCGATCACACCACACAGACTGCTACAATCGACATTGATGGCGTGCTTGTCCATCCAACAATCACGCGTGCAAGCCGTGATGCGCTCTCGATAGCGATTGATGGACGACCAGTAAATAATGAGACGCTCGCCACGGCGATTATCGATGGCTATGGTGACCTCCTCCCAACTGGACAACATCCAATTGCAGCGATAACAGTTTCACTTCCAGGATCACTGACTGATCATAATGTCCATCCACGAAAGCAGACGGTAAGAATTCAGACCGCTGATTTGATTGCAGATATGATTGAGACAAGTGTCAGTGATGCGTTATCAACAGTTGATCAGCGACAGATAGACACTTTTTCGACAGAATTTGATGTGTCATTTGAACCACTCACTCACTCCGACTCCGGTCAGACCTCCTCAGCCGCTGTTGCGGATGCAGATGTCCTTGGACAATTTCAGGAATTATACATTTTATGTTCGCTCGATGAGACGCTCCTCATCGTTGATCAACACGCCGCTCATGAGCGGATAACATATGAGCGACTCTGTGCGACTCTTGATGAGACACTCCCGACTGCCGTTGTTGATCCACCGGTCACCGTTTCACTCACACCAGGACAGCACGCAGTATTAGATAGTTTGACAGACCAGCTTACGACATATGGCTATGAGTATACGACGGACAATAGTGATAAGAGAACAATTCGTGTGCATTCGGTTCCAGCACCGCTTGGACAACCGGCAGCTCCAGTGAGCATTCGTGATGCGATTGATACACTACAAACTGATGACACACCCTCAGTGGCTGATGAACGAAATGACACACTCGCCGAAGTTGCTTGTCATCAATCACTCCGTGCCGGTGAGATATTAGATTCATCTGCGGCCGATGAGCTTCTGAGCCAACTTGGAGCATGCGAGAATCCATATGCCTGTCCACACGGTCGACCAGTGGTGCTCACCATTGATGAGATAGATTTTGTCCGTGCATTTGGACGTCGTAATACTCGGAGAAGCTGACAGGACAGTATCATTATTCCTGATAATCTAAATTTATGAGACCGATTTGCCTGCTGAGTTATCGTCTGAAATAGCAACCTCACCTCGCGATTGCGATTGCAACTTTCCCCAATTCAATCATACGCATCGTAAGGATCGACTCTTGTGATTACTTACCAGTTTTTACAATCCGAACAGATGTACATACTGTCGCCTTCGGTTTGCTGTTGTGCTCGCCAGCGTTGTGTCACAATTTTCCCACAGCGAGGGCACGACACCCCGCTTGGATCACATTGAAGTGTCGTCACGGCTGGAGAGACATCCCCAAGAGTAGTAGCAGTTACTGTCGAGTCATTCGTGGTCTGATCGTTCCGATGAGTGTCGTCTGTCTGTGTCGTCTCATCACCTGCATTATTCAACTCGGCATTCGAGCCAGTAATCTCGGTGTCTCCGTCATTGTCACTGTGAGAGTCATCACCATGCCCTCCTGTATCAATGAATTCATCCAGCGAACGATCCCGTGTCACTACATAAGTATGCGAGAGAACATACTATATCTATTTGCATTGACTGGAGACTATATTTAGCTGAGCGATAGCACTGTTATCTCCAGTATATGATATGTACGCTCTTTCTGTTGCATTCACGCGATGAGATTACGCATCCGTGATGAGCCGAGTGATATCAACACACAAGTAGTCTGAAAACACACCATCAGCATGGTCACGATCATTGATTTTGTCGTAGAACTCTTTACCAGTATAATCACGCTGATCATCACATTCATCACTGATGTCTTCCTCGGGGTTGGTCCGCTTACCGCCATTTTGTTCCTTGTCGGATCGGCATTGACGACCGTTGCTGTTGGTTATTTCAGTCTTCTTGCGGCCGGGTCAGCACTCAATCTGCTAACCGGATGGGGCGCGAGCGCTCGTGAGGAGGCATCAGCGAATCCAGACGCACAATCGGGTTCGAGTAACAACATGAGCGAAACCCGATAGCGACCGGATAGGGACTGTATTATTGCGCCTGCTCAAAGGCAGTCGCAGCCAGTTCAATTGCCTGATCTGGCGTTGGACCAATTGGTGACCCGACAATAATTCCATCTGTTTGTTCAAGCACACCCGCCATCTGGTCGGTTACTGCTGTACGGTCACCAGCGATACAGAATGCATCAATCATTTCAGGTGTTACATCCTCGAATGCCTCAGAGAACTCACCTGCACCAATCTTTTCCCCGATTGATTCAGCCAGCGATGCGTCGATGCCATGTCGGTCAAGCACAGGCGGAGCCGCTCCGGCAGTGATATATGCAACCGGTGGACGGGCAGCCTCACGAGCCGTTTCTGCGTCATCTGCGACACTAACACTCGCGTATGCTAATAATTCGAATTCACCGTGTTCTGATGGTCGATCCTCAATACCCTCAGCAACTCGGTCGCTTGCCCACGCAAGGTCGGCAGGATGTGATCCATTGAATAACAACCCATCGGCGTGCTTTCCAGCCATTCGACACATATGCGGACCCTCACCGCCAATATAAATCGGGATTTCACCAGGGACAGAGAAATTCAACCCAGCATCGTTCGCTTCAAATGTCCCCTCATGTGTGATACGTTCGCCTGCCCAGAGATCTTCGGCTGTTTTGAATGCCTCAAGAACCGATCGCAGACCACGCTCATCTGTCAGACCAAGATTTTGTAACGTTGATGGGTCGCCAGGACCAATTCCAAAGAGTGCACGCCCATCCGTCAGCTCAGCGACCGTTGCTGTTTTTGATGCCAATGTAACAGGATGAAGTTCGTACGGATTTGCAACACCGGGACCAATATGAAGGGTGTCCGTCTGTGTAGCCAACCGAGCTAACGCTGCGAATGGATCCCGATTATTATAATGACAGGAAATAAATGCCCCATCATATCCGGCTTTCTCAGCTGTCACTCCGCGATCGACGACCGTCGGAATCGGGACTTCAGGCGTTAATTCAACACCGAGTGTCGGTCGGTCCGAAGCGACATCACGCATATGACCACCCCCGAACAGCCTGACGCACAAAGTCTGTGTCGACATCTCGAAAGTGAGCATCACTACTTCCATGATCGCCCCACTCAAAGTCACGAATAACGACAACAGGTGTCCCATCATCGCCCTCACCTGCAAGAAGATTTGACGCAGCGGCAAGCTCATCAACGACGTTCTCGACGGTTGCATTCAACTCACGACCGTCTCGATCTGTCTCTCCGCGCCAGTCACGAGCCGGTGAGAGACCTGCCCATCCGAGTGCAACACCACGCTGTCCATGACGAAACGGTCGCCCGCATGTATCGGTAACAATAACTCGCTCAGCTGGTACTGTCTCACGAAGACGTTGAGCACTCTCAGTCGGGGATTTTGGCAGTAATAATAGATCTGCATCAGGAACGTTTGACCGATCAATTCCTGCATTGACTCCAATATGACCAAACCGTGTCTCGGTGAGAAGGAATGGTGATTCAAGAATAACTTCAACACTCTCTTCAAGAACAGCCTGGGTGAATCGCGAGTCTATGTCCGAGTCAAGCGCCGCTGTGAGTTCTCTGGCACGTGGACCTGGTGAAAAACGGTCGAGATTCGCAGTCCGACCCTCAGCTTTGGAAACAATCGTTGAAGCAACACAGATAATATCATCTGGTCTGAGATCAACCTGCTCAGTAATCAACGCTGCGAGGTCATCGCCCTGATGTACCTCTGGAAGATCACCAACTGCAAATAATTCCATACAATAACAGAGCACCGGTCAGTGAAAAACAAGTAGGTGTTGGCCAGCGTATCCGGTTTCGATGGATTGTGACGTGACTCAGTATTCAATGTCTATTTCATGCAGATCTCTGACAGTCGCTGGTACTTTGATTGGCTTTATTCAGACTTGAAATCACACACACACATATTCCAGGTGAACCGAGTCTGGTCTGAGTCTGAGTCTGAATCTGAATCTGAATCTGAGTGTGGGCTCAGAAAGAAACACTGCTCGGAGTGCTCGACTGCTAAGGGAGAAACGTGGATTCTTATTCATGAGGTGCAATCTATTGATGGTGGCCATGATGACAGTTACCCCCACTGAGCCCCTTGTGATGTAGCACTTTATCTGAGCCACCATTCGAATTTATCGATGGGGAGTGAGCCTGTCGTGGCAAATAACGTCTCAACGCTAATTCATATCGAAGAATATAATCATCGGTGAGACAACGCAAAATCACATCTAAAGTATCCACAGATACTGTCGGGCGAAAAGAGGATTTATGATTTCAAAAAACCGTCTATGAGTATGCCATTCTTGACAGTAGCCACACGAAACGGAGGGAATTCCGATGGTGTCTGAGATTGATCCTGAGACAGTCAAACAACAACTGGAAGCTGACAATCCTGAGACCGAGAGCACCGGTGAGCGAATACAAATCATCGATATTCGTTCACAAGCGCAGTTCGAGCAAGGGCATCTCCCTGAGGCAATTAATATTCCTTTAGATAAATTGCCACGTCGTATTGAGGAAATCGAGTGGAGTCAGCATATCGTCGTTGCATGCCCGATTGGACAATCATCAATTCAAGCAGCACGTCTGATCCAAAGTTATGAAAATGTTCCTCACGATGCCACAATTCAGAGTATGGCTGGTGGATACGATGCATGGGAGTACGAACTTGTCCAGGAGAGCTGATCTTGAGGTCAATCGGTGTCGGTGTCGTGTCGTGTCCGTGTCCGTGTCAGTGTCTAGTATCAGCATCTGCATCTGTATCTCTGTGATCAGAAAAACTCACAGTTTCAGTATGCTTTCAGAACGTGATATGTTGACCCTCTCAGGGCGGAGTTCAACTACCTCTATCAAGATAGGAAATTGATATTTGACTTCCCATCCTCTTTTTCCATGTGAACTACCCTCTACCCTACCCTACCTCACCCCACTTACTCGTCTGCTGACGCGCTCGCTGTGTGACTTTCTGCTTCCAATACGCGCTTTCCATCTACAATGTCGAATACCCGACGAGCCAATATTTACTCATAACTCGCGGCATCAGTAACTGACCCTCGAATACATATGTGCAATATCAATATCAATAATCAATAGTTAGTTTCCCGAATTACTCATTACTCATACGATATGATTGAAATTCCACCGGCATGTTATAATACAATCCTCGCGCAGTCATACTCACACAAATATGAGATTTGTGGCGTCCTTGCTGGAATACATCATGACTCTGAAAAAATAGTCACGACCGTGTACCCAACGACAAATGCTGCTGAAACCCCGCGTACGCGATATGAAATTGACCCTGAGGAACTTATCGGGATTCTTGAGAGGATCCATCATACCGCTTATGAGGTAGTTGGATTCTATCATAGCCATCCAAACGGCCCATTAACCCCGAGTGAGGCTGACAGCGCGCAGGCGACGTGGAGTGGACACTCATACGTAATCTGCTCTTATGATGGTGCTCAGAGTGAATATAACCGTAGCATGAGTGAATATCCCAGTGATACTGCACCAATTGAGTCGGTGTCAGTAGATTCCTGTCCAGTGGGAGCGTACTGGGGTAATAATAATACCAATGACGAGACCGAGACCGAGACCGAGACCGACCCACAGTCCACTTGGAATCACCAGTACCTCCCGATATCAACGGACACTGACCCCACTCATCATCTTGGGTCGTGGCGATGGGATGGCAATCAGTTCCATGAGGAAACTATTGTTATCAAGTGACGAATTTCAAAAGATCGTCGCGTCGTTGCTCACTCAATATTGATTGGAGTGCCTCCTCAAGCGGCTCGATTGACCCACGTTTTGCACTGATTGGGGCAATCGTATCCTGCCATTGTTGCCATGGTGGATACAGTCCAAGACGATCACAGAGATCATCAAGCTGATTATCCCGGTGTTCAATTTTGTCCATCTTATTTACTGCAACCACGGTTGGAATATCAAGCTCCCAGAGAAAACTGAACAACTCGACATCATGTGGAATCTCATCAGGTCCGGAGTGTCGGTCGATAATCTCAACAGCACTTTTTCCATCAACGACAAGCACGGCAGCAAGGATTGAATCAGCGTTCGATTCGATATACCGGACAATATTGGTCTTGATCTGTTCGCGCTGGCTCTTTTCGACTCCAGACATAAACCCAAATCCAGGAAGGTCAGTAAACATGAACGCCTCAGAAGCCCAGTCATAATGATTCGGCGACCGTGTGACGCCGGGTTTCCGACCGGTTGTGAATCCACTGTGACCAGTTAGTTCACGCATCAGTGTTGATTTACCAACATTTGATCGACCGAGAAGAACGACCTCATCACAGTCTGGGCGAGTTTCGAACATAATCTATATGACACTGTATGGACCGCGAGCAATGAATCCCAATAGGGATTAATATGCGAGAGAGCGACGTTTCCAGTGATTCACAGTATGTGTGTGGTATAGATAGTGTTTCCGCACCATGTTGATTTGGTCTGACCGCGAACATAATGGAACTCTCATCAGGTACTTCTGTGATTACGAGTGCATCTCAATCATCATACGCACAGCTACCCTTACGTGTGACACCGACACGTCCGGTATCATTATTGAGACTAAGTTCAATCCCGACTGATTGGAGCCATGCAGAAGATATTCTATTATTATGAAACAGCACCTCCGGAAGATCTGCGGGCTCATCGATATCGGTTCCCAGACGCATTGAATCAACGACGCCGACTGAAAGGGAAGCATCAGTTGCTGTTTGATAATGGTCTCGATATGATGTGCCGTGATAATCAACCGTGAACGCTGGATGTCTGACAACAATAGCATTTGTCCCCCCGCCGCGACCAGGGGCAAGCACAATATCTCCCTCCCGAGCAAACAGCCGTTCGATTGCTGCTGGTGTAATAAGCGCCAGATCAGCCATCACCACTGCAAGTTCGCTGAATGGCGCTTCTGTGTTAGATAGCCGATCGAGACACCTATTGATCGCGGGCGTCAGCGCTCGATCATCAGCCGTTACGGTGATCTGACTGGGTTGGATATGACTTTGAACAGTATCGATCTGTTGGTTATGATTATGATCGTTATTAGTGGTATCGATATGTTCACTCTGAGTAATCACTTTCTGTTTAAGATCATTACTGTCTCCGAGGATTGTCATCACGGTTTCGCGAGCAACACTCGCCGCATCCGCTGATGGGTGTGATACGCGCCTACCGCTTGCAGTATCACGCTCTGTTGTATCCTTATGAGTAGATGTGGACGTTGATACCGCTTCAGTGTTCACTGCAGTCGTTTCCGTCTGTGTAAGGTCATCCCCATCCCCATCTCGTTGTTCTCTTGCCTGCACGAGCGTCTCTGTTGGAACAAGAAGTTCGATGGTATGTCCGTTGCTCTGCAGTGTCGAAATAACATCATGCAACATTGCTTGTGCGAACGCAGTTCGCTCAGATGCCGTGAGTATCGGATCAAGTCGTGTTTTCGGTGAGATATCCGTATATGGAACAATGACGTGCATCAGTGCTCACTACAGACTATGCGCATCAGATACTATGTGTCTGCTATTTTTACTCCTATTCTCATTCTCATTCTCGCTCTCATGGCTGAGACTCTCTTGACTACATCGGATGCTACCTTTCGTACTCTTCATTATCATTTATATATCAGTATATTTACACATATGATACGGAGTTAATTACAGGTACTGTCTTGAACTCAAGCGAAAGCCCCGAAGCTTCCTCGTTTACCGATACGACTCGCCAACACAGACTCAATCGTACCCATTGACTGAGTTATTATCCCTCTATTCTGTTTATTATCGTCCACATCAATAAACAATCCCACTAACATCCCACATAATCACAATTCTGGAGATATCATACCAGTTGTCTGCGATCTAAACGAAAAGCAGCGCGAGTTCCCCGCCCCACCGTGGGCGGGGGTGAAGCGCGTCACTCCGGCGCGTGTTCCGTCTCTTCGATATACCGTTCAACCACTTCCTCCGACACCGCTCCCGTCACGTCGTTCCCACGGAGTACCCACCCTTCCAGAATCCGCCACCCCACAAATACGACTCCCGAATTTCGGGATACCCCTCCAGCAACTGCTTACCCGAATACGACTTGAATTGCCGAGCGATGTCCGCCGGACTGTGTTTTGGGTCTGTGTGCACACACAAGTGTACGTGGTCGTCTTCGTCCGCGATCTCCAACGCCAGAATCTCGTGTCCGAAGTGGTCCGAAGTGGTCCGCAGTCTCCGCAGTCTCCGCAAACAACTCTCGCACATCGTCCTCCACTACATCCAGAACCGGGTGTCGACACTTTGGGCACCAGACGAAGTGATACTTGCACTGACAGGAACTAACCGAATCTGCATGACTGCGGTGCTCTTCCATCCATAATTCTACATTTATGACAGTATAGAATGATTGTCACAGTATGGGTGAGGAAGCTACGAAGACGATTCAGACGCGCCTTCACCTCGCGTCTGGTGAGCGGTCGTGGCTTCACGACGCCCGCCTCGCCTCACGCGACATATTCAACGACACCATCCGCCTCACACAGCAAGGGTACACTCGCACCGAGATACAGAAGGAGGTTGACCGCGACGACTTCTTGCGGAACAACAACTGCGCGGTCGTCGGCAAAGCCCTCCAAACGTGGGACTCCTACCAGTCACTCAAAGAGTGGTGGGAGAATCAAGACGACCCTGATGACGGGGGCGGGGCGGGGGCAGCAAGCCGACGCCGCCGAGTACGGACAACTCTGGTGCGTACCCGCTCGTGATGGCGCATACGGAAGGCTATCGCCTCACCGTTGACGACGACACGAACCGCGTCCAGTTCCGCATCAGTCCGAAACCCTACAAGAAGGTGACAGGCCACCTGCGCGGCGAACCGGACGCGATGGACGAACTTCGAGAGGCCCTCACGTCGGACGAGGTGGATGTGGGGCAGGCCGAATTCCTGTCCCGCGATGGCGTGTACTCCCTACACGTCACGGTCACACGCGAGTTCGACGTGCCCGAACCTGACACCAGCGACACGCTTGTCGGTGTGGACATCAACGAGCGCAACGTCGCTCTCACCGCCCTTGACCGCGAGACGATGCGGACGAAGGGCACGCTCGTTCTCGACTACGGGCGAGTCAAGCAGGAACGCCAACGCTCTCACACGATTACGAAACGCTGTCAGGAACACGGCAAGACGAGCATCCACCGGAAACTCGGTGACAAAGAAGAGCGATTCACCGAGTGGGTGTTGCATCGGCTTTCCCGTGCAGTCGTGGAGTTTGCGGAACAGTTCCTGAACCCGGGCATCGTGTTCGAGGATATGGAAGATATCCGCGAGGAAATGCAGTACGGGTCGTATATGAACCGCCGATTGCACAAACTGCCGTTCCACAACTTCGAGACATTCGTCTCGTACAAGGCGACGTGGCGAGAGATTCCGACGGACACGGTGGATGCGTACTACAACTCGAAGACGTGTTCGTGCTGTGGTGAACGTGGAAGTCGGCAGCGACGGCGGTTCCGCTGTAGGAACGACGATTGTGACGTGGTGCAAGACCACGCCGACCGGAACGCGTCGGGCATGGTGAACATCGCGTGGCGTGAGAAGGCGAAAGTTGACGGTAACGAATCGAATTCCCGGACTCACAAAACCCAACCACAAGTACGGTTGGTGCGTCTGTCCGGGTCGGGGCGTATAACTCGCCCACCCTCATCCCGCTCGCTTGCCGAGCAGGGAGTGCTCGCGCACGGCTGAGGGAATACAAAAGCCTCGGGCCACCGCGCCCGAGGTTGTTTACGTGCTGTTTCTCTCCGAACCTACGCTCACTACATTGCGTTGACTCTTTAGATAGAGCTTCCAAGCCCGCAGGTTGGGAGTCAGACATATCGGTGAGTCGCTCACGCAGGAACGCGCGTATCGCCTGGATTATCGATATCACCAGTGAGATATGCCTCAAGTGTCGTCAGATCGTCCAAGGTTTTCTCGAAGGCGTCAATATCATTCTCATGAGTCACATTGTCAAGCTGTAATGATCGGTATTGGTCGACACCCATTGGGAAGCCTGGGATTGCATCACCGATTGTGAGACCAACTTTCGCAAGTGACATTGGAACTGGCACGATTGTTGTTGAGCGACCATTTGCGGTATGAATCATCTGGGCAATTTCTGCGAGGGTCAATCGCTCAGGTCCACCAATCTTGTACACTTCACCACGGTGTGTGTCCGCTTCGATTGCATCAGCAAGCATTGGGACAAGATCACCGACCCAAATTGGCTGGAATCGCGTCTTTCCACCACCAGGGAGAGCGCTGATGTACGGTGGTGCGAGGAGTCTTGTGAATGAAATGAACTCACCGCCCTCACCAAACACAACCGATGGTCGAAAAATTGTAAATTCAAGATCTGAATTGATGACAGCGGTCTCGGCGCGTCCTTTCGCTCGAATATACGCCGTTGTGCCGTCTGAATCCGCCCCAAGGGCACTTACTTGGACAAGATGCGAGACATCACTTGCCTCCGCAGCGCGGACAATGTTCTCTGTTCCCTGCCGATGAACAATATCATGCATGTCATCACCACCGCTTGGTTTGAATAACGGTGATAGTGCAACAAGATTATAGACAGCGTCAATATTATCGAATAAACCACTCAGTGAGTCGTATGCGGTAATATCACCCATTTGTGTCTCAACATCTCCTGGCAGTTCTGAGTCGTCTGGACTTCGCGACACTGCCGTTACATTATGATTACGACCAGAGAGTTCTGCGCAAAGTCGGGTACCAATAAAGCCACTTCCGCCGATAACGAGTACATCCATACCAATGTACTGTCATAGGACATGGACCTAAAGTTAACTGCTACAGAATCCCCACCCTTTGATACTCGTTCCTCTCATATTAGTCGAGCACTCTGAGCAGTGTTTCTCTCTGAGCACATACGCAGACTCAGCTCACCTGGAACGCCCGCGCACGTTCCGCTCCGCTGCACACTCATACCGATAAAGAAGCTCAAAGCATCAACAGTTGACTTTCTGTTATCTCCCTTTCTTCTCTCGTTTCTTTTGAGATGCGGGGAATTCGGATGTCTGATCCGGTAATCCCAGGATAATATATGGACACATCGCCCAGCATGACACGCACGAATGTCGACGCTTATTACATTAGAGGGACTCGACGGTAGCGGAAAGTCCACAATCTGTGAGTCATTACAGAACATACTACCAGAGGTAACATTCACGCGTGAACCCACCGATTCTTGGTATGGCGATCTTGTCACTGAGTCAATGTACAATGACGACGCAGACTCACTTGCTGAACTGTTTTTATTCACTGCAGACCACGCTGCTCATCTCAGCCGCGTTATCCGACCGTCGCTTGCGTCTGGTACAACTGTCATTTCTGATCGATATGCAGACTCCCGTTTTGCATATCAGGCGGCAGCACTCGACAATAGCCGTATCGACGCCCCGCTCGAGTATATCCAGTCGATCCATGAGCCATTCTCTCGGCGCCCTGATGCAACGATATATTTAGACATTGACCCAGAGACCGCAGTCACCCGTGCCGGAGCGACGAATAAATTCGAGCGCGTGCAATATCTTGAGCGGGTCGCAACACAATATGAGCAACTTATTGCTGCTGAGCCGACGCGATTTTATCGCGTCGACGCAACTCAATCTATCGTTGATGTAAAAGAAGACGTCAACACTATCCTCAGAACAATACTCGATGATGAGACATCAACTCAATTCGATGAGTGATAAGTACTATGAGCTTTCCCCGTGTCTGTCACCGTTGTCGATCCCTCTAAGATATCATTGTGTATCTGGAAGATCATACTCCTCAGGCGCCGGGACATAGAGCGTGTCGATAGTGAATCCAAGTGCAAACGGTAGCCCAATCATCACGCCGGTCGCCGTCGTTGAGTCACCGAGATTGACTCCAATCCCGAGAATACCAGTGAAGAGGAGTGTCAAAATAAGCAACACGAACGGGATTAATAAAACTGAAAAAATAACATATCCCAATTGCGTCTTCAATCGAATGCGAAAATAACGGGTCAACACCGCAGCCACAAGTGTGTGGATGATAAGAACTGCGATGAAGAGGATAACCCCGACAACCGAAACCATATATTCATCTGTATGACGGGTGGTGACTTGAGCGTAGTGCTCTATCAGTTGTTGGGACTGTGATTTCTACTCCTTTGTTGGTACTCAAAACCGAACGCACAAACGAGTGTTCCAACTCAACTAATTGTCGCTTCGAATATAGCCAGTGATCATATGAGCAATGACTGTTGATGATGTCACTCAGTTCCCCCATCATATCATCTCTACAATTGTCAGTAACATTCGCAGACGGAAGCCGATATGTTCGCTCGAGCGATTCCAAACGCTCTATGGATGATATTTATAGAATACGAGCCGAAGCGGTTTTGAGCTTCTTCGCAGACAGTTCATATCCCATCGGCATCAGCAGTTACCGCTTGCTCTGGTCCGCGGTCGTCTCCGTCAATCGCGATGTATGTTTTTGTATCAATTACCCCCTCAGTCCCTCGAATTCCGCTTGCGACCGGATTGAGTAGGTCATACACCTCCTCAGCATCAGCCTCGATAATGATATCGTATGACCCTGCGACGATGTGCGCGTCTGTGACATTATTAACATCGGTAATTGAATCCAATAATGAATTAACATCTGTCGCATCTGTCTTCACCATAATGAATGCGTGTACCATACCACTATGATGGTTCATTATATACTAAAGCAGTTTCGCCCAATCGCACCGGTGAATATACACGCATGCTGACTTTTGATCATCGATATCTGCCTGCGACTGGATATGTGAAATCCTGAGCGTGAGTGCTCAGAGTAGCAAACTCGCAATAATAAATTGAATAGGCGCAATACCACGCTTCAGGTCTAGATACGCGCCGTCACGGAGTGAGAGAGACTCTGATTCAACACTTGCCTGCATTTCCAACACCTGGAGTATGTGATATATCAGGAAATATGATGAGTGTATTGGGCTTTCTGGCTGTCCACAGGGGACTTCACACATTCACTCAGTTATTATCATAAATTCTTCAGGTGTTGTGTTGACAATTTCAGAGTTTTGGATGTTGTCTCAGCACTGGCGGGCAGTGGGCAGACCACTTTCAATCTAATCGTGCGGTCATCAGAGACTGATATTTCTTAAAATGACGGATATACTTTCTATCACCGGGATGTGAGGTGTCTCCTTCGCCGGCTAGAATATGCGTCAATCTTAATCTGAGGCAGCTCCACACCGGCGACACCCAGGGGGGACTTTCTCCCCCCGCCCTCCGATTCCGATTCCGATGAGCGTCACGCAGAAATATTATCTATACCCGCATTGTACAGGTTGCGTATGGATATCATTATTATTGGTGCAGGTCGGGTTGGTCTCCGAACCGCACGTGTACTTCGTGAGGAAGGACATGATATTACGATTGTTGAGACCGACTATGAAAATGCAGTACAGACCCGTGAGGCGGACTTTGAGGTCGTTCGCGGTGATGGTGCACGCGAGTCCGTGCTCATGGACGCCGGCGTTGAGTCTGCTGACGCTATTGGCGCGTTGACCGGTGATTTAAACGCAAACTTCGCAGCCTGTTCAATCGCAAAACACTATGAGACATGGACAGTCATCCGCGTTGATGCAGATTACCGCGAAGAAGTATATCAAACATATGCGAAAGAGGTGGATAAGGTAATATACCCAGAACGACTCGGAGCTATCGGAGCGAAGAACGCGTTACTCGGTGGATCAGTGCGGGCAATCGCGGATATTGCTCAGCAGCTTCAGGTGGTATTGATGACAGTAACTACTGATTCACCAATGCGCGGATATACGATTGAGGAGGTTGCGCTCCCCGCACAGGCACGTGTGCTTGCATTCGGAAAAGCCGATGAGCCGATGCGATTGCCACTGTCTGATGATTCACTTGAAACCGGTGATCGACTCGCCGTTCTCGCAGATTTTGAAGTACTTGAGGAGGTGAGACAACTAATCGTTGGTGAGCGACTCGCCCCCAATCGTGGTGTCGCTTAACACTATGTCTCACCGGTATGAGACAGGGAATGAATATGATGACAGCAGTCAGATTGTACACCGAATGACGAGCGGCTTTTGTTCATCCACGATGACCTCTATGATATGAGTGATATACGTGACCGAACTAATCGCGCCATTGCACTGCATGATTCGATTGAGTCAGACGAAGATAATGATGTATATCCAGTCACAACGACCGTTTTTGATGGACATGTGAATATTGAGATAACAGATGGCACTACTGTATTTTCAGTGAGAATAACTGTTCCAATGATTGATGCAGTCGTTGATGGTCATGTCGCGGAACCTGTTCAAAAAGGCTGGCTTGACACGTTCGGCCGTCGTATGGCTGACGCTGCGAGCGCAACACGAGGACACGACACGCTTGACATTAAGACGACGCGTGAGGATGACACCGCAGTCGTTGAGACGACATTTACTGATATTGACCCATCACGAGGGATTGATGATGCTGTTTCACTTGTTGAATTTGCTGAGGGAACTTATGTTGAGGGTGTCATCCCCGGATATGATTACACTGACCCAGTTACGCAACTTATCCAACGAGCGTCTGACGCTGCTGGTGGGAAAAAAGGTGGGACACCACTATAGCAGTCGATGGTAGTGTGACAAATGGCTATATTCGAAGCGACACCCATTCAACTGGAACGTTCAGTTGCGCATTCCGCTGCACATTCGAATACCGATAGAAAAACTCACAGTCCCAACAGCTGAGAGCATACCGCTGTGATGTTCATACCTAACATTGATCTCACACAGATGAGTTGTAACTGTTCGATTCGAAATGGCAAGCGCGAGTTGGCATTTCGCTCTCGTGAGTGCAGTCTCACAGCGAAGCACTGATCAGATCGCCAACCAGTGATGATTATGGGTCACAATCGAAATCATAGCGACTTCACTGATACATTGATTATTTTGTGTTTATCCCATCTCAAATTGAGGATAAGACTCCTTCCTCAAGAAGTGACCCTGTCAGGGCGAGCGAGGAGGATAGTATAGTTCACCTGCGCTCTCTTACCGCCAACAGCGTGTCTGCGGTGAGCACGAACATCTTTGATGATAGACGCTGAGATGCAGATGTGCGTTTTGTTCAGGTATTGGTCCCCACTGGGACACGTGATGCCATTATTGAGGTCATCACCAATGAAAACATTGAGTATGCTATTACCGACGAAACGGGTACTAAGAGACATGAAGCTATCATTACTTTCCCCCTTCCAACAGCAGCTGTTGAGCCGGTTTTGGACCAGCTTCGAGCGGTAGGCATCGATACGGATGTCACAACAGTTGTGATTGAGGCTGAAACAGTGGTTTCAGATCAATTCGATGAGCTTGATGCGACCTATACCACTGATAGTGATGATACAACTGATGGCGATCGGATAGCCCGTGATGAACTACTCGCTCGCGCTAACGAACTTGCCCCAGGTATCGGTCCCTTTGTGCTGATGACAATTGTTAGCGCTGTGGTTGCTACAGCTGGACTGCTGCTTAATTCACCAGCAATAGTGGTTGGGTCAATGGTCATTGCACCGCTTATTGGACCAGCGATGTCCACAAGCGTTGGAACAGTTGTCGATGATAATTCATTAGTCGTTCGCGGTTTCAAACTGCAAGTCTTTGGTGGTGTTCTTGCCATTACATCGGCCGCTGGATTTGCATTCTTGCTTCGGACGGTACAGATTGTTCCGCTCAGTGCACCGGAAGTATTCGCAATTGGCGAGGTGAGTCAACGGCTTGCACCCGACGTTCTTTCGTTAGTAATTGCAGTTGGTGCAGGTGCAGCAGGTGCTGTATCGCTTGCCTCTGGCGTTTCGACCGCACTCGTCGGCGTAATGATTGCTGCTGCACTCGTTCCCCCAACAGCAGTCGTCGGTATTGGACTTGCATGGGGAGCCCCACGAGCTGTCGCTGGGTCAGCCGTTCTCGTTTTAGTGAATTTCATCGCGATCAATCTTATTGCGCTTATCTCACTGTGGCAACTTGGATACCGACCACAATCGTGGTTCCGCACATCAGAGGCTCGGTCAGCAACATTAACGCGCATTGCTATATTAACGGTCGCATTAATTATACTCTCTTCAGCACTTGCTGGATTTACATATAGCAGTGCACAAACAGCTGCTTTCGAGGAGCAGACTCACGCTGCAGTTCGCGCTGAGTTACCCCCAGAGGCAACAGTAGTTGACCTCACTATCGCATACACTGGGTTTCCTATCCGAACGCCACAGCAAGTGACTATTACCGTTGGATATCCTGCCACAACTGACCCCCCGGTTGTTGCAGACGCAATTGATGCGCGGATTGAATCAATTACACCGGTCACACCACATATCGGTTCAGAAATTCCAGTTATCGGGCAAGATCAGCGTCAGTACACGAAACTGCCGGACACTCACACTAGATCAGCTACAACGGAGTCGCGAAATACTCACTCAAGCAGACCAATCATCGTTGAAGTGAGATACATTGCTATTGAACGAGCGTAAATAAACAATCGAATCGAGCACAACTGAGTAGAACACTGCGTAAGATCCGTCTGAACCGGTCATATGTTCTTAAATGATAAAACGCATCTTGACCTGCATGGGTGGGCGTACGACCGCTTCACGGACATACTCGAGTATAGGGCGAAAATGGATACCCGACTCGGGTATAGATAGGAGTCCCGGCTGCGGTTAGTTGGCACAGCCCGGAGTCTCCCTTTACGACCTCTCCCGAGGATTCCAACCGAAGGAGCAACTGGGAGAGTGCAAATCTTAATATCCCACCTCGGGACTCCTCCAATCTTCAGGCGGAGAGGGTCAAGCCTGCCGAGATGGTGGGATATCAGGCTTCCACTCAGCAGCATCAACGGTCGTTGTGAGTACGGTATCAATCCCTTTATTATATTTAATACTCATTTGACAGTCAGCAGCGATCGCTTCTGATCGGTCACATTTATTATTTACCGTCAGCACTGGTATTTCGCGCTCGCGAAATCGCTCCGTGACAGCATCACGAAGTGCCAACTGTTCTGTGAGTGGATACCCGCAGGCCTCACTGGCGTCTGTCATAAACAGAACAATGTCTGCGAGATGCTCAATCGCGCTCACTGCCTGTCGCTCAATATCGTTTCGCTCGGCTGCTGGTCGGTCCAGCAGCCCAGGTGTATCAACGATCTGATACCTGATGCGGTTGTGTTTAAAATGACCGACATGAATACCAGTTGTTGTGAACGGATAGTGTGCAATCTCATTACTTGCGCGAGTGACGGTATTGACAAATGATGACTTTCCGACATTCGGGTACCCAGCAACAACAATCGCCGGTTCATCTGGGCGAATATCCGGAAGATCTTTTAATTCATCACGAGCTGACCCAATCTGATCAAGATCGTCTGCAACATCTTCAACGAGATCTGCCATCCGGGCGAAAGCTTGCTTTCTATGTTTACGTGCTGTTTTCGGTTCAGTTTTTCGTACCTTTGATTGATACTCTCGCCGGAGTGTTCCGATTTGTCGGCTTGTCCACGTCACCCGAGAGAGACTCTGACGTAGTGCATCAACATCAACGATGGCATCGGCGAGCTCATAATAAAATGGATCAACAGATTCGAAATCAGGCCACTGCGTAACGACATTTTCGAGATTATCAGAGAGAATGGACGATGCTGTCTGCAACATTGACTGCTGGGCTTTCAGACCTGATTTTGCCCGTCCAGACCGAGCAGCCCGTGAGAAGGCTTTGTCGATAAGCTCCGACGATCGTGGGGTTGTCGGAAGAGACTCAAAAATCATAGTATATAAAATATGGTGTCGAGTAATAAAAATACGTCTGTTTGTATGCTACGTATATTTACATTTTTTTCTCGAAGAGTCTACAGACATAGAATAGTTGTCTTTTTCATCGCAGGATGGGTGTGATAACACTCGCATCAACATAAACATCAACATCGACATGGATATCGACAAATCTGAATTCACGCCCTGCGATTGACCACTCAGGATTCCTGTGCATTTAGACAGGGCTATCAGTAATTCTAACAAACCATTTATGCAAATAGGCCGATTATTCATTAGGGTGTGAGAGGGTACTCAGACCTCACGCGGGGATACAGTGCCCACACGTTATTTGGAAACAGTTTTTATATCAGCTTCAACGCTCACCGAGGCGGTCTCTCTGCCCTTTCCCGCTGTGACAATATTAGAATCGTCCTTTCGTTATGGGAGACACCCATCAGACGAACGGGGTGCAGAGCACAGGACAACCCTGAAAACAGTCTTTGATGATGCGGAGAGGTAACTAAACTAACAGTAACGACAAGAGTAATCTTGACATCCTTCTCCGGCTCAAGGCGGAAGGAATCCCACGGCACCGCCTGGTTGGGAGTGTCAGGTCTGGGTCTGGGTTTGGGTTGACAGACTCCCAATACCAAGCCAGGACACCGTTGGAATCGGTGTGTAACCGGTCACTGGGAAATCTCCAGGGAGTGCCAAACCCCCACCCCCGCCCCCGCCCCCAGGACTCCTCTCTTCAACTCAAGCAAGGAGTTATGTTGTTTGTGCCACAGGGGCTTCGATCAGTCTCACCAGATTCGGAGTTACTTACACTGTTGCTCATTGCTCGATGCTTGTTGTTTGATTCGTCAAAGGGCACCCTGTTTCCAGCGTGTGCAGACACTCACACTCATACTTACACTCGAACCGCCACCTGTCGGGCACTCGGCTCCATCGGGGTCAGAACCGATGTGCCAACACTAACACTCACAGATACACCGCTGTCCAACACAAACATTCGGAATCTCCCACTGTGACGACGCGTATCCACAGCCTCAGTGGGATTGCGCCTGTTCAGCGTATAACAGTCGTTGGCAATATGATCAGTGTTTATATCCGAAATCACACTAACTTCGACTAGAACGCCCGGTGGCGCGTTCCACTTCGGATACAGAAATCAAATTACCAACAACTGATAACGTGGCACTGCCAGCATTCCTTCGGGGATGAAAACCCCTCTTCTCACAATTCAGCAACCCCCGCGAACCGGGAGGATTCAGGAGTTATGAGACCAATATTAACGGTCAACCACCCACGCATCAGTGCCAAAATCTCCTGTTTTTCAGTTCAATGAATCTGTGTTTGACCATAATGACATTGAGGATATATTAACTTTCACCACGGTCAAGATACTCAGATTGTACTGCCACCACCGCAGCAGAGTCTGCACAGTTCGCATATCGATTTAATGGTTCAGCGTTGAGTTCAAGAAACGTCTCGCCCCAGGTGAACTTTGCAAGAATTTGACGTGCATACTCCGGATAATCGAAGATCCACAGAGCAGCCGCAATCGCCTCAACCGTGGTTAACTGCATCGGTTGACCAAAATTGATTGGATTTGCAGCCACAAGATATGGAAGCGCTCGATGAGCTCCGGGCAATGAAAACTGCGCTTCACCAGCAGATTCCCATGAGCAATCGAGTGCGACAAGAGTATCCCCATTATCATCCGCAGGTGAGAGAGCACGATCGGCATGTGGATTAAGAACAACCCCATATGGCGTTGCGTGATCTGAGTCATGTAACGTTGCGAGGTCAAATCGTTCGAGCTTTCGTGCGGTGCACTTTGCCGGGTCATCATCGCCTTCATACCGAATATGCAGTTGGTATGATAACTCCGCGGAGGGCTCATGCTCTTGATATTGGGTATTACCTGTAGACATGTATGAGTGTACGTTGAATTAGTATCTTTTTGTTTTGGTGATAGACTGTCTCGTATCTGTCTGAGTATACTATGCTGTATGATTCGCTCTCGACGTTTGCAGATCAGCCGCGGTGAACCGCCTTGGGGTCACATCAGTATCAATATCAAAGCCCCGAGGCACTTGCCTTGCTTATGTGTATATATACCGTATGTTATCTGTGTATGCTCAAAATACATTCGCAAGCGACTATTCGCGCTTACCAGCACCAACCGCTGCCTCACCAACTGGGTCATGTCCATCAATTACACTCAAATCGTTCATATACGGCTGAAGCGGCTCTGGAATAGTGATTGTGCCATCCTCGTTCTGGTAATATTCGATAAGTGCAACCATGACACGAGGAACGGCAACGCCTGAGCCATTCAATGTATGGAGATATGATGCTGATTTATGTCGCTCAGGTCGGTATCGAAGTCCTGCCCGCCGTGCTTGGAACGCACCAAAGTTTGAGACGGATGATACCTCAAGCCATCGACCGCCAATCTCTGGTCCGGTTGCCATGTCATCACCTGGTGCCCACACTTCAATATCATATTTTTTCCGTTGTGTGAACCCTAAATCACCGGTACACATCTCAAGAATCCGATATGGCAGTCCAAGCCGCTGTAGCACAACCTCAGCCTCTGCGAGTAATCCATCAAACCGCTCAGCGCTATCATCTGGGCGAACAAAATTCACCAACTCGACTTTATTAAATTGATGAACCCGAACAATACCACGGGTTTCAGTCCCATGTTCTCCTGCTTCTCGACGGAAGTTCGGGGTATAGGCCTGTATCTTCACTGGGAGGTCATCATCGAGTAAAATCTCATCACGATACATGTTCGTCACCGGAACCTCAGCCGTTGGACACAACCATAAATCATCATCTTCCCATGGTTCATCATTCGCCTCACCAATGCGATAAGCATCGTCAGTGAATTTTGGGAACTGTCCGGTTCCAACCATCGACTGTGAATTGACTGGAATCGGCGGGAAAACATCTCGATACCCTTGCTCACGATGAATATCAAGCATAAATTGCACAAGAGCATGTTCAAGTCGGGCACCATCACCTTTCGCAAAATAAAACCCCCCGCCTGTCACTTTCGCACCTCGTTCGAAATCAAGGATTTCTAACTCCTCACCGAGATCATAATGTGGAATCACGGTATCGGGCAGCGAACGAAGTTCATCAAATCCCTCACGCCGTCGCTCGACGTTTTCTGATTCATCTGCACCGACTGGAACCTCATCATTCGGCAATTGTGGAATCTTGAGCATCGCCGCATCGAGTTCAGATTTTAGCCTATCAGCTTCATCCTCGATATCCTCGATTTTTTCTTTGAGTTCTTGTGACTGGTCAATTGCCTCTGATGCGGCGTCTTCATCACCAGCAGCTTTTAATTCACCAATCTTCGATGAAATTTGGTTTCGCTCATGCCGGAGGTCATCCCCACGGGCTTTGAGCTCACGCCATTTCTGATCGAGAGTGAGAATCTGATCAAGATTAACGTCTGCCACCCCTTTTTGTTCAAGCGCTCCCCGGATTGCATCAGGGTCTTCACGAAGCAGTTGCCGATCAATCATAGCTGGCGATTCTTGTGGATGCGGCAAAACCGTGTCGCATCTGTTGTTAATCGAGAGTAATTAATCTTGTATGAAAACCACATGTAATCATGCACTCGCTATATTGATGAAATGTCTCCGGTTCAGACGCAGAGTGCACTCGTTTGTGCAGTTACTCACAAACTACGTGACACCGGCGATGATACAGTTGAAACAGCATCTCTCACTGCTAATGGATAGTCACTGATACTCTCCTCTGGATAAAACCAGAGCAATCCCGATCGGTGGTATTAGACTTTTGCAGTCTTCCTCACCCTCCCGTGTGCCGAATGATCCTGCTCTCGCGGTCGGATAAAGACTCCAAACTGCGTCACAGCCGAGGATATACACTGTCGGGAGATTCTGGATTATCTTTCGTCGGATGTGTCGTACTGTTTACGTTTGTGCTCATCATCGTCTCAGTTGACCTCTTCCACGGCTAAAGCCGATGGGTCTTCGCCTCGGGCTTCACGTAATGAGTAGATAATTTGTCGTTCCAACCCGTCACTCTTCGAAACTGTGAATTTACCTCAGGGAAGTCGGATTAAGGACTTGTACACACTTTTGATTTAGTTGAACGCAGGCGCTCAGCACAAGCCCTCAATGAGCGTGTCACCGCGAGCAGGGCGGGAGAGTTTCCCCGGTGGTTTGAGACGCGGGTATTGTCTGTAGTTTTTATATCCTGTACACTTTTGCTGATACAAACTGGCATACAACTATGGATATCGGTGATATTGCTGCAGTAGAAACTGCTGATGACATCTACTATATGGATACCGGGATGTATGAGACGTCAGGATATGGATCAGTATACATCATCGATGCAGATCAGCCTGCGATTGTCGATACAGGGATTGGCACAAATTATGAGCGGATTATTGATGCGCTTGCCCGTGTGGATATTGACCCTCACTCGCTTGCGCATTTACTCGTGACACACGCCCATCTTGACCATGCGGGTGGCGCAGGATTTTTGATTGCTGATTGCCCGAATGCAACGGTTCATACTCACGAGCGGGCTGGACCGCATCTATCGGACCCAGCACAGTTAATTGAGGGAACAAAAGCAGCTGTCGGTGAGCAATGGCAGTACTATGTTGAGCCTAATCCTGTTCCTGAATCTCGTCTCAATACTCTCAGTGATGGTGATACGATTGATCTCGGAGACCGATCAATCACAGCAGTCGCTGCACCAGGACATGCACTTCATCAAATGCTATTTTATGATACAACTGAGGACACGCTATTTACTGGTGACGCTGCTGGGATTTATGTCCCTGAGAAAGACCGCATTCAGCAGACCTCACCACCATCGCAATTCAATCTTGAGACGTGTCTCGACGATGTGCGCACGATTGAGACGATAACGCCTGAAACATTATGTTTTGGACACTTCGGTCCGCGTGCGTATGATGACGAATTATTATCCTCATATAAACGCGCGCTCGTTGAGTGGGTTGAGGCAGTCCGACAGAAACGAGAGGAGGCTCATTCAGACGAAAATGTGATTCAACACTTCAGTGAACATGCTAAACTCACCGATGTCTGGGGGGAGGAGAAAGCACGCGCTGAAGCACGATTGAATGTTCGTGGTGTTCTTGCATATCTGGACTGGCAGGCAACACAACCGGAGTGAGTATCTGCCATTGTTCAATCAAACATGGGATTCCTCGGGAATTATAGAAAGTGTGAGAGAAGCCCATCCCTGGGTAAACCAGACAGTGAGGACACAAATGACCGTACAGCCTCAGACCAACTCCCTGCAATGTGAGCACATCGAGCACTACACGACACTACCGCGCACAGTCGCCGAGTATTGATGATTGTGCTCGTGTTCGTGTTCAAAAAGAGACAAACGGAATAAAAGCCAGGCGAACAGCGCTCAAAAAAGTCTCGCAGAGTGAGTCCGTACCCTGTTTGTTATCTCAGTCGTCCGCAGGCGCTGGGCTATCTCCAGTAGAGACGCCAGTGCCTGGTCCAACGTCAATATCAAGTTCGGAAAGCCGCTCGTCCGGAACAACACCGTCGACCCACTGTCGACAGGCGTAGTATTCGTCTTTCATCTTCTCAAGCTCACATAGTTGTCCCTCGACAGCCCCTTGTCCCGGGACGGCTTCATCACCTTCGACAAAACGACCTGGGAGTGAATCATCGGCACCATCAAATCCAGCTAGGTTGTTGTAATACCGCTCAAGCGTATAAATCCGGTCGCCTGTCTCCATCAACTCATCCTCCGTCACATCAAGACCGGTCATGCCATTATACTGCATGACATACTCATCGATTCCCTCAGCAAACGCATTGAATTTGCAGATATCGAATGAGTCAGAGATTGCATGAAGATCCTGGAAGAGCGCACACAGTTCGCCCTTGCCTTCCCAGTCTGCAGGGTCGGCTTTTTCTGGAATCCCGAGAATTTCTGCGGATGGCGTATATCCACGAAGATGACATGCACCGCGGTTTGAGGTTGCATATCCAATTCCCATCCCCTTCATTGCGCGTGGGTCGTATGCGGGAATCGTCTGCCCCTTTACCGCAAGTGAGTTCTCGTGTGCTCCACGTTCTTGAGCAACGCCACGTGCACCCTGTGCAAGGAGTCGACCGAGTTCGGAGCTGTGATGACCCATCTCTTCGATGAGATCAAGCATTTGCTCGGTGTCACCCCACTCAATGCCGGTATCGAGATCGTCGAGTTTGCCTTCCTCGGTCATCTCCATCGCCATCGATATCATATTCCCAGTTTCGATGGTATCCATACCGAGTTTGTTACATAGATCAATCATAACCGCGATACTATCACGATCATCGTTCATCGAATTCGGACCAAGTGCCCATGCAGATTCATACTCATATGATTCTCCACGAACATTGAGTTCCTCGCCTTTCCGCTCGTATGTGACCTCAACTTCTTTCTTGCAAGCAACAGGACAGGAGTGACATGTTGGCTCATTCACCAGAATATTCTCACGAACGTTCTCACCAGAGACTGGCTCCGCTTCAATTGTTACATCGTCCGGATTCGCCTCTGCTTCTGAGGATGCCGAGGTAAATTGAGCGTTCCGGGTCGGAAGCCCATCCATCTCCTCAGTAAGATTCATCAACACATTTGTCCCGTACATCGAGAGGCCACCTTCATTTGGTGCAGTAACATCAGACTCAGTGATTAACTGCATCGCCTGCTGGTAGCCCTCGGTGAACGTCTCTGGATCAGCCGGCTTCGGCATCCGAGTCCCAGATTTAATGACAACTGCTTTGAGGTTCTTTGATCCCATTACACAGCCAGTACCCCCGCGACCAGATGCGCGGTCATCTTCGTTGACAATGCAGGCATACTTTGTACCGTTCTCACCGGCTGGTCCGATTGCCATTGCCGAGAGGTTCTTGCCATACTCGGCGTCATGTTCAGCCTCAATGGCGTCCATGGTATCATGAATATCGAGTCCCCACAGCTCGGAGGCATCACGAAGCTCAACCTCACCATCCTCGATATACGCATATACTGGCTCTTCGGCTTTCCCTTCGAATAACAAGCCATCAAATCCTGCCCATTTGAGTCGAGCACCGGACCATCCGCCGTGATGAGAGTCAGTCACCGTTTCGGTCAGTGGAGATTTCGTACAGACTGCGATTCGACCGCTCATCGGAGCTTGTGTCCCAGTGAGCGGACCATTCATGAACGCAAGAAGATTCTCTGGACCCTCTGGGTCAACATTTGGTCCTTGATCGAAGACATATTTTACACCAAGTCCGCGTCCACCGATATATTTCCGTGCATCCTCTTCATCAATTCCTTCATAGTTAACAATCTCATCTGAGAGGTCAACACGTGCAACATGGTCGTTGAATCCGCCTTGTTCGGTCATTGTTAATGTACATGTATTATTATGATTGGTAACCAATTAGATGTTACTCTACCTATGTAATGGAAATCGATTACACTCGGGAGATAAGAAGAATCCGATTTACCCGAGGATAAACCCATCAACACCATCGCGCGCACGGACAAGAAGTGTGCTCGTTTCGGTGAGAAGCACTGTCCGCTGCTGTTTGAGCATGTGAGTGTTATTTGATGATACGGATCCGGCAGTAATCAATAATCGATACGCACCGGGACCGTCTAAGAACTCTGACACGCGTTTAGTTGAGCCCTTCTCAAGTTGTGCACTCGCCGTGGCGACAACACGACCATCCTGATGTGCGCGGACAGTGACTTTTCGAGGGGCGCGCTCATTGCGCATTCGTAGATCAGCCGTTGCATCGGACCATCCATCGACCCCAACCCCATCTGTAGACACGACAAGTGGAACTGTTGTCGGTCGCGTTCCATCGAACACAGATTCCCAGCGACTACTTCCTGATTTGACCGTCATTCGAATCTGTTGGAGTGGTGGAATCGATGGGAACTGAAGCACCGTGCCTGCAGGAGGACGATAGTCGTACTCAAGCACACGACGAGTGTTCACATCAACCATCACAGTGACCTGGCGAGGCGTTGATGTCGCATTCGCAATTTTGAGTTGATATCCTGTCAATGCACCTGCTTGTGGCCATTGAACGTCACCGAATGGCGTTGTGCTGCCTCCCAGTCCAATGTCCCCACAATCTGGTGTACAGCGAACAGGTTGTCGAATTCGAATCGATGGTCCTGCTGTTATCGTGAGGTCATCATGAACAGCATCAACATAAATCACCCCACGTCTTTGTTGTCCATTGGCTGTTGAGACATGCACAGTGTATACGCCCGAGCGGGCAATACTAACAGGAATCTGACGTTGACGTGCGCGCCCACTTGGAGTGACCCTCACGCTTTCGGCAAGTACCTCCGTCTGTGCTGTTGTATCTTGTGACGTGCGAGTCTGGTTATCCGTGTGCTGATCCTGTTGAGTAATGACTACTGTGACATAGCGGAGTGTTGACCCAGCAGCACGCACAAAGATATTGACTGGTGAATCGACGTTTGCAGCTGGATTCTGAGCCTGATACACTTGGGCTGTATTAATTTCCTCAACTGACGTTGACGCTGTCGCGGGCACTGTAGGCGTCTTAGTTGTGTCTTCACTCGTTATCTCATCAGAGTTATCATCTGCTTTGTCACCAAAGCTACCACATCCACCGAGAGTTGTTGTCCCAACAGCAGTGAGGGCTGCTATAACTGTCCGTCGTGTGGGCACATCACATATTCATACCGCACACTGATGAACAGTTCGTCAGATACCCTCTTGATGAGAGTCGCTCCCCTCTGGATTCTCCTCATTTCACTTGGAGGTGACAATACAACCGATATTTCTCTGTGAAACTGCACTCATCAGACGCTGGGACTGTCCCCGCTTTGGTAACGTCCTCAAGATGAAAGCGCATATATGAGATATCATTCCACGGGCTGTCAGATGTCGTTGCATGATATTGCCGAGACAGAAACAAAAACAGAAACAGGAATTCCGACTCTGAAGAAAGCGGTGTCAGCGCCTGAGTATGGTTGTATAACTGTTACAGAATCCAGTATCTATCAGTAACTACCAGTAGCAAAGAGTAATCTTAGAATACAACGGTCGTACTCGGTTGGCGAGTTCGCAGACGAACTCGGTGTTCACCCCCAGACCGTCAAACGCTGGTGTCGCAGCGACGATTTCGACTACACCCGAACACCCGGCGGTGAACGTCGAATTCCACACCGAGAACTCCGCCGACTCGCAGGCGACACTCGCCCAACAGACCGTGTTGCACTCTACGCCCGCGTCTCAGCTCACGACCAGACAGAAAACGCCGACCTCAACCGCCAACTCGACCGACTCACAGAATACGCTCACGACCACGGATGGAGCGTCGAAAACACCTATCCCGACGTTGGAACTGATCTCAACCCCCCTCTCGATGACGGACAGGAAGCCGACTACGGACGCATTCTCGTCACCAGCTTCAGCGACAAACTCTCCGGTATGCGCTCATCGAAAACACAACAGCTCGTCAATACCGTCGAATCAGAGGTGAAACCCGATGAGTGACCACCTTCCACTCCCAATTCGCTTGCCAGACGAAGAGGACACACGATTCGAGCGACTGGCAACACTCACCCGTCGTGTCGCCACCCATGTCCTCGAAGACCACTGGACGCCAGTCCATTTGGACGGGATTGCTGACGCATCGCATCAGACACAGAAATATTTCGATGAACATGAACATGAACATGAACCGTTCGAAGAACTCGACCTGTCTCTCCGTTCGCGGTTTCGACGGTGCATCTTGCAGAAAGTCGGGGAAACACTCCGCAGTCACGCCGACCGCCGAGACGCCTTCCAGTCTATCTAAAGCGTGTTGCCCAACCATCAAATCCGACGCATCCACCGTCGTCGAATCAAACAACAACTCTGGGATGACGGTGACTCCCTCTCGTCAGGCTATGTGGACATCCTCATCGACCAACTCACCAGCTCCTACGACCGTCACGGGGCGTATCCAGCCACGTATTTCGAAATGCAGGACTGTCCAGAGTACGATAGCGGCGTCTTGCCGTTCTCTGCGGACGACGGACCCAACCAGCGGTCAAGCCGTCAAATACCAGTACGACGCCGACAGTGAGATGTTGATTATCCGGCTCAAGACGCCAGACACGCCGTTGTCGGAGACACGAGGGGACTGGTCGTGGACGGAGCACGAGCGCGACGGCTACGAAGCGTTTCACGAACGACTGTCCTACGGTGATCTCTCGACTCCTGAGTTCAAACCTTCCCGGCGAAAGACCGGTGACGCCTATTAGGAACTGTCCTTTCCTGTCGAAGTCGATCAGACAGAGACGAACGACGACGTTGATTGCGTGCTGACCCTCGACGCTGGGATGTAGAAAAATATGACTGCCGTGGTGGTCACTGACGACGGCGAACAACTGTCTACGCCACATTTCATCCAGTTCACTGACTGTGACGGGATGCCGACTGCTCCATCGTGAACGAACTCGACTGAACGACCGCCTTGCCGCGTTGCGGCGTGATGGTCGCTCGCAGACTGACGAGTTCGCGCATATCCAGAGCGAATGCGAACGGGCAAACAACAAGATTCGGCACAAGCGCGAACAACTGACGCACGATGTAGCCAACCAAGTTCCCGCACTTGCGCTCACCCACGACGTGGATGCGATTGTCCACGAGGATTTGCGGTCGCTCTCCACACCGGGTGACGAAGGCACGTTGTCGTGGGAATTGTCATCGTGGGCTCAGCGTGAGATCATCGAGAATATCGAATACCGAGCAGACTACGCTGGAGTAGCTGTTGAGCGAGTCTATCCACAGGGGACGAGCCGGTCGTGTCCCCGGTGTGGCTCACCTGGTCACACCTGCAAATCGCCCGACCACCAGAAGTAACAGTGGTGGGGCGGCCGGTGTGGGTTCGAAGGCGACCGGGATTACATTGGGGCGCTGAACGTAGCTCGCGTGTTCTTCAGCGAGACGGACGAGCTAGCCCACCGGGGTCACATCCTCCTACAAGGGGGATGCTGAAATCGTGCTCGCTGACTGTTCCGCTGGCACGCGGCTCACGTTCAGTCTGGAATCGTCGCCTACGAACCCGAACCAGAGGCAGCCATTGGTGGTGTATCGGTCGTCAGAGCGCCCGCTGTCGCCGTGCCCGAGTCGAACGCAGATGGTAGTGATGGACACGGTCCAGTCGTCCAACAGTGTCCCCGTTTCTGTTTTTAGGTGTACTACTGAAAGCTACTGAAAATTGGAACGGTGGAGTAGTTCAACAGATCTCCCGGACGATGCTGATATATTAAATCATCTCATATGTACGACAATGAGTCACCCACACCCGAACCCAGAAGTGTACGAACGGGGTCGTGGAATGGATGCGCACAATCAGGTGATGCGAGAGATTCGTGGTGAGAAAGACAAGCAATATGACCCAAATGAACCGACACGAGTGTGGATTGATAAGGACAACACACCCGATGGCGTTGTCACTTCGCTCACTATCATCCTCAACACTGGTGGGTGTCGATGGGCTCGTGCCGGTGGGTGCACGATGTGCGGTTATGTCGCTGAATCCGTTGATGGCGGGAGTGTCGATCATGATACAGTAATGAACCAGATTGATGTGTGTCTTGAGCATGAAGCAACAGCCACGGATGAACCCGCTGATCTGGTGAAAATATATACATCGGGATCGTTCCTTGATGAACGTGAAATATCAGCGGAGTCTCGAATCGCAATTGCTGAGACTTTTGCTGATCGCAATCGGATCGTCGTTGAATCACTGCCTGATTTTGTGGATCACACAAAACTCACACCATTTACTGACGTTGGTCTTGCGACAGACGTCGCAATCGGAGTTGAGACAGCGACCGACCGCATCAGACACGACTGTGTGAATAAGTACTTTGATTTCACCGATTTCCAAGATGCCTGCGCCGAGGTGTGTCGTGTTGATACTATGACTTCCGAGGATATTGATGTCGGTGCCAAAGCGTATCTACTATTGAAACCACCATTTCTCACAGAATCTGAGGCTGTTGATGACATGGTCGAATCGGTCCGACGGTGTGCAGATACCGATGGGTGTCATACTGTGTCGATGAATCCAACAAATGTCCAGCGATACACAATGGTCGATGAGCTATTTGATAAGGGTGGATATCGACCTCCGTGGCTGTGGTCTGTTACTGAAGTTCTTGAGTTGACCACCGATGTTGATGCAATCGTTGTTTCTGATCCTGTCGGACATGGCTCAGACCGTGGTCCGCACAACTGCGGTGAGTGTGATGAGCGTGTCCAAACCGCAATCAAAGATTTTAATCGACGACAGAATCCGAGCGTGTTCAGACAGGTCGAGTGTGCCTGTGAAACAACATGGTCATACGTATTAGAAGCGGAATCAAGCTATGCACAACCGCTCATACGGTGACAATGTGCGTTCGAAGATTCTGAGCGGATAGATTGCATGATCTCATCACTCAGTTTACTGACGGCATCAATATCTATGAGTCAGCAGAGACACACAAACCACGACCAATCGGCTGCGTCCGAGGATCTTCAGAGAGTATCCTCTTATTATCGTTAGCCAAATGCCTGCAGGATCCCCTGTCCGTCGGTACTCCTTCCTAACTCAGGAAGCGTGGCACGCTCAGGGTGTGGCATCAACACAGCGACGGTATCACGCTCCCCGATAACACCAGCAACGTTACCGCGAGAGCCATTTGGATTCGCATCGTCGGTGACATTACCAGCCGCATCACAATACCGAAAGAGGATCCGATTGTTGTCTCTCAGCATCTCATGCTCGCTTTCTGTGAGCTCAAATCGACCTTCACCGTGTGCAATCGGGATTTCAACTACAGTGCCTGCTTCATATGCCTCTGTCCACGGAGTATTCGGATTTTCGACACGAAGGTGCACTGTTTCACACTGGAACCGAGCACGGTCATTTGTGGTAAACGCCCCAGGGGTAAGCCCAGATTCACACCCAACTTGTGCACCATTGCAAACACCGAGAACAGGAACACCACGTTCTGCGGCTTCCTGAACGTCATCAAGCATTGGCGAGTGAGCCGCCATTGCGCCGGCACGAAGATAATCACCATATGAAAAACCCCCAGGAAGAACAATTCCATCAAGATTATCAACCGAATCATCCAGTCTATTTTCATGCCAGACACGCTCGGCATCAAGACCGATATACTGAAGCGCCCGAACCGCATCACGATCACAGTTTGATCCACCGAATTGCACGACAACAACGGTCATTGCTGTGACTCCGGTGACACAGAGTGTTGCTCAACGGTGATTTCGTACTCATGAATCGTTGGATTCGCCAGCAGACGTTCTGCCATCTCATCTGCTCGTGTTACTGCTGCCTCCGCGGAATCAGCCTTAAGATCAACCTCAAATCGATCTGCGGAGCGGAGTGCTTCAACCTCGAATCCAAGTCGCTCAAGCGCACGCTGTGTTGTTTCGGCTTCTGGGTCGAGGACACCTGATTTGAGCCGCACTGTTACTGTTGCTGTGTACGTCTTCATTGGTCATTACTGGATGAGCATGAATAAAAGTCGTTTTGAAGTTGCTGTCTATACAGATTTGTTCGATTCAAATATCAGAACAGCCCGTGTGCTCGTATGATCTTTGTATTCAGTTGAAGCGCACGATGAAATATAATTATACCAATATATCATACACCACTGACAGTTTCTGTCGTTCGAACGACTGATTAGGTGTGAAGTGTCTTATCTGACGCCCCTCTTTGTTGATACCAGAGCGCGTCTTCTATTTCCCACAAAAATAAATATCGAAAGCCTCACTAGACCGTGTCAGACGGTGTGAAACCACTCAATCTTCGTCAACGTCACCTCTGATATACGCAATGATGTTTGATGCGGTGAGAAACAACTGTGTCCAAGTGGATATCTTTCTGAAGCATGTCCACTCTCATGTGATCTGCGTCGTGAGTGCAACAATGATATGATTCAGCTACCGTCCGTGTTACAATGAGGTTTGATCTATGAGCTATCGATTCGAGGCTACCAGACAGACACGTTTTTTCCTGGGGACCAACGTGGATGTATTGATGCAACTGATACCACAGGCGTACACACGAGTTTACGCTTGTCTCAGCGCGCAGAGGTGTAGACGGTGACAGGTAAACTGGCAGAGATTACCGTTGTTGGTGATGATAAAACCGGAATTGTTGCAAATATTACAACATTGCTTTTCGAGCGTGGAATTAATATCGTTGATATTGACCAGGCTATCCGCGAAGGGATGTTTCGTATGACGCTTCGTGCAGATACTGATGAGATGGTCTGTACTGAATCAACGCTTCGGGACGCATTGACCGAACTCGGTGAAGATCTTGAGGTTGACATTCAAATTCGATTCCCAACAGACCGTGAAACGAAACGAATTGCCGTTTTTGTTACAAAAGAGAGCCATTGCCTTCGGGCGATATTGGAAGCACACGCGACCGATGAGTTTGACGCTGAGCTCTCAGTCGTTATTGGAAATCATGATGATCTCGAACCGCTCGTGACACAGTATGAAATTCCATTCATCGATATCGGTGACGAGAGCGGAATTCCAGATGAGGATCAGATTCTGTCTGTTCTTGATGAGTATCAGATTGATCTTGCCGTTCTCGCACGGTATATGCGCATTCTCAGTCCAAAAATTGTCTTTCGATATGAGGACCGAATCATCAATGTTCATCCATCACTCCTGCCGTCATTCCCAGGTGCTGCTGCCTACCGGCAGGCGAAAGAAGAGGGCGTCCGCATTGCTGGTGTGACTGCGCATTATGTGACAACTGATCTTGATCAGGGACCAATTATCACTCAACGGGCGTTTGATGTGCCCGATGATGCCAGTGTGGAGACAATCCGCAATCGGGGACAGCCACTTGAGGCTGATGCATTACTAGAGGCAATTCAATTACATCTTGATAACGCTATATCCGTCCACCGCGGTCGCACAGGACTTCACTCCAGTAGCGACTCATCTGCATCTGAGTCTGAGTATCAACTCGGCCTTCCGGAGGATCTTGAGACAGTACAACCAGATAATCCAATCGATGATCACAAAAACGGAGTTGATACGCCAGCAGAATCGATCCCAGATGTTGTGAATGATTAACAGTTCCTAACCACGCCTCAGCGTCGAGAGAACCCATCTGACTTACTCGCGTCTTCAGCGGAGGAGGACGTCACTGAACCCACCCCGGTTCGGTTAAATCTCCAAGATAGTTGCATTGTACCGCCGGTACATCGAATATACGATACGTTGGGTCACTTCACGCCACGTTTCAGGCTTCAATCAGATAGCGCTCCGATTAATTCCCTGAAAGTTCCTGTACGTTCTCAATAGCCACCTCCATTGAGGGGGCATCAAACCACTGTGTATCTGTATATGTATTTGTCCCAGCCGTATACAGATCTGAAATCGTCTCGATGACCGGTCGTGCCAATGACGTTGGTGAGCGATTACAATGACCCCGCCAGTCAGCTATCTCTCGCGTGTTCGCTCGACGTTTCGCGTCGTTGACGGCGGAGACCCACTCGGCGTCAATTTGTTTATATCGCTGTCGAATGACCTCTTTTGAAACCTCCTGATCGTTATATGCAAATCGATTCTCATCAAATGTTCCAACAACATCAGCGACAATCATTTTACCATCACGATATAAACACTCGATTTTTCCATCCTCGTGAACGAATCCACGCTTCTTTGCTTCCCGCGTTAGAATCCGGTTTACACTCAATGCAAGTTCCTCTAATCTGTCTACACTCGCAGCACCAGCAATCTGTTCTGCTTCCTCTCGGTCGAGATATCGGTCCTGTTCCTCATACTTTGTCGAGAATTCAATAATCGGCTCAGGAAGTTCAAGAGGATTCGACGGCCATTCGTCAGCATCGATACCACACTCCTGTGGTGATTTCCGATGACGAAGACTAGATCCGATAGGTACAGTATTCCGGAAAACGATTTCAAGTGGGATCAAGTAGTTTTGACCGCCAGCCTCGTGATATGACTCATAATTATACACTCCATCATCGTATGGAAGCGCTGGAACCTGTGTCAGTTTAATCGCCATCTCTGTCGGTGCTGTTGAGCATGCATCAAGACTGCATGAATCTGTGGTAACATGCTCAGATTCATCCAGTGATTGAGTATCCATGGCAGTCGTCTCAGTTCTTGAAGGGCGCATAACGCCGAGATAATGTGTTGAGATACCATTCTGTTCAAGTAATTCGAAATTATACGCGCCCATTGTGCAAAGCGAGGCACCCTTCTGTGGGATCTGATCCGGCATTGCTCCCCAGTCAAAGACAGAGTACTGATCAGTAAACACAAAACGACCGTGACCATAACTCGTTGCTGTCGGCTCTGTCTCGATACGAAACTCTTTGACACTCGTCATACGGTCATGGGCGATAGCCGCGAGTAAGAAGCCTTCCAATTGAATTTGGAGTTTTAACTTAACACAAACCACTCAAGCTGTGTGGTCAGGAATAACCTGTATCCGTATCAATCATCCCGATACTCCACATTCAGCATCTTCGGAGGACAGATGCGACCTTGACGCGGTTCATTGTGGTATGACATGGAGAATAATATTATCTTGATAGTGCTTCCTACATCATCTTCTCATTAATTGATATCTATCAGACTCGACTCACGACCAGTCCACTGAATCCAGTGACGACGACATATATCGACGTTTAAATTCAATTATCACACATATTTGGTCGTGTAGGCAATGTCAGAAACCGCCGATATCGGCTCTTTTTTGCATGCTGGTACGCTGTATACTGCTATGAATGCGGATGAGGCGGTGTCTGATGAGACGTCTGAGCATACATTAGACCTTGAGTTCTCGATGCACCCAACGACCAATCAGTCATTCGAGAACGCTCTTGCCGCTGCCCGCGCCGGCGACCGACTCAGCGTCGCTGATGGAATTGAACTTATAACCACAGGAACAAATTCCCCGGGAATTGACACAGCGAGAAAAGAGAAAGTGCTTGAAATCGCTGATCGACGACGCGCTGAACGTGTTGGTGATGCGGTTACATTCGTTGCGAATCTCAATAATAATGTGACGACTGCATGTAACACCGGATGTTTATTCTGTAATTTTAAAGACAGTGCACATCAGTTTGAGTCGAATGCAGACGGTGACCGTGACCATGGTGGATTTACAAAAACCCCAGGGATCTCTCAAGCAACTGTTGCTGCAGCCGTTGATCGTGGCATATCAGAGGTAACATCAGTTTCTGGATTGCATCCCGCATTCGCGCTTAATGCTGAACATCGAGAAATCCTTGCCGAGTACGACAACCCTACACAGGAGGTGAACTACAAATCACCAGGGCAGTACACGACAGACCCGGGAACATATGTTGAGCAGCTTCGTGCGATGTCTGTTGGTAATGTTCATCTTCATTCAATCACCCCTGAGGAAGCCCACCACGCTCGTCGTGGCACTGATTGGTCGTATGAGCAGATCTACACCGAACTTCGGAAAGCAGGTCTTGATTCTGCGCCAGGAACCGCCGCAGAGATCCTCGTTGATGAAGTGCGAGAGGTGATCTGCCCAGGCAAGATGTCGAGTACAGAGTGGGAAGCCGCAATCGAGGGTGCAGTCAACGCTGGATTGGATGTTACAGCGACGATCATGTATGGACACGTGGAGAATGCTGCTCATCGGATTACTCATTTAAAACGAGTGCGCGACCTACAAGATCGCACTGGTGGGATCACTGAATTTGTCCCGTTATCGTTTGTCCACCAGAACACCCCGCTGTACAAGCGTGGTGTTGTTTCTGGAGGGGCAAGCGACGCTGAAGATGAGTTGATGATTGCTGTGTCGCGATTATTCCTTGATAATATTGATAATATTCAATCATCATGGGTGAAATTCGGTGATGAAAAAGCATTGAAACTACTGAACTGTGGGGCAAATGACTTCATGGGTACGATCCTCTCTGAGGAGATTACTACACGTGCCGGCGGGACACACGGGGAATTCCGGTCTGTTGCTGATTATGTTGAATTGATTTCTGCCATTGGTCGAACGCCTGTTGAACGTTCAACAGATTATACCAGACGACATGAACTCAGTCTAGACGCTGAGGTACATGGACCGATACTTGGTCCGCAGGCGGATGGAACGCCATTACTCGGTGCTGATGATAATGGATTGACTACTCCGAATATTGTCGCTGATGATTAATCGATTAGAGGTGATACAGGCCCAATACCACGCCGTTTACAGTGTGGATACGCGCCATCAGACGGAGACGGTGACGGGGAATTTCCGCGCTTTTTTCTACAATATCGTGAGCTGATATGTCCGCACGCTGGTTACGACCCTACTACAGCCGCATGCCCGACAATTGGTGGTTCGAGTGTAAATATGAGTATGAGTATGAGTGTCCACCGAGACTGGAAACAGGATGTGCCCTTCGGGGAATCATATGACAAGCGACGAGCAATCATCAACATAAGTAACTCCGAGTCTGGTGAACCCAACAACCGACCACCGCTCCTGTGGCACAACTCACATAGGAATGCGTTCTTGGCTCAAGAGAGGAGTCCCGGGGGCGGGCGCGGGGGGTTGGGGTTTGGCACTCCCAATCACAAGAGGCTATCCGTTACCAGCTCCGCCTGCAGACCGATTCGCACGGTGTGTGAGCTTGGCAGTCTGTACACCTGCACCTGACACTCCCAACTCAGCGGTACGGTGCCGTGGGATTCCCCCGCGTTCACCCCGAGGAGGATGTCAACCGCGTTCGCTCCTCGCTTCTCATATGAGCAGTCTGTGTTTACCACATTCATCCGTTTGTATACTTTCGTGTCATGAATCGAAACCGCGTGTGCAAGACTATATCAGCGAGATAACATTCATGCGGGTGTGTTTCTCTCGATTATGAAGATCTATTGACAAAATAAATACATTTACCTACAGTTACTAATCAAACGTATCAACGATGATGGTCACGACTCATGTGGCTGCGGGATTGTTACTTGCGGTCTCCGTTGCTACTTTTGCGCCTAATTTCGCTATCCCTGCTGCCATCGGTGCGATTATCGGTGGAATCCTCCCCGATATTGACTTTCTTATTGGATCACACCGGCGGACATTGCACTTCCCAGTGTATTATACGATTTCAGGAGGGAGCATCGGACTCATAACAATCATAGCGCCAAGTTCACTCACTGTTGGCGTTACTGTTGGGCTACTAGCGGCTGGGATACATTCTCTTTCAGACTGGTTTGGTGCTGGTGAAGAACTACGCCCATGGGAACGTACCTCACAGCGCGCAGTGTATATCCACCCACGACAGCAGTGGCTCCGACCGCAGTATATTGTCCGATATGACGGGGCACCTGAGGATTTTGCACTGACGTTTGCTCTTGCGGTACCTGCAGCACTCACCTTTGATGGGTGGCTCCGTGCGATTGTAATCACCGGTATTGTAATCGCTGGTGGATATACGATGACGCGAAAGTACATTCCACGATGGCTTGAGTCATAGATCGTCCGAAAACGGTTTTCAATAGCTCATCGATAGATACTGAGGACATTAATTAATCTGCAGATTCACCGGCACCGGCATTAATCGGGTGATTGATATTAAGTGGTCCATCTCGACAGGCAACACCACGATATCGTTGCCCATGAACCCCATCAGACTCAATTGCGTCAGTGATATATTCTGTGAGCCACCGACCATCGGCAGGGTGTCCAGTAAATCCCTCTCGTCTGATCTGTCTTGGAAGATATCTCTCATATACCGGGAGTCGCTCATGAAGTGGAACACCAGCACTGCTTGCAATGTCTGTGAGCTCGGTGAGTGCTGGCCATGCATAGTCTGGATTGATATAATCCTCTGTCACCGGTGAGACACCACCGAGGTCATCAACACCACAGTCAAGTAATTCGCGAGTTGGTGAGAGATTTGGAGGGACCTGGACTGAAACAGACTCCGGAAGGCAAATACGAGCCATTGCAACCACCCGACGCATTGTCGCAACCGACGGTTGCTCGAAGTCCGACCGTTCGTTCGGGACAACATTTTGAATGATCACCTCTTGGATATGATCATACCTATTATGCAGTTCACGAATCGCAAGCAGACTTTCAGCGCGATCATCCCATTCCTCGCCAATTCCAACGAGCAACCCGGTTGTGAATGGGATACCAACCTTACCTGCAGCACGAATCGTATTTAATCGCTGTCCTGGGGTCTTATGCCGCGTGCCTGCGTGTGCGTTGACATCTGCGGTGGTTTCTAACATGACGCCCATGCTTGCATTGACCGGTGTGAGTCGCTCAAACTCCGTCACTGTCAAATCCCCCGGATTTGAATGTGGGAGAAGTCCCTCCTCAAGTGCGATATGACAACACATACGCAGATATTCGATTATGTCATCGAACCCCCAAGCGTTCAGTTGTTCATGAATTGCCTCATATCGGTCATCTGGACGGTCACCAAAGGTAAAGAGTGCCTCAGTACAGCCGGCATCTGCACCAACTCGAACACGATGACGAACTTCTTGCGGTGAGAGAAGTGTTGCCTTCCCAGGAACGTCATAATATGTGCAATAACTACAGGTGTATCGACACGCGGTCGTCAGCGGGATAAAGACATTACGTGAAAACGTAAGCACTGCCGCCGAGTCGACATCCGCTGGAGTCACAGAGAGAAGCCGATCAACGTCAGTGGCTGACACTGTGAGATCAATGTCGTACTCGGCTGCCGCAGGGAACATTGTAGCAATGCTTGCAGGTCGGTCATAAAAAGAGTTTGACTCTCGGACAGTCGTGCCGTGGATATAAAATTTGTTACATTAAACTCTGCATCGTATCCCTGTCATTGACCGCAAGTTGAACGTTTGACATCCCCTCAGATGAGCGCGGAGGAATCATGAGTAGCAGAGATTGCAGGTTTGTCGCCTCACCGAACCCCAATACGGTGAGGATCCGCGTGGGGTTGACAGACTGTGAGGGGTGGGGGATTGCGGAAGGAACTCACCAACTATCGCGTTTAATTGAGTACATACTCAAACCAATATGAGTAGGAATATATGACCAGACGTGTATAATATGTGCGTCAAATGCGGGGGATGGGATTTGAACCCATGAACCCCTACGGGAGCGGATCTTAAGTCCGCCGCTTTTGTCCTAGCTCAGCCACCCCCGCGCCGGAACCCACAATTTATGTCTATCATATCAGATAGATTTGATAATAAATTGCTCAACCGGTATTGTAGGATTTTACTGTCTGGCAGATATTGGTTTCGCTTCCGTGCTAAGAATTATATCTCGTTGACATCGTCAGCTACTATAACCTCAATCTGTGAGAAGAGCATTCGTCAGTTTGTATGGGGTGGGGGTGGGTCTAATTACCAGTCGACGCTTAAGCTGCCATCGCCGTTGGGGTCTGGGGCAACTTCTTCATCAGTACGGCGATCAACAACATGAATAACCCCCGCATCTTTCTTTGCTGGACACACCTCAGCAGCACGAATATTCTCATCGAGCTCATCTTCACCAATAAAGAATGACTTTGGATTCGCAAGTCCAGATGTGATATCCATTTCCCAGTTGTCTGCAACTTCCGCACATCGACCAGCGCCAAAGCATTTGTTTGCTTCAAATATGATTTTATATGGCTTTTCAGCAATCGGTGGCGCGTCTGCTGATGACCCGACATCGCTCGCGTTCAAAGACCCATCTGTGTCGTCTTCACTCGTGTTTGTGTCTGTATTCGTGTTAGTGTCACTCATATGTATAAATCGGTATGTCAACGGTGTTTTCTGATGTCAATTCCGTCCAAACGACAGCAGAAACTACACGCAGGTGAAACTCAGATTATCGCTCAATGTTGAGAGCCTCAATTTTGATATCCTGCATTGGTTTATCATCTCGATCGGTCGGGACGGACCCAATTTCTTCAACAGTATCCATCCCATCGACGACATGTCCGAACACTGCATGTTTGCCGTTGAGATGCGGTTGTGAGTCAAGTGTAATAAAAAACTGTGAACCATTGGTGTTCGGTCCACGGTTTGCCATCGAAAGGACTCCAGCACCATCGTGGTTTAGATCCTCATGAAACTCATCATCAAATGTATAGCCTGGACCCCCACGACCTGTTCCCTCCGGGTCACCACCTTGAATCATGAAGTCTGGAATAATACGATGGAAGATTGTCCCTTCATACAATGAGTCTGTCCGGGTCTCACCAGTATCTGGGTCACTCCACTCTCTATCGCCCGTTGCAAGTCCAAGGAAGTTTTCGACCGTTCGTGGTGCACGCTGTTCAAACAACTCAAGTGTAATATCACCGCGTGTTGTTTCGAGGGTGACAAGCGGATTTTGCTCATCAGCGATTTCAAGATCGGCAACCATATCTAAAAATTGAGCGTCTGATACTAAATGGTGTCTTTCACAGTGCGATATTCGATACTCTTCGAGGGTGATACACCGAAATGAATATTAGATAAAATATATGACACCACGACCAACAGTGAAGTACCTCGGGGTCACATCAAAGCCCCGAGGCTTCACCGTTTTGGGTCATCACCGCACCCGCACCCGACACCCGCAGGCGAAGGTGAATTTCAGTCCTTCCTCTCCTCCCGACCTCCCCGGTCCGGTTGGGTTGGGTTCGGCTGGAAGTCACACCCGAACACGCCGATGTGTCCGTGGGATGGGAGTCGGCCCGGCTCCACCACAATCACGACCACGACCCGACAACTCCCGTCGCACGCCCAATGGACGGGTTTGAGAGGAGTCGCATTTCCAGAAATCAACCCAGTCAGCATTGGATGAAGATCTTTCACCCGTCTTTTGAGTTCTCTGACCGTACCCTGCTATAGGAAACGGAATTAATTAACCGTTCGTGTCGGCTTCACCCTCTCAAGCCCCGAGGCACTCGCCTTGCTCATCTGTAGATATGTCAGCTTCTCAGTTCAAGATGCGAAACTCAATGTATTATTAACGACGCAGTATTGCAACCGTCTGAGTAATCTTGAGGATACACCACGAATTTCAGAATGTCTGGAGGTCTTCAAGAACTGCTGCTGCCGCACCGGAGTCAATACTCTCATGAGCCATATCGAGTCCTGCGTCGATTGTCTCTGCGTCATTTCGAGCGTAAATTCGGAAGGCAGCATTGAGCGCGACCGCGTCAGCGAAGTGATCTGTCCGCTCGCCAGAAACAATCTCACGCGTTAATCGTGCGGAATCACCGGCAACATCGTTAGGATTGACCTCAAGATCCTCATACTCAAAGTCCATTCCGTACTCAGGCGTCTCAATCTCATAATCAATAAACTCGCCATCAGCCCACTCACCAACCTTTGTATATCCAGGACGAATGTCATCATATCCTTCCATCCCTTGGAACATAAGCACTCGATGTGGGTGCTGCGTTTCCATCTGCTTGAATGTGTCAACCATCTTCTTTGCGAATGCAAGGTGATAGAACGATCCAAGATGGACATCAGCCTCTGCGGGATTCATGATTGTTTCAATCGTATTGAAAAACGTCCGAACACCCATTTTATCACGACGATCATTGAGTGCATCGATGTGAGGTGCAAATGCAGGCTGATAATAGAATCCAAACCCAGTGTTATCTACCATTGCTGCGCTCTCTGCTGGTTCAATCTCAGTCTGTATGCCGAGTTCGTCAAGCACGTGCTTGTATGCGTCTTGTTTCTGTGTTGGCACACGATCGCCTGAGTGGGCAACAACAGGTGTTCCTGCACCAGCAGCGACGATTCCAGCAGCCGCACCAAGAATCGCAGTATCGCCCTTCCCGTCATAGTTTGCACCACAATCAACTGGGTTAGCATCCGGGGCTGCGGTGGTTACATCCTCAGCAACAACGTCAGCGTATGCAGCAAGTTCTTGAGCAACATTGTGTTTCCACCGATTCGCGAGCCAAAAAGCCCCAAGTGTCGTCTGATCGGGCTCACGGGCAAGAATACGTCGAATTGCGTCTGTAGCTTGCTCACGAGACATATCCTCTGCAGATTTGACCCCTGATCCAACGACTTCTGTCATCAGACGCTTGAGTGGCCACTCACCAAAGTTAGACTCGACGGATTCGGACGCTTGTGCCATACAGATTCAATGTGCGTGGATAACAAAAGTGGTCCGTTCGAATTACATCAGATGAAGTTTTGACAGTACAAATGGTCACGACCGCAATACACACACAAAGCAGTGAGTAATGTCTGTGTTCAATAGTTGCTGACAACGTGAGTGTCCTGAACGTTGGAGGGCGTGTAGACTCTTGATGTATCAGTAATTGCAAACACGGACACTTGATTCAGTAACGAGTGTATAAAAAGCCGTTCAGCGCTTTTTTTACGATTCTCACTGAACAAACTGAGTGTGTTATGAACTACTGGTATATATGACCCGTATCATTGCCCTATTAATGATATCATATCACTCGCCAATATAATGATAGTTGATGCAGACACAGAGAAATTATACGCATATGTTAATCAGTATCACTGAATTAGTTAAGATATGGATAAGCCGGGGAGACGCTGCTTGCTTCACACGCTTTGCACGTCTTGGATATAGACTCACTTCGAAATATCTAGGTTATCTGGGTGTCTATGATTCATAATGAGTGAGACCGTCTTAGAAACGACCTGGGGGCGCGATATTGATATTGAACTCGATACAATCGACGCCGCGCTCATTGATGAATATCAAAGTGGGTTTCCGGTTACTGAACGACCGTTCCGAGTTATCGGTCACGAACTTGATATTTCTGAAACAGATGCACTCACTCGAGTCCGCCAACTTCGTGAGACGGGCATCTTCCGACGATTTGGCGCTGTGCTAAATCCGCCTGTTATTGGAAGCTCAACGCTAGCAGCCGTTTCAGCACCCGAGGATCGGTTTGATGAGATTGCGACGATTATTAACGAATACCGACAGGTGAACCATAATTATCGTCGCGATCACGAGTGGAATATGTGGTTTGTCGTCACCGCAAGTGCTCGTGAGAGACGTGATAACATACTTGACTCAATCGAGGCACAAACGGGGTGTGAGGTTCTGGCGGTACCAATGTTAACTGATTATTATATCGATCTTGAATTTCCCGTCGTTAACACGGATACGTTCGCAAGGGAAAGTGTCTCAGAGACCAATGTGTCCGCAACACGAATTTCTGAAGAAGCAACTGGTGGGCTTTCAAGACTCGACGCCGAGTTACTCGTCGAAATTCAAGATGGATTTCCGCTCTCTGTGACTCCATATCGTGATATTGCGGCTGCAATCGAATCGGAAGTCGACGCGGCAGCTGTTGTTGACGCCGTTGAGCGGCTCCGTGCTGATGGATGTATCAAGCGTGTGGGGTGCGTTGTGAATCATATTGTGACTGGGTTTGACGCGAACTGTATGGTTGTCTGGAATGTACCAGATGATAAACTTGATATCTATGGCGAAACTGTCGGTAAATTTCCATATGTAACACTCTGCTATCATCGACCGCGACGTCCAAACCAGGGATGGTCGTATAATCTTTTTACCATGATTCATGGGCGCGAAAGCGGTGCTGTTGATTCAAAAATTGATGAGTTAGCAGCCGAACATCTCCCCTTCGAACATGAACGTCTCTATTCGACAGAGACACTGAAACAAACCGGTGCTCGATATGATGAACTTGTGGGTGCAGCCGAAAAATAATCACAGACACAATTTATTTTCCTCTATTGTATTATATTTCTTGGACATCCACGCAACGCCTTGCTGGCACGTTGAGTCTGTGCTTTCAGGGCATACTACCTCAAAACTGATTATACAGAATCAAGGAGAATCCCTGCGGGTTCAGCCGCGCAGGATGGATCCGACAACTCGGAGTCAATCGACGCTATGAGAACCACTCTGAGACTTGACAATCCGTCACTGAAAGTGACAGGCGGTTCCACATATAGGGAGGAATCAGGCTGGGAACGGAGCGATTCCTGCCAGTCCGGCGATGGCGGCCTGTCGGCCCCAAGTAATGAGACAATAATCGGACCCACTTGGGTGAACGGTCGGTTCCTCTCAGTCTCATGAATCGATACAGTTGCAGATGCAGATGCAGTGCCCGACTGCTTGAAACCACCACAGAAAGTAACTCCGAGTCCACCGAAGTCTGCCGGACTCCCCAGGGCAAAAACAACGTTGGGAGTCGAACACGACGGACGAGAGGAGTACCGGGGGCTAAAATGTGGCACTCCCGGCACCAGCAGTCCTACTTCACTCTACCCACCACAGTGCATGAACCCCACACGGATTCTCACCGTGCCGGGGTTTGGTGGAACTGCAAACCTGCAATCTCCACCGCTTACACTCACGCTCACGATCAGGATTCCTCCGCGGTTACGCGGAGGAGGATGTCAATACTGATTTATGCTTCCTTTCACTGCCTGCGTCAATTCAGATCACATATCAACTGCGGGGGTATTCTTTTTGATGAGCGCGGTCTTTGTCATCACTCACCGACTCCTGTATGTGGAGTTCGTTCACATTCAAACGGCGACTGCAGATTGTCGAGATCGTTGATCTCATGTCATCCATTTTGAGATATATTTCTCCGACTCTCACCGAGAGAACGGCGATACTTGATACAGCAATCGTCCTGCTCCAATCATACCGGTTTTTGCAAGTGCTCCCCCGCGGAGTGCCCCCCGTTTTGCGTAGAATCCACTTTTATGTATTCCTGCGTTGAGATAATGCCGTGCTGATGTTGCCATCGGTGTTCGACGCCCCTCAACTCGGGTTGCTCCTTGACGAATTGCATCAAGAATTATTTCCGCCGTCAACGTTGATCGAGTAATTCCTGGAATTGCGATTTCCGTATACGCACGCCCAACATACCCGACCTTGTGTGCATCACTTCCAGCAACACCTGGATACCCATTCGTCTCTGCATATCGACGCGCCCGACGGTTTTTGCGCCCTGTGAAAGTCCAGGAGTTATACACCTCAATTGCATCCGGGTCAACGTGCCGAAGACGACGTTTTCGAATCCCATGTCGACTGCGTTGAAATGGATGTGGAACAATCGCAACACCACCACGGTCACGGACCCAACTCACGGTCTCGGTCATCGGAACCCGACGTGGTGGGAGCGATGTCACACCGAGGGCAAGTAAATGTCCATCGGCCGTCGACACCTCGACACCGGGGATTCCGATGAGTCCATATCGTGGTGCGAGATCAGCTGCCCGGAGTGACTCATCAAGCACGTCATGATCAGTTACGACAATCGCGTCTAATCCAATTTCAGCTGCCTGCTCAAGAAGTAACTCAGCCGGGTCAGCAGCATCATAGGAACCTGCTGAGTGGACATGCGGATCGATAGTGACCGTGAGCGTCGACGTCACAAAAACCCCTACAACGCCAGGGAGCTAAAAAGTACTTTGCGAGATGTTGTCACAGCCGCTATGATCGCTGCGAGAGCGAAAGGGCATTTGCAATGCGTGTTCCGGTGTCGTACCCGTTCCATAACGCCTTATTTACCCTCCCCTCACCAACGATCCAGTCACCAGCGACATACAAACCAGCGCTTTCTGCAACTCGAGCGGCACGATTATCGATTCCGTTTTCTGGAAGTGCATAGCGCCATCCCTGGTCATCGATCCAGTCTGGATTTTCATATCGCTCATCATCAAGCAAGGCTGCAACATGAGAAGCAGTGTCTGCCCCGGCAACATCAACAGGGTCGTCATACCGATTTGTTGACCACTCGGGACTCATCTGTGCGATAAATAGACTTTCACCATCAGGAACATGCCCATCTTTGCATTCTTCGCGTGAGAGCCACCCAATTGGGTGTTCTTTGTCAACGTTGACAAGTCCATACCATGGATATGACTCTGTGAATGGGTAATGAAGTACAACCGTTCGGATAGTGCGATATTCAACGTCCGAAGCAGCCGCAATCAGTGTCTCCAGTCGATTATCCTGCCATGCTGTTGCTTCCAATAGTGTCACTGCTTGCGGGGCAGGTGGTGTAATCAACAATGCATCAAATGGTCCGTGATCTGTATTGTCGGTATCAGTCAGAACCCATGCCTTCTCCGTACGCGAGATATCTGCTACCCGTGTTCGATGATTGATGTCTGCGTCTGTTTCTGCAAGAAGCCGTTTAGCTAACTGAGTAATTCCCTCAGTCCATGTCCACTTATGCTCGTCTCGACTATCACCCTCGGTAATCTCACCTGTTTCATTAAATGTCCAGACTGGTTCATCGATATCAACAAGCTCCTTCGTTCCAAGGGCTGGAATCAACTCGGCTGTTCGTGGGTCAGCATCCTTGATATAGTTTGCACCGTGGTCGTATCGACACCCATTCTTTCGACGCGTCGCAGCGCGACCGCAGACACCCCCGCTTTTCTCTAAAATTGTCACATTCGCATCGCTGCCACGAAGTGCATATGCAGCCCCAGCGCCGGCAGGACCTGCCCCAACAATACCGACACGAAAAGACGATTCCACCTTATTCGACGTTGTCTTCGTTAACTTGCTGTTCCCTTGAGAAGACTGAGACATAGTGTATCAACGGGTCCAGTATGCTTGATTGTGATGGGTGCACTCGAAAGGTGATTTCGTCTGAGAGACTCATCCTCACTGTCGTATCGGGATTCATGTGTGAACGCACTCCCGGGGCAGTCGCTTTGTACCGGCTATACCCTTTCGAGAAAGCGCAGACCGGGATTGGGATATGGATATGACTCCAGCATACTCAGATGCAGATTCAGATGCAGATTCAGATGCAGCTGCAGCTGCTACCTTCCCGCCCAGACTCACGGGGTGACCATCGGAAACGGTTGAGGGGTATTCCCGATTTGAATCGCATGATCGGAGTTGTAATCGATCAGATCAATCGGCGACAGCACGCCTATCGGATGTATGCGAAACCGCAGTAACCAGACTCGAAACACTCACTCCCACGTCACATTCCAAATAAAAAGCCGACAACCACAGTGTCAACAACTGAGACACAGAATGGACATTACATAACAGATGATTGGTATCAAGGCAGTAATCGCATCTCTCAATCAGACGTTGTGCTGGCGGGTTTATTCTGAGCGTCAGTACTGTTAGCACAATCGTCGTCGTCATAGCTACATCGTTCAAGGAAGTTTTTGATGAGATCGTGTCCAACACCGGTCAGAACCGATTCAGGGTGAAATTGAACCGCTTCAATCGGGTACTCGCGATGTCGAATCCCCATAATGAGATCATCATCTGCGTCTGAATCTGCTTGCGTTCTAATATTGTGCGGTGGGTTCTCTATTTCTGTTCCTGTTGCAGTACCATTGGACTTTGTTGCTGCTGAGATTTCAAAACAGTCAGGCACACGCGTGGCGATTAGTGAGTGATACCGACCAGCCTCAAACGTCTGGTCAAGTCCGAAAAAAATCCCACACCCGTCATGAGCGATTGTTGATGATTTTCCATGGACTGGTGCAGGGGCACGACCAACATCACCCCCATATGCATACACTGCTGCTTCAAGTCCGAGACAGACTCCAAGGGTCGGCACAGTCTGCGATATCGTGGTCAAAACATCGTTTGTCACCCCAACATCACGAGCATTCTCTGGATGCCCTGGACCGGGACTGATAACAATTGCATCAGGGTCAATTGTCTCAATCTCTTTGAGTGAAGCGGTGTTTTTCCGGACATCCACCTCAAGCGGTTCACCATTGATTCGCTGTTCGGAAAGATACTCAACGAGATTATATGTGAATGAATCAAAATTATCTATCACAAGCACTGAAACTGTCATCGGGAGACTTCCTCCGTGCGTGATGATTCTGATTTCATATCGCCATTTGTGCGTCCATCTGTTTCCTCGTCTTCAGTTTCATTGTTGTTCCCGTCTGTATCTGTATCTGTATCTGTATCTATTCGTGTTTGTGTGGGTTGTGTCTGTGTCATTTCCGTTGTCTCGGTCGTGATCAGCTCAAGCGCTGATAGAACACCATCCATTTTCTGTTCAGTTTCATGATACTCGGATGCCGGATCGCTGTCAGCGACAATCCCAGCGCCAGCTCGGACACGGACCGTTGCAGGCGCCGTTTCAGCAGTGGTGTCTGCTTGATTACTTACGAGAGCTGTTTTATCAGTTTCAATTGTTGCGGTTCGAATAACAATTGCAAAGTCCGCGTCTCCAGACCACGAATAATATCCAACCCCTCCACCATAGACTCCGCGTGGTGTTGTCTCAAGTTCATCAACAATCTCCATTGCACGGATCTTCGGCGCTCCCGTGAGTGTTCCCGCTGGGAACGTTGCCCGTGTTGCATCGAACGCATCAGCATCGGATGTGAGTGTTCCGGTAACGGTCGATTCGATGTGCTGAACATGACTGTATTTTAAGACGTTCATGAACTCCTCGACACGAACACTTCCTGGGTCAGCGACACGTCTGACATCATTTCGAGCAAGATCAACCAACATCGTGTGTTCAGACCGCTCTTTTGCATCTGCAAGCATCTCGCCTGCGAGTCGTCGGTCTTCGACAGGACTACTGCCACGTGAACAAGTTCCAGCAATTGGATTCGAAACAATTCGATCATCCTGAACGGACACGAGTGTCTCAGGACTGGCACCAACAATATATCTCTCATCATGTCTGAGCAGATACATATATGGCGATGGGTTCACGTCGCGGAGCGACGCATACAGACCAAGTGGATCAATCTCACCATATTGCTCACGGACGCGAGAAATGACGCCTTGATAGATGTCACCATCAAGAACACGCTGCTTTGCGGTGCGAACTGCTGTTTCATACTCAGCCTGTGAACCGGCAGCACTGTTGGTCTGGATGAACTCATCAGGGTCAGGTGGAGTGGCTGCTGCGAGCGTTTCTTGGACATCTACCGCCTCGGCAACAAGTTCATCATAGACACTACCAAGGTCATCATCAGATGCGACAATCGGTGTGAGGACGAGTGATACCGACTTATCAGTATGATCAATGGAGATTGTTTTTGTCGTCAGGACGAATTCCGCATCAGGTGTCTGCGTATCGGGACGATCAATCCCGACCTCATTCAGCCAGATATCGTATACCGCCTCATATGCAAGAAACCCAACGAGTCCACCACGGAGCCGATGTCGGTCGTCATCTGGAAACCCTACACGAGGGAATTTCGGCATTGCTGTCCGAAGGTGATCAAGCACATCACCGCTGCTGTTATCATCATCACTGGTTGTGATATACTTCGCTGCGCGTCCTCCAAGTGTCGTACATTCGACTTCACTGGGAGAGACTGTAATGACTGCATCAGGGTCATATCCGACAAACGAAAATCGCGCGTGACGATCCGCAGTTGCATAATCCGGGGCGAAGGCCCCATCAGGATCGCTTGATGGTGTTTTTTCCGCACTTTCAAGTAAGAATCCATAGTCACTCCGAGTCGTAAGCGCTGCATATGCGGTGAGTGGCGTTACTGTCGGAAGTGATGCAGTCACATGTGCAATGAGGGGCTCTGAAGTCGAATTCAGCTTTTCTGTGAGTTCAGAGACAAACGCTGATCGAGACTTTGAGAGCAGTGTCGAGTCACTCATGTGTGTCTCTCCGGTGTAGTTGCATCCATCGAATCACCCGCTGATCTATCGTTTGTGCTATCGGTTTGGGTTACTGTTTTCTGCTCATTGCTCGTGTCAATATCGACGCGAGTCGCACGATTGATGAACGCTTCCACAGCATCGTGGTCTTTGCTTCCACCAGTATCTTCAACACCACTCGCGACATCAACACCGAACGGAGCAACAGTCTGAACGGCTGATCTGACATTTGACGGCGTGAGTCCCCCAGCGAGAATGACGGGCGAGTCCAGCATAGTAGCAATCTCGGCGGTTGCTGTCCAATCATGTGTATGCCCTGTTCCACCCGCCCCATCAGTGTCCACGGAGTCGATTAACACAGCATCGACTACTGGTGCAACTGACCGAGCACGTGATGGCATCTCAGCATCAACGACGGCAATAACATCTGCTGTGACTGACCCGGTAATACGCTTGAGCTCACTGGCATTGTATTCACCATGAATTTGAATTACGTCCGGTTGCACGCGCTCTGTAATATCAACCGCAGCAGCAACAGAATCAGGCATCGTCACGAGAACTGTGCTCAGAAACGGTGAACCAGCAGCAACAAGTTGAGTTGCACGCTCAATCGTCACCGACCGTGGTGTCTCAACAGTAACATCGCTAATAATCCCAACTGCATCTGCGCCAGCAGTGGCAACTGCCGCGAGGTCGTTTTCAGTCGTGATACCGCAGATTTTCACGCGAGTTCGAGACATTATTTCGGCTCCGTTGACGACGGGTTCGGTGCACACAACGTCTCGAAGGTGGCTTTCGCGTCGCCGGTGTCGATTGCTGTTGCAGCACGTTCGACTCCGGTCTCAATATCGTCTGTGAGTCCAGCAACGTAGATGGCTGCTCCTGCGTTCGCAAGGATAATATCTCGTTTTGGACCAGTGATTTCACCAGTGACAATCCCACGCAGGTCAGCTGCATTCTCCTCTGGTGTTCCCCCTGCGACGGTCTCAACCGGTGCAGGATCAAGCCCAATTGATTGTGGTGAGAGTGTATACTCCTCGACGCTGTCTCCAGTGACCTCTGCGACAGTCGTCGTCTCATGAAGTGCGATTTCATCCATTCCACTCCCATGGACAACAAGTGCGCGCTCAACAGGGAGTTGTGTAAGCGCTCGTCCAAGCACGGGGACGAGCTCAGGATCATAGACACCGACGACCTGTGCATCTGCCCCGGCAGGGTTCGTAAGTGGACCGAGAATATTGAAAATGGTCCGCATCCCCAACTCCTTGCGAGGTCCAATCACGGCCTTCATCGCTGGATGGAACACAGGAGCAAGCATGAACCCAATCCCATCACGCTCGATAGCTGCTTCGACAGCAGAAGGTTCTGCTTCGACATCCGCACCAGCAACCGACAGCACGTCCGCACTTCCAGACAGCGATGATACAGAGTAATTCCCATGTTTTGCGACTGCTGCCCCAGCACCAGCGGCAACGATTGCACTTGTTGTTGATATGTTGATTGTATCGTAGTCATCACCCCCAGTCCCACAGGTGTCAACGAGTGGTGTGCGGTCAGGGGTGATGGTGCGAGCTGCATCACGCATCCCACGTGCAAACCCAGCGATTTCGGTCTCGGTTTCACCTTTCGCTCGAAGTGCTGTCAGCAAGGCACCAATCTGTGCCTCGGTCGCATCTTCGAAGAGAAGTTTTGCTGCTTCTCGGGAGGCTTCATGTGATAAGTCGACTCCCTTTGCCGCCCGCTCAATATAATCTTGAAGTGTCATCGTGGTCACCAGTGTACGTCTTCGTATTGTAATGTACAAATCAGTTCATTAGTATAAGCATATCGAAGTCGCTCATTCCCGCAGTCTTTGATTCTCGAAACGAAACCTTCAATTATGCGCTAAAGGTTATTCATTGATAGAAACAGATTGCGGTGGATGGGTTGGTGGTCTAGTCTGGTTATGACACCTCCTTGACATGGAGGAGGTCGGCAGTTCAAATCTGCCCCAACCCACTTTCAATATATCACCTTCTTTTTATCTTGAGTAACTACCCACTCCAATAGCATTCATAAATCGGGATCATCGAAGGGTCACACTTCAGATGACAGTAGCGGAGAGGGAGTGATTCCAGTTAGACAAGACGAGTTCTCCGAGTTCATTGTGTGATTTGAGTCTCGACTTGATCAAAAAGGGTTGCCACCCGATTTTCGATGTCATCTCGGATTGCGCGAACGTGTTCAATATTCTTATTATGTGGGTCATCAAGCGACCAATCGCGAATATCAGCCTCATCAGCATCAATATCGAGTGTCGAGCAACCCATCGTCGCAACGATGTCACATGATTCCAATTCTGTTGATGACACCTCCCGTGGTTTGTGACCGGACAGGTCGATATCAACCTCATTCATCACTATCACGACCTCCTCATGTACACTATCGGCTGGGGCAGTGCCCCCTGTAATAATATCAACACTGTCTTCAATCTCCCGGTGCCTCCGCTCGCGCTCAGCGAATGCCGCTGACATCTGACTCCGCCCTGCGTTTTGAACACAAATAAATCCAAGTTTCATCATTGAATTCCCTGGCATAGTTGAGTTCAAATCGGTCATCGAATTAACTTCTTGTATGTGTCCTATATTGTCCACAATAGGTCTTCATAGACATCTCATCACCTCTCACCGCGAATTTTATCTATCTGACAAGATGCTCGATAAATGCGACGAGCAATGGAGTGCGTTTTTGAGCAGTTTGAGAGTTGCGACGACAGTGAACACGACTCCAAATCCAGTGTGCTAGACAACTGCGAGGACGGTGAAAAGCGCGTGTTGAAGATATGCACCCACAATGACGCTTACACCGTCGAATGCGGCGAACACAGTCGAGTTGAAAGAAACATATAATATTCCGTTCAACCAACGCGTTCGCGTTCCGATTGAGAGCGATCCACAATACAACGACCACGGTGGTTGTTTGGAGTGGTGTCCGACCGAACCACCGAGTCATTCAGGGCAACTTAACCAATGACATTTCTTCACGGCACAACACAGACTACGGATTCCAGCGGCGATGAGTGCGCGACCGCTGCGGATGTCAGTCCCAATAATTTCGTCGTCGTCACCACAACTCACGGTCACCAGCGCGTGTTCCACGCCCATCGACAGATAAGCAATGTGAGTGCCGTTGGGCTTTGATATTGATGTGACCTCAAGACGGTTTAGTATTCGACCGCTTTCAGCATTACACGGGATGAATCACGAGTTGCAGTCCCAGCTTCCCGACCAATCGGGTAGCAGCCGCCTGATAGAGACACTCGAGGACAAACGCACAGACACCACAATCATGTTCAGGACACGCTTGTCCGCCATTGCTCATCTCTGTCAAGAGTGGGACATGTAAACAATATACGTCAGGCAGCTGGATGATGTGCGTGAGAAACACTGGTCAGCGACAGTCAACGACAAAACGGATTTAATCCGAGCACACTGGTTCTGCCGTCGGATAGACACTGTTCTAGAAACCGAGTGTGGAAAACGTTGAAAAACAATCAAGACTAGACGTGTCCAGTCAGTGCCTACGCTGTGATGACGGGACGCACGTCTCGTGCAGCGGCGACTTCTTCCGTTGTGGCTCATGTGGCTTTGCAGATCACAGCGACGTGGTGGGAAGCAATCACTTCCTGCGTGGTGAATGGCGACAGTGATTACATCGGAGAACGGTTGATGATACGGTCTGTGGACTCAGGTCAAAACGGTCCTGAGAGGAAACACCGTTCGGTGTCTCGTCTTGAGTGGGACGACTATTGACCGGTGACAGCGTGGTCACACGACCAAAGATAAGCCCACAAACCGGAGTACCTGTCAGGGCAATCGTGCCTCAGATTCAGGACTGGCCTGAGTCACACACCGGGGAATCCCCCGGATTCAGCCGTGGGAGGATGTCAACCAGCATAAGACCAATTGAATGTCTCACAGTCGGTGGCAATCGGACCTCTGTCTCTCTTCGAAACCACACTCAATTGAGTTGAGTTGAAATGTTCGTCTGCACGTCGCGTCGCGTTCCGTTCCGTTCCGTTTCGAATATTGACAAAGAAGCTCACAGTCCCACCGACTGATCATCACGGACGCTGTGGGTGTGCTTTGAATTTCGAATATTATCTCAGCATCTTCGATACTCCCGACAGTGAGGTATATTATTGCGTGTGGGTCACACCATAGAGCGTCAATATCTGCGTTCGATCCTCATACAACAGCGGACTCAGAGTTATCTAAGTGCCTGGCAGTTGTCACGCTGATACGAACTGGAAGGAAGAAACTAATCAGCCTGACCACAGAGCAATAACTGTGGTATCAGCCTATGATATACTTGGTATAACTGCAAGTGCTGATGAGGAAACAGTTCTTCAAGCATACCGTGCGCGAGTCAAGGAAGCCCATCCTGATCATGGAGGGTCACTTGCGGAATTCAACCGCGTTCGTCGCGCTTATACACATATCACATCTGAAGCCTCCGCAGATCAATTTGAGACTGAGACAGCCACTGGAACGGACGCCAATCAAGATGTTGCTCAGGGGAGCAACGCAGAGTCGACACCTCCGTCGTCGTCTGTTTCGCCCTCCGATAATGACACAGAGGAAACCGAAGTAGTTGGACCAACCGTCGAATATCTTGATTATGAAGTTCTTGATGAATACGGCTGGGAACTCACAGATCCAGATCTCTTCGCGAAAGCTGATGCGGTTGATCTTGATAGTGATACGCATGGAATTTTTATTGTTGAGCCTCGTGAATCAATTCTTGAGGCTGCTGAGCGGTACGGACTCTTCTGGCCGTATGCCTGCCGGGGGGGTGCATGTGCGAACTGTGCGGTTGCGATTATCGATGGGGCTGTTGAGATGAGCGTTAATACGATCCTCACCCAAGGGATGCTTGATCAAGGCGTTCGGCTTTCCTGCATCGGTCAGCCTGTGACAAGTGATCTGCAGGTCGTATTCAATATTGAGCAACTTCCTGGATTAAGAGAACTCCGTCTCCCGGCTGACCAATTCAGTACCACTCGCACGGATGATCCGTCTTGACATCCTCCTCGGCCTGAAGGCGGGAGGCGGGAGGAATCCCACGGTACCGCTGCGTTGCGTTGAGTTGAGTTGAGTTGGGAATGTCAGGTTTGGGTTGGGTTGACAGACTCCCAAGCCACCACACACCGTTCGAATCGGTATGGGGCCGGTCGTGGGCAGTCTCTTGGGAGTGCCACATCTCAGCCCCCCGCCCCCGTACTCCTCTCGTTTGTCAGAGTCGGACGCCCACGCCCACGCCCAGAGTTGTGTTGTGCCTCGGGGCCTCCGACACCGACAGACTCAGACTTCAGCGGACTCAGGAGTTACTTTGACTGCGAGTGGGTGCCCGGTGGTTGTTGTTTGATTCCCACAGAGGGCACACCCTGTTTCCAGAGTGGGCGGACACTCACAGTTACACTCATACTCATACTCATACGAACCGCCAGTTTCGGGCGCTCGGCTACACTGGGGTCGTAACCACTGGGCCGACATTACACACATGCGCTGTTTGTGGACACAACTGTGTGGAATTCCCACTGTGACGGCGCGTATCCACAGCCTGCGTGGGATTGCGCCTGCTCCGCGTATAAGATATCACTCACTCCGAGTGTGGCTGTCCTCAATTGGCGCCCGTGACAAACTGTGTCAAGAATCCGGGAAGCCCCACCCTCAGCGAGCGCGTCAGCGTGGACAAAATAAGGGAGTTCATAAATCTCTCTCGTTTTTCGCGCTGTGCTCCAATTAATATTCTCACCACTCAGAACATAGAGCGAAGTTTCAATATGACGGCTGAGTAAGAGAGTGAATGGAAGGCTAAACCGCTATGGATATCACTAATATTGCCACTCCTGATTATGTCGAAGTTCATGCCGATAAGCGGTTAGGCAAAATTCGGTCTATCTTTGATCGGGAACGACCGAATGGAATAATCGTTACTAAACAGGGAGGGTACACCGGTGTCGTTGGTGAAAAGCAATTAGTCCGATCACGGATGGGTGATGACACGAAAGTTGATGTTGTGACGAAGTCAGCACCAAAATTAGATCGACATGAGGATGTACGCGAAGCCGCCCGGATGCTTGTTGAGGGTGACGTGAACGTTGCTCCTGTCTTTGAGGGAGAGCAACTCTATGGCATCGTCACGGGTGAGGCTATCTTAGAGGCGGTTCTCGAAAATCTTGATGCGATTTCTGTTGATGATATCTTTACTGATGATGTTGTGGATGTAGCCGAGCAGTCGCCCCTCGGAGAGGCAATCAATAAACTCCGTGAACACAGTATTTCTCGCGTTCCTGTCGTTGAAGAGGACGGATCAAACTCACTCACCGGAATCCTGACGACACATGATATTATTGATTTTGTTGTTCGTGATGACGACCGACAAGGTCGTGGGGACCGCAGTGGTGATGTTGACCGCATGCTTGATCTGCCCGTCTATGACCTGATGTCTGCACCAGTTATCACTGCCCAACCAGATGAGCAGGTGAGTGATGCTGTTGAGCGAATGTTTGATAATGATATCTCAGGGCTTGTGGTCACGCCTGCTACCGGTGATACAACAATTGAGGGCGTTCTCACAAAAACGGACGTGCTCAGGGCACTCACATTCACCGAAGAGGAGTCAATGGACGTTCAAATTACAAATATTGGACTTCTTGAGACACTGACCCGAGCAGAGATTGTTGAATCAATTACTGATGTTGTGGATAAATACCAGCAGATGCAAGTCCTCCATGCGCATGTTCGATTGCATGAACACAAAGAAAAGCTCCGGGGAACACCACTTATGCAGTGTCAGATTAGACTGCGAACAAGCCTTGGACAGGTCGCGGGAAGTGGTGAAGGATATGGTGCTGAAAACGCATTTTATGTTGCACTCGACAAACTTGAGCGAAATGTACTCGAAATGAAAGGTATTAATGCTGATGAACGATATCGTGGACAGTTGATTCGAAAGTTGGGCGAGCTATAACATTAGTTGCGATATGACCAACGCGTATCTATAGATAAGCAACGCGAGTGTCTCGGGGCTTAGACGGAGATGTGACCCCGAGGTGGTTCACACGCCAGCAATCTCTGATATCTGATTTTTGTGAACGTTTCTTAGGATAGATGACTCTTCGTTTTGTCAGTCCCTGATGTAGAATATCTACCTAGAGTGAGTCATCTTATTGGTGATTTCCAGTCGGTGGCAATCTGATCACTGTGTCTCTCCGAACCCACATCCACACCCACACTCAGACTCAGACTGAGTTTACCTGGAACGACTGTGTGCGCGTTCGGTTGCAACTTCGGAGACAGAAATCACAGTCCCAACAACTGTTGAGAGGACTCGGTGTTGCGGGCTGTTCTTGATGTATCTAAACCAAAAACAGCGCGAGTTCCCCGCCGCACTGTGGGCGGGGGTGAAGTGCGCTTAACCGCGTCCCTGTTTGTAACCATCGGGACGCCCTCCTACTGTGTGGAACCCACGTTATCGGCCTCGCAAAATCCGCACACCCATATCGGGGGAAGACGTGGTGCGCCGGGGCTGTGTCGCGCCCGCCCACGGATACATCCGCCACCGCCACGGCGGTAACAGACGACCTCTGTTGCGGTGGCACACGCGGTGTGTTCGAGTGTCACTGGTTCCGGTTGCACGCGAGTCTCTCCAGAGACGACCGGGGGCGGAATTCGCCACCGGTCGTTCCGCTGGCTTCGCGCCAGAAGCCACGGCGAAGCCACGGACCACTGTGGCTGTGCCCGTGGTACTTCACTTGGTGTGTCCCGATAAATGAATGATATCGCCTGAATCTATCTTTCTGCTTCACGCGGTCGTGAGAGGAAATACTCCCCATCGCTGTCCGTCGGTTTTTACTCGTCCCGTGGACCATTCAATGGGAGGCGATGCGTGGGAGATGTACCATATCTTGATTCTCAAGATAACTCACATCAGATGCTACGCGTCAGCCACCCACGAGTAAACTCGTGAGCTTCAGCATGGGACTCCTGTTGAGCGGTACAGAAGTGAGCAGGGGATTTCTCACACCACAAAGCGTGGCTTCAGCACCAGATGTATCCTGCCTGTCGAGACAGGTTCGGAACGTCCCTCTTGTTAGCTGTCACATGCACACAGTTGGAACGTCCCCGCTGTTTGTGGGCGACTGACACTGCCCCTTCACAGCCCACATTTTGATTGCTGTGAAGCTACTTTCAGACATATCTCGTCTCTATTTAACTGTCAGGAAGTTATCTTGCTACTGTCTTATGAGCTCACTCACATTTGTCGGCTTCACCCCACGAGTAAAGCCGTGGGTTTTCCCCTTAGACCTTCTATAATGAGTGTCACTATGATATTGATTCGTGGTCTGTCACGCCGGTATCAGTGATCATAAATGTCGCAGATCCACCAGTTGGTTTCGATTGGTGTTTCTCAAGAGTTGCCCGCCGTTTCCCACCGCGAAATCGTTCAAGTTTCAGGACTGTTCCCGTCCAGTGCTCTAAGGTATATCCGCCGAGTGGACGAACCCGGTCAGTGTCAGGGTCAGTGAAGACTTGATTTGTAATGACGACTGCAAGATCATGCTTCCGGGCGAGCGAGAGAAGATGTGTAATTTGACTTGTGAGTCGACGGAGCGTGTCACCGCCATCCGCACCCTCAGTACTTTCTGCATTCTCTGATGCGGTTCCGTCTGTGCTGACATTATTCTTCAGCGTCCCCCCAAGCGTTCGTTGAAGTCGATAAAACCCAGTTGCGCTGTCAAGGACTATGAGATCAGCGCGATTGGCAAACTCTGCAGTGTCACGAACTGCTGCTGCTTGTGCCTCAAAGTCATGCGCTTCAGACATGATGACCTGCGAGGTGAGTGACTCACGATCTGCTGAGGATGATTCATCAACAACACCGTCCGCAATCTGTCGAAACCGATCTGATGAGATCCCCTCAGTGTCGACATACACAGCCATGCTCTCAGTTGCTGCAGTATGCAGAGCGGCTGAGAGCATGATGTTTGTTTTCCCTGCGGCAGGAGGTCCATAAACTTGCGTGACAGTTCCGCGCTCAAATCCTCCGCCGAGGAGGGAATCAAGTGATTGACATCCTGTCGAGAGTGGTCGTGACACGCCGGTGAGTGAGAGACCTCAGGCGAAAAACCCCTCGATTTGAACAATCTTGAGAACCGTCGACACTCCTTGTATCTCGTATAACCGTTGTTGGGACTGTACGTGGACGGAAAGCATATCGTGGAAACAGGAAGTCTCAGCCTCACTGGAGTCGCGCTCGCGGCTAAGTGTGGTTGGAGGATTCACTCTGTTTCTGTGCGTGCATCGCTATCATCACGATGGAGTGAAAGCGCTTCTGCAAGTGTAAGTTCTCCAATAGCAACACGACGGGCAAGCTCGGCGTCGATGGTTCGGTTCTCGGGAGCCATTTGACGCGACCGGTCCTTTATTCGTTGGATTTCACCGGCTGTCGGCTCAAGTGTTCGCGTTTCGATGACCTCGCCGCTTCGGCGAGCGATATTGATTGCTGCGAGTACATCGCCCATGCCACGTGCGCCCGCTCCGAGATACGGTGTCGTCCCTGCCTCATCAATCAGCTCAACGGCAACATCTTCAAGATCATTGACTAATTGTGCTCCTTGGAGTCGAGCACCGTCACCAATTCGGACAATCGGATCAGGGTCATCAAGATCTGTCAGTTCGGATTTAATCGTTTCAACAGCCTTTGAGAGTGGAACCTGAAATGCACCAATGATTTCATCGCCGACAAGGATCGCAATGCCAGGGTTTGAACCAGGGTCAACGCCCACAACCGCTCGTCCATCATCACCGCCCCGGAGTATTGACACTGCTGACTCAACTGCACGCCGTGCTTCTGACCCAGCAACAACGACGCTTTCGGCGTCTGGAGGGAGCGAGATCGTATCACTCGGTGTCCGAATGACAACCCGTGTACCTGGTGGAGGATCTGCCCCTGATTCAATTGTGGTGAATCGCACATCTCGGTCTCGCAATTCGCCGACGACATCATGATATAACTCAAAGTCGTCGGTAGCGACGACAATCACATTTTATTTTTCGCACCGGCTACGGATATCAGTTATCGGTCTTGAGCAGTGGTTTTAAGCGATCGAATGACAGGCTGAATCTCCGTTCTAAAAACCGAACCGTGCGAGCAGTGAGTGCACGGGTTGATCTCCTCCGTACCGTGGGATTCCGTGAAGCAGTGTTCAAAACTGTGCGTCCCCTCAGACTTCAAGTGCGCTTTCGCGTGGGGCGTTCAACGGTCGTCACACAATACCGGGGCTTCAAATGCGTGTTGCTCGGTCGCGCGAGCCTTTCCACTCGCACGTGGCGAGCGACCACGAGGCGGTCGATAGGGTGTTCATCCTGCTGTACACAACCATTCGCGTCCGACCAGTTTGGTCGGGACGTTGTGGGGTGGTTCCCCGGCTTTCTTCGCCGGCGGGCTGTAGGTCTGAAGCGTCCGTTGGGGTCGAAAACTCCGTGTCGCAACCGGAAAACGCCGTCACAATACGGTCCGAGATGGTCGAATTATCGATTGTGAGACAACACTCGTGGGTTATCGGGCGGTGAACTTAGAGTTGCCTTGGACTGGCTCTCATCGTGTCGGCTTCATCCCACGGCTTTCGGCTTGCTACCGTTGTAATCCACTCTGCTCAATCAGGGGATAACATATTCAATGAAGCGAGTCTCAGGTGATTCGCATATATTCGACTTGATGAGTGTTCACAGCTATAACGAAGATACTGTGTGACCCACCACTCGAAGGGTTGTGTTGTGTTTATCAATCGGTTGCACTCTGAGCAGTGTTTCTCTCTGAACCCACACCCACACTCAGATGCAGTTCATTTGGAACGCCCGGTTTCGGTTGCGCGTTCCGCTTCGAATTCGAATCACGACACTCACAGCCCCAACAACTGTGAAGACAGATTCCCAACTGGGGAAATATAATCATCAGAAGAACATTGATTGACGCCTGCAGGGACTGTGCTTCATACCAATATCCGTTTTATGTGTATCACATTCATGAGATGACATCACAGGAGCCGAGACGACCTATATACACATCGTGGAAACGGAAAACGGGAGACGGGACACAGACACAAATCCTGAATCGGATAGCACCAGCGGCTCGGGACACTTGAGAGCTGGAGAATTTACGAGTTTGAGGCTACCGTGGATCTAGCGACTGCTTCCGCCCGACGACGTATCTCACGCACAGGATACTCAGTTGCTGTTGCGACCGCGAGTGCATCATCATACTCCGCGCTGTAATCATACACTATCCCATCGCTATCGCGTGCGATTTTAACCGTGATCTCATATTCATTTGCATCAATTGTCAACGTGACTGTTTCGAATCTCCGATCAGCGCGCCAGCGATGTCGTGCGGGATGCTCGCGAATGCCTAATGTACCAGTCTCAACCGCGAGTCGTTGAGCGACATCTGCTGCGTCGTCTGGCTTTGTAATCACTTTGATTAAGTGCCCAGGTCGTGATTTCTTCATCGCTGTTGGGACGATTGTTACATCACGTGCACCAACATCACTCAATGTCTCTTGCAGACTACCAAGCACCTCAGGAGTGGCATCGTCAAGATTTGTCTCTAATACGACGATCGATTCACGATCAAATGTGAGTTCATCTGTCTCCGCAGCAAACTGAGGTTGTCCTGTGTCATTATGATTTATTTCATCAGCGGTTACTCCAATCTCACTTCTCGTCGATGTCGGTGCTTCTCCGATGACCGCACGAAGGACATTTGGATACTCTTCAAAGTCGTACCCACCAGCACCATATCCTGTTGTTGTTACCGTAAGTGTTGGCAGCGTTTGTACACCCTCAGCAATATGCGCTAAAATTGCAGCGCCTGTCGGTGTCAGAAGTTCGGCATCAACTGGACCGCCGCGCAGTGACCATGTTGCCTCTTCAGCAATCTCGACAACTGCAGGCGGTGGAACCGAAAACGAACCATGTGACATTGTAATTTCTCCACTTCCAGTTGATACCGGTGTGACACAGACACGATCGATATCTAAGTCTGCAAGCAACAGTGCTGCCCCCACGATATCAGCAATCGCGTCATCTGCGCCAACTTCATGAAACTGTGTTGATGTGAGTGATGTCCCATGGACTGCTGCCTCAGCGGTGCCAAGTTGAGTGAAAATCTCGGTTGCTGTTGACTCAACATCTGCATTGAGTCCCATTCCCTCGACAATCTCGATTACTTCCTCGTATGCACGTGCTGGACCATGACCCTCGATCATCATCGACTCATCGTGATTGTGAGCGTGACTATGATCGTGGTTGTGCTCTCCAGAATGAGCATGTGTCTGAGCGGGATGATGATGTGCGTTTTGTTGTTCATCATCTTCAGTATGAGCGTGGATATGACCGTCATTCGCTGTTGTGTCGTGGGCATGTTGGTCTTCAGTCTCTGACCCATCGTGCATGTGTGCATTTGTATGCGTATCAGTATCGGTTGCTGTCATCTCCTGTTGGGTATCATCAGTCTCAGCTGATTGTTTCTCGGGATGAGCAACTGTACTGTCAGGATCAGACACAATATGAACCCGCGTCGCAGCGATACCAGCTTTTGTTTCGGTATCGATAATATATTTAATCCCAAGAGCGTCTTCGACGGGGGTCAAAACATCTGATGAGGCACCAGCGGAAATGAGTGCTGCGAGGATCATATCCCCACTTGCACCCATCCGACCATCGAACACGAGTAGCGACATAGTTTTGTCTCCGCCTGTAACCACATATCAGTTGTTACAGTAGTTCAAAGCGGAAGCCAAAGCCCACGGCTGAAGCCCTGTCTCTTACTCATAAGTCGTCCTGATGAGATGGACAGGGCGAAGCACGATTGCTTCCATCGTTGAGAGTTAGGAGTCTCATCCCGAGCAACCGGGTATGCCGACGACGAGTTGCCCCGGTTTGAGCAGCCCCTGTGACCCGATCAGCGATCCCGGTCGGCATCTCAGTCCGTCAGGATTTCTCTCAGATTCTCCTCGACAGCGGCTCAAACGCCACGGTGGGATGCTGTGGAGTTATGCGGAAAAGACACCCCTGAAGAGGTGGGAGAATATTAAAGATACAATTGCTATCTTTAGTCTGTGGCGTATTTTTTCTCGATTCTTCCGTCTCGCATGAGTTATCTCACCCGGTGAACTTCGTCTTTTGCTCTGAGCTCTGACATTGATTCGAGCATGGTTTGACGGGCTTCACTCGCAGTTCACCGAACCCGTCCTTTGAGTGACTGCCAATCCGGAGGATGCCACTTTTTGCAGTCTTCATCGTGTGTGTCCACACGGTCTAAGCGTGTGCACCTCACATTGCTCCAGCAGGTCTGCCTCGCGCTCACGGAGATTACGACGGTTCTTCCTCCACCACCGCGGGACGTCCTGATCGTGGGCATTCGGGTATTCTGACTCCAGCATGAGCGGTCTCACAAGTTCGAGAAGAACCGATTCCCCGTCCACAAACGCAAGATGCGAGACGCAAATACCCCACGTCTCTCAGTCTCTGAGCTGCGTGTTTTTCGATGATGTAATTGTTATTGCGCTTCCGGTCGACGGAGAATCCGTCTTGGGTGCTCTCATCGAACGGAAACGTTGTCCTGGTCGGCGTGAGGGTACTGTCGTCCTCCCTCGGTGTCGGCACCCCGCATCATTGAGTGGGAAGCCTCAGAAATTAATTGTGACTCCGAGACAATTCACTGCCGCGGGCGTCAGGGATTTGTATCTGCCGGGCTAAATATGAGGTATAGTGCCACAGTCTGAGTAAGTCATCAGTCAAATCGGACATAGACTTATCTCAGGACTTGAAATGTGGCGGGAGGCACCCCCGCGATTCCAATTATGAACGAAGTCCAACTTGAAGTGGCGAAAGCGTACCCAAATGACTCAGGGCGCGGTATCGCCCGTCTTGACCCGGACACGCTACTCCATCTGAAACTTTCACCAGGCGATATTATCGAGATCGAAGGCGCAGATACGACCGCCGCAAAGGTATGGCGCGCCGACAGACAAGACTGGAATACCGACACTGTTCGCGTCGACGGCTTTACAAGACAAAATGCTGATGTGAGCATCGGCGAACGTGTCACCATACGGAAGGCTGAAACAACAAAAGCTGAAAAGCTCGTATTAGCACCGCCTGAGGAGGCAAGCGTTCAGTTTGGCTCAGATGCCGCTGGGATGGTGAAACGACAGATTCTGAAGCGTCCGGTCGTCGAGCGTGATATCGTTCCCGTAATGTCATCGACAAATCACCCATTCATGCGCTCACCCGGTCAAGCAATCCCACTCATTGCAGTCAACACGGAACCGGATGGCGTCTGTTTGGTGACTGAAGATACAGAGGTTGAGCTCCGTGAAGAGCCGATCTCAGGATTTGAAAAGACTGGTGGTGGAATAACCTACGAAGATATCGGTGGACTCCAAAACGAGATTCAACGCGTTCGAGAGATGGTTGAGCTACCGATGAAGCACCCGCAAATTTTCAAGAAATTGGGAATCGAACCACCACAGGGTGTGTTACTCCATGGTCCACCAGGAACGGGGAAGACACTCCTCGCGAAGGCTGTTGCAAATGAGACATCTGCAAGCTTCTTCTCGATTGCCGGTCCAGAGATCATCTCAAAATACTACGGTGAATCCGAACAGCAACTCCGTGAGATATTCGAGGATGCGACCGAGGAGTCACCATCAATTATTTTCATCGATGAACTCGACTCAATCGCGCCAAAACGCGAGGATGTCACTGGGGAGGTTGAGCGCCGAGTTGTTGCACAGTTACTGACAATGATGGATGGGCTTGAGACCCGTGGGCAGGTTATTGTGATTGGCGCGACGAATCGTGTCGATAGTGTTGATCCTGCACTCCGTCGCCCAGGACGATTTGACCGTGAAATCGAAATTGGAGTGCCTGACGAAGTCGGTCGCAAGGAAATCCTGCAGATTCACACCCGTGGGATGCCGCTTTCCGATGATGTCTCACTCGATTATCTCGCAGATGAGACTCACGGCTTTGTTGGCGCTGACATCGAGTCACTGACAAAAGAGGCAGCAATGAAAGCGCTGCGGCGATATCTGCCAGAAATCGATCTCGATGAGGAAGACGTTCCTCCAAGTCTTATCGATCGAATGATTGTCAAGCGCGCTGACTTCAATGACGCGCTTGCTGATGTTGAGCCCTCTGCGATGCGTGAGGTCCTTGTTGAGTTACCAAAGGTCTCATGGGATGACGTTGGGGGACTCGAAGGTCCAACCCAGAAGGTAAAAGAAAGCGTTGAGTGGCCAATTACATCTCGTGGTCGCTTCGAACGAATGGGTATCGACGCACCCAAAGGGGTCTTGTTATATGGTCCGCCAGGAACAGGCAAGACACTCATCGCAAAGGCTGTTGCGAATGAGACAAATGCAAACTTTATCTCAGTGCGCGGTCCGCAGTTACTCTCAAAATGGGTTGGTGAGTCAGAAAAAGCGATTCGACAGACATTCCGGAAAGCACGACAGGTCAGCCCGACCGTTATCTTCTTCGACGAACTCGATAGTCTTGCCCCAAGTCGGGGGGGTGAAACAGGCAATAATGTTTCCGAACGAGTTGTCAATCAGCTACTCACAGAACTTGATGGGCTTGAGGAAAATGGAAACGTAATGGTCATTGCTGCGACCAACCGACCAGATATGATCGACCCAGCACTCATCCGTTCAGGTCGATTCGACCGGTTAGTGCTTATTGGTCAGCCTGGTGAGGAAGGTCGTGAGCAGATTCTAAAGATTCATACCCGTGATTCACCACTTGCGCCGGATGTGAGTCTTAGAGAGATTGCAGAAATCACTGATGGCTACGTCGGATCTGATCTCGAATCAATTGCGCGTGAAGCTGCGATTGAAGCGCTTCGTGAAGATGGTGATGCGCAGGAAATCGAGATGCGTCACTTCCGAAAGGCAATGGAGTCCGTGCGACCGACGATTACTGATGACCTCATGAGCTACTATGAGGACATGCGAGAAGAATTCAAGGGCGGAACGCAGAATCGCCTTGCTGGTGGACGACAGGACGGACGGATTGGATTCCAGTAATCCTTATTCTGCAGAAGCCTTCGATCGATTGCTCATCTGGGTAAGAAACCGATGTGATCGAATATTGACACGACGATACTCACGAAACGTTCGATCTGTTGAGATGGCACCTAACAGTAATTTGCAATATGACCGTTAAGATGCAATCTTACGCTCATCAAAATTAAAATCCCAGTTTCGGCGCTGCGTTTTATTCTCTTCCGTGTCGATTTTGGTTTGTTCAGTTCTCAATTACGAGAGTTACAATGGCACCGATTCCGACTGACAGTTAATACGCACGTTGATCTTTGCGTACGCACGTATCAATGTGACACCTGGGATCGACAATGCTCTCATACGTGTTAGCGGAGTCACATCACTTACTCAGACAGTAAATGAGTAGAGGTCATCACCGACATGATGAATTGATTCAACGACTTTCCCACTCTCACCAATCATCTCATCCCCATCAACAAGTGCGCGACCAACAGCAAGGATCTTATCATGCGTTTCCTCGACAATCAATACAAGATCATCAACATCAATTGCCGTTCCAGCATCAACAATCCCCGGTCGCATCACGTCGGCCCCATTGCTCACGAATGAGATTGCCCCAGCGTCAACAGTGACAAGCGACTGTGTGGGGTTGTATCGATTTGCCCCCTGCACAGTAAGAAATGGCTCATCATCATCAAATCTCACCACATCAAGATTATCATCTGTCAAAACGACATCATACGATACGTCATCAAGTTCAACGAGTTCGTATGTCTCTGCATCAAGTGCAACACCAGTGGTCTGTTCGATTGCTGTTGTCAAGGTATCAATTTCATCCGCGCGAAGGTGATGTCTCGATTTAACTTGCATTGTCGTGCGGAAAGACATCCCAGCAGATAAGTAACCCGACACTGATGTCTGTTGACAGAGTTCATCGGTGAAACGCAGACTGATATAAAATTAAAAAATAAGTGCAGGCGGTTCATCCGGGGGAGTATGTGGGGATCCCGGAGTAATGGGAATCAAACGACGGTTACCTGTGTCGCCTGTGGGGTGTCCATTGAGCGCACGGAAGCACGCGAATACGACAAACAAGGCAATCGATGGGAGCGACATGGAAAGGATTTCGAGTATCTATGCAAGGGTTGTTACCGGGAGTTGTGTCATCAACCCCGGGATGGTCTTGAATCGATGTTAATCGAAATTGAGGAAACAATAACATCACAGTCACACTCACTTTCTCAATCTGAATTTCTCACACAGTACTTTGGGACCATCGAAGCGCAATCTGATGGCGAGTCCACTCCTGATTCAAACTCAAACTCAAACTCACAATCTGGGTCTTAGTACCGACCGACTCACCTCACCGACATTGCTTCGAATCTTACATATGTATTATATAATCACATGAAGCTCGTTGCAAGTGATACCAGATATCTTCTTTCAGATAACACACATTAGTTCCTGAGGGATATTTCAGGATCATTGTTGAGACATCCCATCTTGTTCACTCAGTAACCTGAATCATCTATGGAGAGTATACTTGTGGGCAAGTCGGGGAAGTGAATTTGCGTGTGCGACACGACTATCTGTACGTCCCGAGTAACACCGCTATGTCCAATAATGCACAACAATCACAGTCGGAGGCAGGGACAGCCGCTGGGCAGGGTCCTGTTGAGATTTCTGTTGATCTCGCTCGTCGACTGCAAGAGAAACGAGAGGAACTCTTCGAAGAGTTCGACATTCATGATGCGTTTCCAAATGCTGTTCGTCAGGAAGCAAAAGCACGAACTGAGGACGTTGATGAAGAAATACAACATGAACTTGAGTCGCGAACGGACCTTCGTGACTTGACGACGTGGACAACAGATCCTGTTGATGCACAGGATTTTGATGATGCACTCAGCATTCGCGAGAACGATGAGACCTACACGTTATGGGTTCATATTGCCGATGTCAGTCATTATGTCCACCCAGATTCTGAGATGTGGGCTGAGGCTGTTGAACGAGGAAATACTGTGTATCTACCGGCATACACGATCCATATGCTTCCGCCAGTGCTGGCAGAGACGGTCTGCTCACTCGTTCCAGAAGAGGACCGACTTGCACATACCGTCGAGATGGAAATCTCAAAAGAGACGCTCTCGTTTGAGGAACTTGATATCTATAAATCTGTTATCCATTCTGATGCTCGGTTAACATACACCGAGTGTGAGAACCATCTTGAGAACTCTGACGCCGATTTACATGATGAAAATAAACTCGCATACGAACTTGCTGACCGATTACATGAACAACGAAAGGAAGACGGGTCATTAGTATTAAATCCGAGTCGCGACCGCGCACACACAATCATCGAAGAATGCATGCTAAAAGCCAATAAGGCTGTTACGCATGAGTTGATGTGGAACCGAGGTGTTGAAGCGATGTATCGTGTCCACCCACAGCCAACTCCGACACAATGGGATGAAGCACTTCGTGAGATTACAGAACTTGACGGAGTTGAAATCTCATCAACTGCATGGGATGAACCACGAAAGGCAGTGAATAGTGCGCTTGAGAGTTCAAAACCTCGTGCACTTGATAAGATTCAACGAGCCGTACTCAAGGTTATGCCGCGGGCAAAATACATGAATGATCCGTTTGGTGGTCATTATGCATTAAACTTCGATATTTACGGACATTTTACATCGCCAATTCGACGACTCTCAGATCTCATCAATCATTGGATTGTTCATGAGAATGCTGTTCCAGAAGATCTTATTGCACTCTGTGACCGTGCCTCGGAGCGACAGAAGGATGCCGAAACAGCCGAGCGGTTATATAAGCAATTTCTTGAAGAACAGGGGATTGACCCATATGCGATTAACAATCGCGGCGTCGTCACGGTTGATGATGCCGGAAACATTGTTGATGACGAGGGGCTTCCTCCAAATCGATAAGCTACGTGACTCTTAGTTGCTGATAATCATTCATCAGATTATAACTGAGTATTTTATGAGTCACAAGAAATGATTCGCTACTGGTTAGATATCTTTCCTCAGACATCACATATTGTCTATCATCCGTCATACATATGAGTATTTACTAGTGTTTGTGCGTGAATAATAATACCTCATCTCCATGTGTTGTGATGCACAGATCAAGTAACATAGTAAGTTCAAGACTATTGTAGTCGTCTTCACAGATTACCAAATCATCAAATGGGTCATCACATGCTGGACAGGAAATACTGACAGTGTTCCGATACGTTGTCACCCCGCCAGCGGATTCATGTGGCGTTAGTGATGTGGTAAGATGTTCGTACTCGCTTTCGTCCATGTATTATACTCAAAGAGATAATCCATCATAATTCTACCTCCTAGCATCATCAATCGAAGACAGAGGCGACAACATCGATGCAGTATCCTCCAGTCCGTCAATATAATATGTGTCATGCTACACTAGACCAAGCGTTGTGCTGCGATGAGAACTACTGAGTGAATCGACTCGGATCCTACTCATGAGGCTATCCTCTCATTAATTATCAACATTTATTACCGTGATAGACCCTACCCACTGTAGGTCTTATATCGACTAGACAGACCGCTGATAATTATGACAGAGAGTACTGATAGACGGACGTTTCTCAAGATAGCAGGAAGTACAGGTGCAGTCGGACTAACCGGACTCGCTGGATGCGCCGGTGGCGGTGGCGATGGACAGCGCGAGCACCGAAACAAACAATGGTGGAGACACGACTGCCAGCGGTGGAACAACCGGAAGTTCTGGTGGGATGGAAACAATCACTCTTGGCGGTTCGATGAGTCTCACCGGTGAGAACGCTGATCTCGGGCAACTATATAAAGACGCGTATGAGTTGACAATCCAGCGAATTAACGACAATGGTGGTGTTGAAGCTGGTGATGGAAATACATATGAGTTGGAGATGATTCTCCGAGATGATGGAACTGACGCATCGACGTCAAAAAGTATCTATCAAGAACTCATTGATCGTGAGAATGTCGATTATCTCCTGGGTCCATACTCAAGCACAGTGACGCTCCCAGCAAGTGCTGTTGCTGCACAGAATCAAAAGCCAATGGTTGAAGGCGGTGGTGCAAGCCCAGAAATATTTGCACAAGGGAATGAATGGATTTTTGGACTTCTCCCAACGGCAAATAAGTACGCAAAGAGCTACGTGGATATGTGTCTCGCACAGGATCCAACGCCAGAATCGATTGCGATTCTTGCCGAGGATGACACGTTCAGTCAGTCGACAGCCGAAGGCGCACGAAACAAAATCGCAAATACTGATCTGGAGTTAGTCGTTGATCAGACATTCCCAACGGGGACATCTGATCTGTCAACGAATCTGAGTCGGATCAAAAGTAATGACGCCGATATCTTGCTTCTCTGTGCACATCAAAAACACAATATCATCCTTGCCAGTCAGATGGAAAGTCAAGGGCTGAATGTTGATGCAGCAATGGGGACCGTTGGCAGTCTGAACGAGTCGTTCAAAGACGAGGTCGACACAAACGGAAATTACATGTATGGTCCCTCCTCGTGGGCAATAAACGCTAATTTTGAGGATCCAGTTTACGGCGCAACAGGCGACTTCGTCTCCGCAATCGAGAGTAATTATGAGTATGCTCCTGATTACCACAGCGCGGCTGGTGAGGCTGTGATTATAACGTTTGTCAATGCATTCCAGAACGTCGACGAAATCAATCCTACCTCAGTCCGGAATCATATCCGTCAGGCAGAGTTTTCAACGGTGTATGGCACCGTTTCATTTGATGATACTGGTGTGATTGACAAGAATATGCTTATCTATCAGTGGCAACCAGAACCGGGATTACAGATTACGTATCCTGAAAACGTTGCCCAATCAGCACCTATCTATCCAATGCCTGATTGGAACGAGCGCTAAACTGATGGCAATAACGCAGTTCGTCGTTAACGGACTTCTCGTCGGTGCGCTCTTTACTGCAGTCGCTGTTGGATTCGCCCTTATTTGGGGCGTTGTTGATATTATTAATCTTGCACATGGCGAGATGGTAATGCTCGGTGGATACAGTTCATACTGGATGTTGAGCTTCCTGACCGGTGATGCTGAGGGATCAATAACGCTGTTTTTGCTCACTATTCCCCTTGTCATTGCACTCATCTTTGTCATTGGTTATGCACTCCAGCGTGTTCTTGTCTCACGTGTCATTGGCACGGATATCTTCCTTACGCTGTTGGTTACATTCGGTATCAGTATCGCGATTCAACAACTCGCCATTCAAGCGTGGTCGGCAAACCCGCGAGCGATTCAGATACTGTTTACCGATACATCACTGAGCGCTGCCGGAATCGTAATTCCAAAAATGAAACTGATATCATTCATTGGTGCAACTGGATTAACTGTCGTCTTATATATATTCCTTCAGCGGACACGAACTGGTCGCGCAATCCGTGCTGTTTCACAAAATCCTGAGGCAGCAGCACTCGTCGGGATTGATGTTGAGCATACGCGTGCGATGACATTCGGCATCTCCTCAGCCGTCGCCGGTGGTGCTGGCGCATTCATTGCGACAATCTTGAATATTCAACCACAGATGGGACTTATTTACACATTGAAGAGTTTCGTCATTGTTGTCTTTGGTGGCGTCGGTTCGATTCCTGGTGTATTTATCGGCGGTCTGATGCTTGGAACAGTTGAAGAACTTACCGCTGGATTTATTTCCTCACAGTGGACGCTCGCTGTAAGTTTCAGTCTACTCATCGTATTACTTATTGTGAAACCAAATGGACTCTTTGGTGAAGAGGCTGGACAATGAGTGCAAATGAATCTGAGGAAAGTGGACTATTCCGCTCACTTATACCACCCGGTCTTGTTGATCAACTTTTCGGCTTTTGTGATGACCACGCGTGGACGCTGTTATTGATCGGGACCGCCGTCGGCGCATTACCTCCGATTTTAGGGCTCAAACAAGGCTACTACATGACCGTTATTTCCGAGATGTTTTTATTCGCTATCTTGGCACTGTCATGGGATATTATCGGTGGGCAGACAGGTTATCCAAGCTTTGGTAATATGGCGTTCTTTGGAATTGGGGCGTATACGACAGCCATTCTGACGAAGGACTTCAGCGTTGTACTTCCCGTTGCGATGATTGCTGCTGCGGGAATTGCTGTCGGATCCGCTGTAATCATTGGTGCTGCTGTTCTTCGGCTCCGAGGACATTACTTTGCCATCGCAACGTTAGGTGTGCTCTTAGCGACACAACAGATATCACGAATTCTTGATATCACCGGTGGTGCAAGTGGCAAGATTCTTCTTCAAACACCATCTGGAACGGTGTTTTATTACTTCTTTTTCGCTGTGTTGATCACTGAAGCGGCTGTTGTTTATTATCTCTCGAATACCCGATTTGGGTTTGTCCTCAATGCCATCCGTGACGATGAAAAAAAAGCAACTGCAATGGGATTCAACACAACATATTACAAGACGGCTGCTTGGGTATTATCGGCGTTTTTCACCGGGCTTGCTGGAGGAGGATACAGCCTATTTAATACATTCATTAATCCACAGACAGCATACAATGCTGCATGGAATGTCGAGCTGATTGCGATGGCATTGATTGGAGGATCCGGAACGGTCGCCGGACCGATTATCGGTGCGTTTGGACTTCATGTCGTTATTGAGTACGTCGAAACCGCTTTTGTCGGCTGGCAGCTCGTCCTGCTCGGAGTTGTTGTGATTGGCACTGTCATTGGCTTTCCCAATGGAGTGACTGGAACACTCAAAGAGTATGCAAGTGAGATGAAATATTACGAACGCGGTGGTATGGCTGCTACTGAAGGTAACGACAGCACAGAGGTGACGACTGATGAGTGATGCAACACACAGTGCTCATTCATCACTTGATCAACGAGATACTGAGACGGTACTTCGGACTGATGATGTGACAAAACGATTTGGTGGACTCACTGCTGTTGATGATGTCACTATCGAGGTACATAAGGGCGAAATTGTTGGTCTGATCGGACCAAATGGAGCTGGAAAGTCTACGTTATTCAACTGTATTACTGGAACATTGAGTGCTGACGATGGTCGTATCTATCTTCAGGATCAAGATGTGACCGATTGGCCTGAACATAAGATTGCCAGAGCTGGGATTGGACGGATGTTTCAGGAGACACGCATCTTCGATGAAATGAGTGTTCGGAAGAACCTATTACTGGCAGCACAGGAAGGAAACGCAAATATCGGACATCTTCTCCGGCGTCCTGATAACTCACTTATTTCACGTTCCGAAGAATTACTTGAGTATGTTGATCTCGGTGGGCTTGCTGAGACCCGTGCTGGTCAACTCAGCTTTGGTCAACAAAAACTTACTGAATTTATTATGGAGTTGATGGCTGAGCCAGATCTTCTGTTGATGGATGAGCCAGCCGGTGGAATCAATCCCTCAATGCTTGAAAACCTCATTGAGTATATTCGCGCAGCGAACGAGGATGAACAAGCGACAATATTTCTGATTGAACATAATATGGATTTTGTTATGGAAGTCGCTGATCGAATTTATGTCCTTGCTCATGGCGAACGCATTGCTGAGGGGACACCTGATGAAATACAGAATAATCAACGCGTGCTTGATGCATATCTTGGGAGGGAATAATCATGGCGACAGGATCGAATCTAACGGCTCAGTCTGACCCTCACTCGGGTGAGACACCCCTGTTAGAAATGCGCGATGTCGTTGCTGGATACGGCAACACAACTGTCCTTCATGACATAAATATCGGTATTGAGGATGGGCAGATTGCATGTTTGATCGGACCAAATGGATCAGGCAAATCAACACTCATGAAGAGTGTCTATGGATTTGCTGATGTGAAAAACGGAACAATCACTCTCGATGGAAAGGATATTACAGGTCGCTCGCCTCAGGAGAATCTCATGGCTGGAATGAGCTATGTGCTTCAGGATGCGAGTGTGTTCCCACGAATGACTGTTCATGAAAATATGTTGATGGGTGGATATGTATTTGATGATGATGACCGCGCCGCCCGTCGTGCTGAGGAACTTTATGATGAGTTTCCGATACTCGGAGATATTCGCAATCAAAATGCGGGAACACTTTCTGGCGGACAGCGACGTCTGCTTGAACTGGCTCGGGCACTGATGGTCGACCCGGAAATAATGATGCTTGATGAGCCATCGATCGGACTCGAACCACGTTTTATCGAGGACGTGTTTGACCGAATCAGACAGCTCAATGAGCTTGGGAAGACCATACTGCTTGTCGAACAAAACGCTCAAAAAGGATTATCAGTCGCTGACCGCGGATTTGTCCTTGCATCTGGAGAAATTAAATTCACCGGCACAGGCACGGAACTACTCAATAACGACGAAATCGGTCGACTATATCTCGGTGGATAAACCCGCATCAACTCGTCAGCGTCAGCGCTAAGAGCATATCTTAACCAAATAAGTAAGCGTTGATTATTCCTCACACACACGAGGTGTCTCTATTCAGTCACATCAAAATCAGATATTGAGTAAAATGTTATTTTGAGTCGTCGTTCATTGACTCTCAGTCGTCTATAACATTTCAGATCATCAAATGAGAGAATCCTTGAGTTAGATATGCTACACCATGGTGAAAGCTGAATTGAAGAAGCTGAGTGAACATTAACTACGAGCATAATTATAATATAAATTGATAAAAATGATTAATACTGTTCAATGCAGTCTTCCAGATGTATATGTCGGATACAACTAACTCACTCACGCATCGTACCGTCGCTCACACGCACGAACATATCAATGGAGGAATCTAACCATGTCAATGGACGCAGTTGTATATCAAGGTGAAAAGGATGTTGCAATCGAATCAGTCGATGAACCGGAGATAGAACACCCGAACGACGTCATTATTGATATTACGACGACGTGTATCTGTGGTTCGGACCTTCACATGTATGAGGGACGAACAGCAGCGGACCCAGGTATTGTCTTTGGGCATGAAAATATGGGAATTGTGAGTGAAGTTGGCGACGCAGTCTCAGGACTCGAAGAGGGTGACCGTGTTGTCGCTCCATTCAATGTCGCTTGTGGCTTCTGTGAGAACTGTGAGGAAGGATATACTGGATTCTGTACGAACGTTAACCCTGGATTCGCAGGTGGCGCATATGGGTACGTTGCGATGGGACCGTATACGGGAGGACAGGCTGAGAAACTCCGAATCCCCTATGCCGATTTTAACGCACTTCAGCTCCCTGACGGTGATGCACATGAAGATGCTTTCTCACTCCTCGCAGACATCTTCCCAACCGGATGGCACGGTACCGAACTTGCAGACATTCAACCCGGTGACTCCATTGCTATCTACGGTGCCGGTCCGGTCGGATTGATGGCAGCATACAGCGCTAAAATCAAAGGTGCTGCAGAGATCTACGCTGTTGACCGTGTCCCAAGTCGGCTTGAACTCGCCGAAGAACACTGTGATGCGACTGCAATTAATTTCGAGGAGGGCGACCCAGTTGAGCAAATCAAAGATATTCATGGCGGAGGCGTTGACAAAGGTGTCGACGCGGTAGGGTATCAGGCGATTGACCCTGATAAAGAGGCAGATTCTGCATATGACCCTGCACGTGAAAACCCAGCCGTTGTTATCAATAATCTTATTCGAACAGTTAAACCAACAGGGAAGCTTGGTATTCCAGGACTGTATGTCCCTGAAGACCCAGGCGCGCCAAGTGACATGGCTGCACAGGGACGACTTGGCATAGACTTTGGTCTTCTCTTTGAGAAAGGACAAGCACTGGGAACAGGACAATGCAATGTGAAAGAGTATAATCGTGAACTTCGTGACCTGATCATTGAGGGACGTGCTGATCCTAGTTGGGTTGTCTCACATCGAGTTGGACTTGAGAAAGCCCCTGAAATGTATGAGCGATTCGATAATCGCGAGGAAGGCGTCACAAAGGTTCTACTTGAACCATAATCTGCTGTTAGTCGGTGCTTACTCACCCAGCATTTACCGTTGTGATTGAGACTTTACGCACGCTCATTTTTGCATCCCCGCTTGAGTATAGAACGCTGGATTGTCACCGATTGATGACCGAGTAGGCGCCGGGTGAACTACCCGCGCACAGTAGCGCGGAGCGTCCATGCTTCGTCCTGCACCACTGACGTAAGGTCTCAATCCCTCTCGCGATTGACTGTCAGAGTCTCGCGTTGATCTTTCGTGTCGGTGAACACCAGAGCTAAAAACTGCTTCATGAGAGCCGGTGGAACGTCGCTTCACCACGACCGGATGTCGCCCGTCTCATCTTCTTCACCATCGGAAGCGTTTCGAGAAACGACACAGTCTCATTTTTCTGCTCGGTGAGTTGATTATACCGACAGAATCGAGAGCACCAGGTGATTCCAGCTCAATCTCGTCTTGCCCAGTCTATCCCGTCGAGATCTGTCACGATAGATATGTTCTGTTCGTTGAAACATATCGAGGCAAGTATGAGCGCGAATCGATGCTGCCAATATCTATGATAGTGGCGCTGAAAATTGATGGCAAAACAATCAGTGTACAGGCGGTCGAGGCGACTGCCCCAGGGTGAGTTTACAATATAATTGAACTTATGTCAGTATAGCAGTTATTACCGCTCTGAGTACTGTTTCTCTCTAAAACCACACTCACCTGAGTTGAGTTGGAACGTTCGTTTGCACGTTCGACCCGTTTCGAACAGCGACGATCACAGTCTCAACAGCCGATACTCAGACACTCCCATGACCAGGGAAGTTAGTGTAAACAGCCTTTGATCCATCTCTCAGCGTAACAGCTTATATCTTTCACAGACACAGATATAATCAGAGTATATGTGTCAGTATTGCAGTTACCGATATCACGATGGATGGACCCAACTTCTGTCATACGATGAGACGTATCAGATGGCGATGCAAGCAGAGTCAGAGTCAACGTATGGATTTCATGACTCTTGGGACGAACTCCGTGAGGATGTTGGCTATGGTGTCTGAAGACCCTCTGTGATTGTGTGACTCTGGTGGGTCTCTAACTGAACCGGAATCGGAATCGAGGATCTTCAAGACTCCCGTGGGAACGGGTCGTCCTGTGATTTCTGTGAGTGTTTATCTGGATTATCAACGACACAACTGTTCAGTTCAGCAGTGATCTGATCCATATCAAGTTGCTGCCCGATAATCACAATTCGTGTTGCTGGATCATCTTGTCCCCATTCGCCGATTGGTCCGGCTTGGACTGCTGACCCGGCCTGGCTGACGCCAAGTACGGTCTCAGGACGGGTCGTAACCCATGCAAATCCTTTTAACCGGACAATATTTCCATTCCAGTCACTCAGCCAGGCATCAAATTGCTCCGGATTGAACGGATTCTGCTGTCGATAGACAAACGACTCAACATTGTGTGCAGCAGCTGCTGACTCCGCATGATTATGCACGTGTTCGTGGGTGTCTTCAGTGCTCCCGTCGTAATGACCTTGGCTATCTCCTGTGTCTGATTCTGATTCTGATTCTGTGGTGTCTGTGGATAACGCTTGCTTCCAGCCCTGTTGTCGACGTGCCTCCTCAAAATCGAATCGACCAGTATCAAGCACCGTTTCCGGGCTAATTTCAGAGTACGTCGTGCGATGTATTGCTGCTCTTGGTTGCAGCTCTCGAATAGAGTCCTCGATCATCCCGAGTTCTGTGTCGGGCACCATATCGCATTTATTTAATAACAAGACGTCACAAAATTCAATTTGATCAATAAGCACCTCTGATAGTGGTCGCTCCGGATTTGGCGCAGCATCAGGGATCGGTTCCTCTGGGTCGAATGCCTTCCAAAACCCGTATGCATCAATCACTGAGACGGTCGTATCGACAGAAAATCGATCATCAAGACTTCCACTCTCAGTCCCAGTCGTCAGTGTTTGTGCGATTGGGATTGGCTCACTAATTCCTGATGCCTCGATGACCAGATAATCAAACGACCGTTCATTCGCTAACCGTGTTGCCTCCGTGACAAGATCATCTTGAAGCCGACAACAGATACACCCATTTGAGAGATCAACAATTCCCTCGTCTGTCTCCTCTTCGAGCAATTCTGCATCAATATTAACCTCGCCCATATCATTCACAATGACAGCAATCTGCCTCTCACCCGGATTATTTAACAGCCGATTGACAAGCGTTGTTTTACCTGCGCCAAGCGGACCGCTAATGACTGTCATCGGAATCTCCGTCGTGTCGGCATCTGTCATGATTGATATCATGATATGCTCAATAATGAACGTGCGGTTCGGCAGATGAGAAGGGGCTGTCTTCACTCGTATCCGGTCTGATGCTCATGATCATTCCATCGAGATACCGATGAGAGAGACCGGCTCAGACGGTTGTAAGATCACTTGATGAGCACTGTACGTATAGATGCAGAATATGTATGTATGTGCTGCAATAGAGTAATATCAGTAACATAATCATTCAGTGAGCCATTATCCTAGTCACTTGGATAACACTCCATTCTGAGTGAGTGTCTATTCATGATTCATTTCATGGATGTAGTCTTTTTCGAGCGACACGACATGGCGATTGATATAAATCAAGCATCCCCATTATCACTATCACGGTGATTTAGATGCAATTTTGCGATGAATGTGGTTCGATGATGAAAAAACGAGGTGAGGACATGGTCTGTGCGAGTTGTGGATATCACACTGAACAGAACAGCACCGGAGACTTCGTGAGCACTCAAAAGCAAAAAGATGAGGATGTAATCGAGACAGAAGAGGGAGCAGAATTCGAGGGGAAACCTACTGATGATAGTGTGGTTTGTGATGAGTGTGGACATACTGTTGCCTGGTATACGATTAAACAGACAGGGTCTGCTGATGAGCCGCCAACCCGATTTTTTAAATGCACCGAGTGCGGATACCGCTGGCGAGATTATAATTAAGAGTGCACCGCTTGTCGTCGCTCCACTTACTCGCCTCCGAGTGCAATCAGAGCTGAGCGTCTGGTAGTTCAGCCGACTCTCGCTCTTTTGAGCGGTCTTCACCGTTTCTGACTCCCGATTCGAGACAGAGGTCACATCACCGACCGGCTGGAGTCGTGGCTCAACACCTGAGATTGTATACCACCCCGCTCCGATGTTTTAAGTCGTCGAATTCATTGAATATAGCCGCGATGCCCTGGCTTTTGTCCACAAGCCTCGGTAGACAAGAGAAGACTTTGCCCCCCCAATCTCTCGCGGAACCAGATATCCGAACTGTATCAGGAACTGCGTCAATAGCGATGACCGATTGTCGTGCTGTCAGCAGTTGATATACATTGACTTCACTACCGTCACCTCCCCAAGTCGGTCGAAAACGTGGCGGACACGCCACTTTTCCGACTACACCAACAGGTTCTCTGGCGTCTCACACCGCGTCAACGGACGTACTGACTTCGCTACTTTGTCCATGTCTATCTTCTATCCCACCTTCTTGTTCTGATCCATCGGATTTTCAAAAACGATACTCTATCATCAGATGAGTTTCAGATTGCAGACTCTCTTAATTCCTCCCTATCTATCAAGTGTTCAAACAGAATTTTGCGGTCTCTCTCATGTTATACAGCCAGTTCCCTGAGCGAATTACCCAGTGGCACCTGCCCCGGTCTGACTGAGTTCCAGGATAAATTTTTTATCAGTGCTCACAACAACATCTGGCAATGTCCCTTGGCTGTCACCAACAGATTCAGGTTCTCCATGTTGACGATGAGCCGGGATTTGCCGATTTAACCAAAACATCTCTCGAACGCAAGAACGACCACCTGAGGGTTGAAACAGCGACTAGTGTCGATGAAGGATTACAGTATATCGCCGATCATTCTCCTGATTGCGTTGTCTCGGATTACGATATGCCCGGCATGGATGGGATTAATTTCTTGCGGGCTGTCCGAGAAAGAGACCCCAATCTCCCATTTATTCTTTTCACCGGTAACGGAAGCGAGGAGGTCGCCAGCGATGCTATTTCTGCTGGCGTTACCGACTATCTCCAGAAAGAAAGCGGTCCCGAACAGTACGATCTGCTGACTAACCGAATTAGGAATTCTGTCCGAGCGCGACGCGAGGCACGACGATTTGAGAGACAGGAGGAGCTGATGCGCATCACTGAATCTGCTGGCAATATCGGCGGCTGGGAACTTACCATTGCTACTGGTCAACTGACATTGACTCCCGGAGCACGCCGTCTTTTAGACGCCGAGTGCCGGCAGATGCCGTTTGACCGGTTTCTGGACTTTTGTCATCCCGATGATAGGGATGAGATCCGTGCGGCAGTTGACAGCGTTATTGACACACAAGAGCAGCTAGACCGCACGTGGCGGTTCCGATCTGCTGACGACGTCCACCGGCAGGTCAACATGACAATGATTCCCGTCACGACTGGCGATGAGATACTGAAGATTAGAGGCGCGATTAATGATATTACAGAACATAAACATCGTGAGCAACGACTCAGCCAGTACAGGGACCTACTCAAGAATATCAATGATGCGGTATTCGTGGTTGATCAGAACCAACAGATTGTGTATGCGAACAGACAATCTCTTGTCAATGTCGATCTCAAACCGCAAGAGATTGAACACAAACCAATTATGCCTTTTATTGAGCAGTACGCTGCCAGCCGTTCGGGTGTCGTCGAATTCAAACAGGCGCTCGCTACAGCACTGAACGGCTGTGAAAATGAAACACCCGATTCAGTGGAACTGACTGTAACTGCTGGCGAGTCGGAATCGGTTTATCAATACCGGTTTTCACGTGTGTCGAGTTCTCTGAGATTCAACAGCGAGGAGCTGAGCAAAGCCGTAGCTATTGTTGCGCGTGATATCACCGACCGCAGACAGCGTGACCAGAAACTGGAGCAAACCCAAGAGTTCATGTCTAAGATGGAGGAGTTGGCTAACATTGGCGCGTGGGAATACGATCCCGAAACGGGCAAGCCAACGCACACTACTGGCGAGCTACAGATATACGGTGTTGATCCCGAATCAAGCCTCACATTAGACGAGGCACTTGAATTCTATCACCCAGAGGATAAACATCAACTCAAAACTAACTTCCGTGAGTGTCTTGAAACTGGTGAGCCGTACGAAATGGACGTGCGAGTGACCAGAACTGATGGGGAACAGCGGTGGGTCACCGCACAGGGTCAGCGCATCCAACAGCAAGACACACAGGTAGTGCGTGGGTATGTCCAGGACATCACAGCTCGAAAAGAGCGAATGAATGCTCTTGAGCAAATTGAAACACTATTTGAAAATGCGCAGGATATGCTGTTTATTATCGAATATTCTACCAATAATGACGAATTTGTTGTCAAGCGAGTAAACCACGCGTTTCAGTCGGCAACTGGGCTCTCGAATGATAATCTCCAGGGGAAGACACCACAGGCACTCTTCGGTGAGGCGCGCGGACAGAAAATTGAGGACAAGTATCGTCGATGTCTCGAAACCGGAGAATCACTTCATTATGAGGAAACGCTCGCTGAGGAGCACGTTCCACACAGAGACTCACCAATTGATGATGGACTTGTCTATTGGGAAACACATATTACGCCGGTGAAAATGGACGGCGACGTGGACTGGATTGTTGGTTCTACCCGCGATGTCAACGAGCAAAAACGCCGACAGCAAGAACTTGAACGTCGAAACGAACGTTTAGACGAGTTCACGAGCATCATTAGCCATGACCTCCGGAATCCATTAAGTGTCGCTGAGGGATATTTAGAGTTAGCTCGCAGCGACTGCGAAAGCGACCATCTAATCAATGCGGTCAAAGCAGTTGATCGGTGCCAGGTACTGATCGATGACTTACTGACCCTAGCCCATGAAGATAATCAAATTAGTGAGACGGACGCGGTAGCACTGGCAGACATCGCCGAACAGAGTTGGCAGACTGTTGCGACCAACGCTGCGGTGTTGAATATTGAAACTGAACAACGCATCCAGGCCGACAGCGGCAGACTTCAGCAGTTATTCGAAAATCTCTATCGTAATGCAGTTGAGCACGGCGGTGAAGACGTGACTGTCCATGTTACAGAACTGGACAATGGGTTCTGTGTGGCGGATACCGGTCGTGGGATACCCAAAACAGAGCGTGAGACTGTCTTCAAGAGTGGTTATTCGACTAATGAAAACGGAACTGGATTTGGCTTGCGAATCGTTGAACAGATTGCCGAAGCACATGGGTGGACGGTTGCCGTGACCGAAAGCGAAGACGGCGGTGCTCGATTTGAGATTACTGGGGTTGAGTGCGCGGAATGCTAAACTTATGCTGTGTATTCAGCATGAACGAAGTGAAATATTAAATAATTAATCCGCTGACCGATACAAATGTAATAACATAATTAATAGCCACACCACCGACATCCCGGAGACTCAGACGAAACAGGTCGCTGCAAGCACTCGTCAAAGTGCGTCGGTCCAGTGTCGTTTCTGTGAACCTCGTTGATAACCGCTGTCCACTCCGGCTGGAATACATCTCTTTGAAAACCCAAACAGCATAGATATGAGCGAAAGAATCCAGAAGCCGCACTTGAGAGTCGCCTGCTACTGAAGTACCTCCGTGTTTGCGGGACTCGATGGTTTTATTTCCGTGACAGCAGTGAAAATGCCGAATCCAACTATACCGATCCTAAATATTACTGGTATGAATGACGATTAGTGCGATCTTTGATCTCCCGTCTGATTTATGACACAGTGGTTCAACAGAGATTGATATCGACCATTGAATCGCAACAGGTTCATACAGTGCCAGATAATACTTCTTCAGCTTACCAATCGTTGGCACTCTGAGCACCGATTATATCTGAACTCCACACTCAGACTCAGACTCAACTGGAACCCCTGTGTGCGTGTTCCGTTGCACCTACGAATACCGACACTCACAGTCTCAACAACTGTTACCGTTCCAACTGTTCGACAGTTACCCCGCTATTCTGCCCTCGAACGATACGTATGGCTCCATCAACGCCAGCGGCATCAAGCGCATGTTGACCGGCACGACGAGCAGCATCAACGTGTTCGGTATCAGTAATTCCATATACTGTTGGACCCCACGATGATTGTCCAGCCCCGTAACATGCCGATGATTCATCGAGTGAGGCAACGAGTTGACCTGCTGGCGGTCGGTATACGCCTCCTTGTTCATCAGTGTACCATCTTCCATTTAATCGTCCGATGGCTTCGATTGCGGTTCCAAACCGCTCGGCATTCTCATTTGCGACGGCGGGGAGAAGCTGCCGCATCACCACCCCAGAAATGCGATCTGCAATGTCAGGGGCTGCTTGCTTAATCACGCTACGCATGCTTGATTCTTCTTCGGTTCCACTCCGCCCCGGGTCGACGTCAGGAATCACTAATAAAAATCGCCAGTTGTCTGGAATTCGTTGATGAGTCATAACCGGGGGAACCGCCCAACTCCCATCCGCTGGGCGATCAGTCGTAAATCGTGCTGTTGGATGCCCACTATCGATAACGAATCCACCAGTTTCAAATACTCCAACTCCGACTCCCGAGCGTCCACCACGACCAAGTGCTGGGGCGTTTTCTCTTGGCTGTGGTGATTGATTATATGCATTCGCAACGGCAGTAAGTGTCGCAAGTGCGAGTTGTGTCCCACTCCCAAGCCCAGCATGTTGAGGAAGTGCTGATTCGACGTTCACTGAGACACTATCAAGATCTAACATGTCAACCGCGCGTGTTGCGTATTTATCTGCAGTTGCGTGTGAGCAAACGACTGTCGATGGGTGATGACTCTCATCAATCGGCTCTGCAATGACAGTCGTTGTGGGTTCACACACACTCAGACCAATCCCGCCATACAGACGATCATGTGCAAGACTAAGATTCAAAAATCCGAAGTGGATGCGACCGCCAGTGGTAACGCGGACGCGACCAGCGTTCATGCTATATTAATATATTGTGTGAACATGATTGGTGCTTTCGTCATCGGCGATATACGACGATAGTCGCGTTCTGAGGATGGTCAATCTTATCTACTGGATCTGAGTTCGAGTGGCTTTGAGTTACATCTCGTCCTTACCGGAAGTTGGCGACCTGACTGCTGCTTCTCTGTGAAACCACACTCAGTAGAAGTTGAGTTGTTAAGTTAAGTTGAGTTGGAATGCCCGTTTGAGCGTCACATTCCGTTTCAAATTCGAATACCGAACTCACCTGCTATGGGAGTGGACAGAGGCTCGCAGTAAGTATCGCGACTGTGTCTGTCTCATTGCGGGCGCCATGGACGACTCCACGGTCATTGTAGACAACTCCAGGTGCATCAACGGTCGTCTCTTCATTGTCCTGTGTAATGACCACTGTTCCTTCGAGAATATGAAACACATTTGTGCTTTCCTCGTGTTCATGTGGGTCTACTGTTGCGCCTGGTCCAAGTGCAAACGCTTTCAATAAGACATCCTCAGAGACACTCAGCTCTGCGGTCTCAACATTACCGGCGGCTGGATCAAGCGATGCAATCGTCTCAGCATACAAATCAACTGTCGACATTGGTATCATTGGATATAAAGGCTGATAAGGTATAACATCGCCGACAGTTACACATTTTCTCGTGTAGGGATTATGACTCGGTCAACTCCTCAGCAACGACGGTTGCATTGAGTAATGCCGGGTCAATCGCGAGGTCTGTCTGTCCACGAGCGAACTCAGGCAACGAGTCAGAGGTATACATAACAACTCGTACCCCAGGATTTTGCTCTTTTGCGACTGGAATCGCCGATGCATCATCCATCGCCGTCAGAACAAGCGTGTCGGCTGTCGCAAGTCCCGCCGCCTCAAGTGACTCATGTGTCAGCATCTCATTAATTTCTCTGATGTCAACGCCACAGTCCATTAATTCTGCTGCAAGATTATTTTCGTCCGGTCCAGCTACGAGAAACATCTGTGATTCATCGTTATTCATATCGGTTGTCTAATTATGTTTATATCCAGCGTGGTCACAACAGCAATTCTCTCCGTCGGTGTGATACGTAATTGTGATTTTAAGATCAATCTTGATTGATTCAGATCGTGCTCCGCGCTCGACACCGTTTATTGGTTATATAACTGGCATTTATACGATAGCGTTAGTTATTTACATGTTATTTCGCTGGTCTTCATTCGTCCCTGTGATTGACTTTTCACTCCACCGGTTGATGTCGGCAGGAGCAATTTATTTATCCACGCTTTCGAGTCTGTATTTATTACTCAGTTACTAACGCGCGGACATTTACTCACTACTGAGACGACTGTCTTCCTGTATTTTCGTTTGTTATTCGTATTCAATTGTTGCTGGGGGTTTGTGTGTTACATCATAAAGAACTCGGGCAACATCATCATTTTCGCCGGTGATCCGTGATTGAATTCGCTGGAGGACCTCCCATGGGAGTTCCTGTGCTCGGGCTGTCATTCCATCACGAGATTCAACGGCGCGTACTGAGACAATCCACCCGTGGACGCGATTGTCACCTTTCACTCCTGTTGCTTTCCCAACGACTGCAGCGAATGCCTGCCATGGGTCGAACTCAGCGGTCTCTGATTCAACAATATGACATGCCTCACGCGCGACTGCAACCTTCTCAGGAGTTACCTCGTCAATAACACGAATTGCAAGTCCTGGTCCAGGAAATGGCATTCGCTCAGAAACGAGTTCATCGAGACCAAGCTCACGAGCGACTTCCCGGACTTCATCTTTATACAACTCACGAACTGGCTCAACGATCCCTCGAAGTCAATAACGTCCGGTAATCCACCAACATTGTGATGTGATTTGATGTTCCCTTCTGATTCAATCCGGTCAGGGTAGATTGTCCCTTGCACAAGATAATCAGCATCTGCAGCACGTGCCTCTCGCTCAAATTCACGAATAAATTGCTCACCAATGACGTGTCGCTTCTCCTCTGGATCAGTGACTCCAGTGAGTGATTCGAAAAACCGATCCTGTGCATCAACGACACGAAGTGAATCCATGTATGCAAAGGTGTTTTTCACCTGCTCGGTTTCTCCCTTCCGCATCAACCCTGTATCGACGTAGACAGGGGTAAGTTGGTCACCAATCGCCTTATATGCAAGTGCGGCTGAGACCGATGAATCGACACCACCAGAAAGAGCAATGACAGCATTGTCCTCGCCGATAGTTGCATCAATTTCCGCAATCGCCTCATCAATGAATCCAGATGCGTCAACCATCAGATCTGCACCTCCTCACTTGCGGAGACGTTGAGCGAGCGAGCATCAAGTGTTGAATCAACTGATTTTACAAAGCTCACAAACGGTGGACTTGCGCGGTCGGGTCGCGACCGAAACTCAGGATGAAACTGCGTTCCAAGGAAAAACGGATGGTCACTTCGCTCAAGAATTTCCATTCGATTATCAGCCCGCCCTGAGAATGAAAGCGCGCCTGCTTCTAATTTATCAATATACTCGGGATTAACCTCATATCGGTGTCGATGTCGCTCAGTGCAGACGGTGCCGTCATAGACTGTCGCTGCAAGTGTGTTCGGGGCGATATTTGTCTCATGTGCGCCTAGCCGCATCGTCCCGCCCATTGTTTCGATCTCATATTGCTCAGGAAGGATATCAATCACTGGATGTGGTGTTTCAGGCTGCAATTCCGCGGAGTGTGCATCGGTGAATCCAAGCACATTCTGTGCGTGCTCAACAACTGCCATCTGGAAGCCTAAACACAGTCCCAAGAACGGCACATTGTGCTCTCGACAGTATTCGATTGCGTTGAGTTTGCCCGGAATCCCACGAGAGCCAAAGCCACCAGGAACGACGACACCATCTGCTTCGCGGAGACGGTCCTCATGATGATCAAGCATCTCATCGGAATCAACCCACTGGACAGTCACCTCAGTCTGTGTCTCAATCCCAGCATGCTTCAATGCCTCATGAACGGACATATATGCATCTTCGATATCATACTTGCCAACAAGCGCAACGTCAATACTACTTGTTCGTTCGCGGGTAACAAGCTCACGCCACGCATTTGTCCGCTCTGTTGATGTGATTGCTTCCTCAGCAATCTGAAGTCGCTCCATGACATGCTGGTCTAGTCCCTCCTCCTCAATCACGAGCGGCACATGATAAATATCGTCAACATCAGGATTCGAGAATACTGCGGTCGTTGGAACATCACAAAATAGCGCAATCTTCTCCTTTGTCGCCGGCTCAAGTTTCTCTGAACATCGCCCAACTAGCACATCAGGCTGAAGACCAATTGAACGGAGTTCTTTTACTGAGTGTTGTGTTGGTTTTGTTTTTTGTTCCCCATTTTTCGAGTATGGCACGAGTGTCACATGGGTAAATAGGATGTTTTCACTCGCTTCCTTCATGTGCGAACTGTCGAAGTGCCTCGAGATACGGCATTCCCTCAATATCCCCGACAGTTCCGCCAACCTCAACAATGCACACATCAGTCCCCGCTGCTGCTTCTCGAATCCGTCTTTTAATATCATCTGTGATATGTGGAATAATCTGAACTGTCTTGCCGAGATAATCACCTGATCGTTCCTTTTCAATAACATGCTGGTAGGTCTTCCCTGTCGTGACATTGTGATCAGAGGTCATATCTTCGCCGAGGAATCGCTCGTAATTTCCCAAATCAAGATCAACCTCGCCACCGTCTTTGAGCACATACACCTCACCATGTTGATATGGATTCATTGTCCCCGCATCAACGTTGAGATACGGGTCAATCTTTACTGCGGTAACATCAAATCCGGCATTTGAAAGCAATCGCCCGGTGCTCGCGGCTGTAATTCCTTTGCCCAATCCAGACATTACTCCACCAGTCACAAAGATAAATTTTCGACCCAGTGAGGGGTCGTACTCAGTCTCAGGTTCCTTCGGCATACTGAGTGTGTGCGAGGGCACCTCAAAACCGTTTCGGAGCAATCGACGCCATGTGACGAATACACACGTGTATCTTATGCAATAAAAAATAAAAATACAAGACCGAATCAGGATAATTTATCCAGAAATCCTTACATTGATACCGGTATGCGAGATTCGAGCACGATGATGTCTGCCGATTATTATAGTGTCGATGGGGTTTTATTGACTGAGATAGTATTGTATGGTAGAAACACTATTATGGCGACAAAGTGTGAATCAAACGTTCGTCGAATGGCTGGTATCGTTGTTCTCGCGGGACTCTTGGGTGGATGGTTGATTAGCAGTTGGGTCTATTTGCTGACTGCATTTGCCGGGGTTAACTTACTACAAAGTAGTTTCACAGATATCTGCCCTGCGGAATCGATGCTCTCTCGGCTTGGTCTTGGTTGTTAATGAACCGTTGAGACTATCCGGTGTTTTTCATTCCCGCTGCAATTCCTTTTACCGTCAAGCGGAGCGTCCTTTCTTCTTCATCAGTCCGGTGTGTCTGCTCTAGCAGGTGCGTCTGAAGCAGATTTAGTGGGTCAACATATGGGTTCCGTCGTCGAAGACTTTGCTCAAGCCATTCACGCTCAAGTAATGAGTCTCGACCAGAGACTTCAGATACAAGTTCGCGTGATCGCTCACACTCCGCGCGAAGATGTGGGAAGAACTCCTCTCGAAGTTTAGGATCTGCAAGTGACGCGTAGTGCTCTGCTATGTCCAAATCCGTCCGTGCAAGCGCAAGTGCAGCGTTATCAAGCGTTGTTCTGAAGAATGGCCACTCATTGTACATTGATTTAAGCGTTGTAATATCCCCACCACTGTCGAGATATGATTGCATCCCCCCGCCAAGTGCGTACCACCCAGTGATGATACATCGAGACTGCGTCCAAGAAAACACCCACGGGATTGCACGTAGATCCTCGACAGTTCGCTCACCCGACCGCGAAGCTGGTCGCGACCCAAGATTTAAATCCTCGATGACACCGATTGGCGTTGCTTGCCCGAAGTATGTAATAAATCCATCAGTGTTCAACAGGTCATAATATTGCTTTCGAGCAGCCGAAGCCATGTCTTCCATCGCATCAATCCATGCACTCGGAACGTTCTCTGTTGGCTCACGAATCGCGTTATGACGGGCATGTACCTGTGCATTTAACATCTGCTCAAGATTACGCTCGGCAATACGTGGATTTGCATATTTCTCCGCAATCGCCTCTCCCTGCTCTGTGAATTTGATCTGCCCGGTGACTGTCTCATTGGGTAACGCTAACATTGCCTCATTCATTGGTCCCCCACCACGTGAGATCGATCCCCCTCGACCATGGAATAACCGCATCGTCACATCAAAGTCATCACAAATCTGTGCAAGACGACGTTGATTCTTATATAGATCCCAGTTCGCAGCGAGGAAGCCATTCTCTTTATTTGAATCAGAGTATCCAAGCATAATCTCTTGGACATGATCGCGTGCGCTCAACGCAGCCGCGTATGCCTCATTCTCAAAGAGTGTTCCCATAATCTCACGGGCTCCATTCAATGCAGACTCTGTTTCTAATAATGGGACAATATCAAGTCCACAGTGGTCTGGAAGCGCAACAACACCAGCCTGGTCAGCTAAGAAAAGAACCTCAAGAACATGACTTGGATGTTCAGTCATTGAGATACAGTATGTATCGATTGCACCGACACCGAATTCCCGTTGCCACTCACCAAGCATTGAAAATCGCCGGAGCACACGCTCAGCGGTGTCAGACACGTCTCCTGGGTCCTCAAGATCAACGACTGGTTCTGTCTGGAGAATTGCCTCTGTCAGTACGTCAATACGCTCTGTTTCGTCGTAGCTGTTATACTCAATGCCTGAGTTTGCGAATACCTCATGGACGGCCTCTGTGTGGTTTTTTTGATGATCACGGAGATCAAGACTTGCAAGTGTAAATCCGAATGTATCCACCTGTCTCATAAGAGGTTCAACATATTCGTCTGCGACAACCTCGCCACCATTCGCGCGGAGACTCTGATCAATCACCTCAAGATCTGCGAGAAATGCTTCAGGATCACTGTATCCGTTTGGACGGACATCATCAATCCGGCGAAGTTGCTCACGCATCAGCTTCAATTTCTGTCGATATGGCTCACCAGGATAGCGCTCTTCAGTTTCCGTTGTGACGCCTGGGAGTTGTTCATAATCAGTTTTCAATGATCGTTTGAGCTGCGCGCTGACATCGACGCGATCAGCATCCTGACTCAGAACCCCGGACAACCGCTTGAGTGCTTGACTATATTTCTTCAGAACAACCCCTCGCTGGCGCTCAAGCGTATCTGTTGTGACCTCTGGTGTGACAAATGGATTTCCGTCACGGTCAGATCCAGCCCATGAACGGAATTCGAATAGCTTTGGGACACTCACAGTGGGATACTCTGACCCGATGATATCCTCAAACTCAGCGTACACTTCACCGACGACATCAAAGAGGATCGACTCAAGATACCACTGGACGTTCCGGGCTTCATCCTGTGGCTCCGGGCGCCGTCCGCGAACTTGTGACGTCTGCCAAAGGCTTGTAATTTCGGCATTGATTTTTCGCCAGATTTGATTATGTTCCCGATCGGTGACGCGTTGCTCATCGAGTTCCTCAAGTTTGTTCGCAATCGAGCGAAGCTTTGCTTTGACTGTCTTTCGTCGAGCTTCTGTTGGATGTGCGGTAAATGTCGGCTCGATCAGAACCTCATCGAGAACACGCTGCACTGTCTCAGCGTCAGCATCAGCATCGATTAATGATTCAACAGTTGCAATCAGTCCATCATCGAGATTTTCTGCTTGTGCACCCTCACGGACAACGCGAGCTCGCTCGCGCTCTTCGGCGAGGTTCACAAGCTCAAAATATGTGGTAAATGCCCTCGCAACAGTGCTCTCTCGCTCGGGATCAAGTTCATCTAATAACTGATCGAGCTGATTCCGGGTTGCTAATTTATCACTTCGATAATCGATTGCTGCCGTGCGAATATCTTCGACTGTCTCGAAAGCTGCATCAGAGGTTTGATCAGCTAAGACACTACCGAGAAGCGAACCTAACTCCTGGATGTCTTGTTTGACCCCCCTGTTGTGTAACTCCATACCACTGATATACCGTGGACCGAGTAAAAATCCCAGTATCTGCTTTACTCATTCAGCAAAACCATCACAATTATTGTATAGATTTACCCTTCGCCCGACGATGGGTTGTTTCGTTACGTTTTTTACCAGCGGAGTGAAGTTCAAATTATGAGTGAGCGTGATAAATATCCGGCAGACTCCGGTCGTCGCCGATTTGTGAAGGGCGTTGTCGGTGGAGCAGCGCTCGCTGGAGTTGGCGCGACAGGGGCTGCTGCAGTTAACTCCGCAACAACATCGCCAGGTGCTGGCGGAGGGACAACACAAGCGTATGCAATTGAGAATACCGATGGTCCAGCACCTCGTGGAATGCCTCAAATTCCGGTTGAAGTTGATTCTGAGGGATTTTTGAAAGGTGTCTGGCCTGAGGTTAAAACAGAAAAGCAGGGAGGGATCAATATCCAGATTGCTGAGACTGAAGATTTCAAAGGATCTGGTGTGACATACTCAACAGAGTGGTTCCAATACTGTGGTGTTGAGTCCTATGCTGGCATTAACCCACAGTATGACTCTGATAATTACTTCCGTGTCGGTTCAAATCCTGGATACGATTGGATGGGTGAGACCTACTCTGAGGGAGATAAACTCCACGTTGATGACTTCGCTGATTATGAGACATGGTCTAACGGCATCGGTCGTGCTGGACTTGGAAAGCCAGCGACTGGTCGATGGCGGTCTGAGGATGCTGAAAATATCATTCCAATTCAAGTGATTAAATCGAAAGAAATCGAAAAAGCCACCGGTCAAGATGCGTGGCTTGAGGCGTCAACTGATGAAGGATTTGTCGCTTGGCTGAATAAATGTACACACTTTTGTTGTGTTCCACAGTATAAAAGCGAGGGATCTGCGAAATTTAATGCTGAAAATGACGTCTACTGCCAGTGTCATCAATCTGTTTATGATCCATTCAGCATTGTCCAAACGCTCTTCGTTGCACGACCCCGACCGCAGGAATAGAATCATATCACTGTCGATAGAGCATGTTGAGTATGCTCATCATATGAGCCATTCTAGTGGTGTATTTGATCTGATTTATTGACCTGTTATTGTTGCTGTCGATGGAAACTCCGTATGATACGTATATATGTATATGTATATTTGCATTTGTATTTGCACTCTCAGCCACCGGTCACTGGGGGGAACAACGCAAGCTCATCACCATCTGTCAACTGGTCATCACAGGTTGCAGCAGACCCATTTTGAAGCAGATTTATATCGGTAGCAAGTTCTGTTTCTGCTTTCGCTTCCGCTTCCGTTTCTGCATCAATCAGAACGCGATTAGCCAGCGCAGGTCGGTCTCTCAGAAGTTCATCAAGTGCGTCTCCGACAGTCGCACTCGCGTCCGTCGATATCTCGATAGACTCCTCACGTGTCCCTGCGACCTCAGCAACATCAGCGAATAATCGCCACGTGATTGAAATCATCGTCATATAGTTATCTTCAGCAGTCTTGAATGCGTCCGATCCGTTCTCTCATTCCGCCGTAGTTGCGTTATTATCATTTCATTTATCCTAAGATAATTAGGGTTTAATAATCATCCTGCACGCTCTGAGTAACTTTTCTGTGTGTGCACTTTCGCGTTTGCACACACCAAATTCGATCACTGTGCAGCAATCGTGCGCGAGTGGTGTCGCATAAACTTACATTATATGACATCAGTTATCACTACATCTCACTCGATGTAAACTGAGTACGGAGATTGTGGACCCCTGTGGTGCTGATGTCTCTTGAGTGGATAAGAGCCACCGGCTGATGACCTGCTCGGGCTAGCACACGCTATTCGTGACGATGTCTCAGCAGTAGCTGGCACTATTGTGAACTCACCCCGGTCAGATCAAAGCCCTGGGACTTCCTGGTTCAACGGCGTTGTCAGACTGCGTCTGACAGCCCACCAGACGAAGTCTGGTGAACGCGCTTTGCACTCACGTCCTCCCGGTGAGGCGTGAGCGGAGCGAGCGCAGTCTGCACAGACGCTGATTCGGAGCGTCCCACCCCTAACCGCTTGAGTCCGCGAGAGAGAATATTCTTCGCCGTGTTGAGGTCTCTGTCTTCGGTATGTCCGCACGCCGGACAGGAGTGTTCACATACCCAGATTGGCTTGGCTGTCTCAACACCATACACAGTGCACTCTTTGGTCGTGCCTAGATACAGATTTGAGGATAATCCCAACGGCTTGAGCCGTCGACCGAAATCACAGATCACTGGTGTGGGACCAAGACCAGCGGTTTCGGGAACCCAGGAGGAATCAGATGAGAATTGAGTGATTCCACCTCGTCCGACGATGGCGGCTTCGCCGGTTTAAATAACCAAGCAGTGATCGAACCAGTCGATGACCGCCCGATTCTCATAGAGTCGGCGTGGAATTGATCGTTGGACTCCCACAGGAAGTAACTCCAAGTCTATTGAACTCTGCCGGACTCTCCGAGGTAGAGGTAACTTTCCGAGTCTGAACGCGAGAGAAAAGGAGTCTCGGGGCTGAGACGTGGCGCTCCCAGCAGTCTCAGTCCTAGTCCCACCCGTCAGAGTCCATGAATCTTGGATGGATTCTCGCCGTGTCAGGGCTCGGTTGGACTGCAAACCTGCAATCTTCGCTACTCAGGATTCCTCTGTTGTCAGACGCAGTCTAGCGGGCGGTCACACCCAGCGTGACGACGCCTTCACCCCGAGGAGAATGTCAATACTATTACTATTTCTTTCCGAAACCACACCGATTTGATTTGAGACGCTATTTTCTGCGTTCCATGTCGAATGAAGAAATCACAATACCGACGACTGATGATGAGACGACCAAGCGAATATCTATATATGTCCGTGCTGTCTCTATGCGTCCATCTGAGAGCGTTTGTCAATATCGGCAACAGCTGTCAGAGTGATTTCAATCGCTCGCTCGACGTTATTTTGGGCTTTCGGTGGAAGTTCCGTCTCAGAGTCAGCACCCTTCTGTGTCCCGGTGACAAGATTTCCATCGACAGTGCAAATCGCTCCCGCTGCAAGCCCATGTCGACGTGCGATTGTGAACACCGCTGCTGCTTCCATTTCAACGGCAAGGAGATTTGCTTCCTCCCACCCCTCGACATACGCATCCGTCTCATTATAGAACGCATCATCAGTGACAATCGGTCCAATATGAACAGGAACAGCATCGGTATGTTCTTCTGCAGCATCAGTGAGTGCACGGACGGTATCAAAATCAGAGACCGCTGGAAGCACTGGGTTTTCATATCGCTTTGAAGTTCCTTCTTCTTTGGCGGCAGCGGTTGCAACAATCATATCCCCAATCTCGATATCTGACTGTAGTGCGCCGATTGTCCCAACACGGATGACTGTCTCAACGCCGACACGGGCAAGTTCTTCAACAGCGATCGCAGCTGATGGACCGCCAATTCCTGTCGAACAAATTGTCACTGGAACATCATTATACGTTGCATTGACAATCGTATACTCACGATTTTCAGCGACCGCGTTGACATTCTCACAGTGTTCGGCAATTCGACTCACCCGACCAGGGTCTCCAGGAATGAGCGCAATCTCATGGATATCGCCAGATTCAATCAGCAGATGTGGTTGCTTCGGCATACACACTGACTCTCGCGCTGCAGTGGAAAAACCACGCGGTCACTGTGGTTGTTTTCCTCTGTTTTTCTTGAGACACTCATGATCGGGCTGATTCAGACAGACAAATACTACTGGTAATAATATCTACCCATGACTTCCTCACACACGGGGAAAGCCGTGGGATTCCTCCATGTGCAAGCGCCCCTGGAGCTCCCCGGCTGTGACCTTGCGGGTTCGCTGACGCAGCTTCAGCCTCTTCGGAGGTGTGGCCTGTTGCCTGGTGGGTATCCGCTCGGCGTCGCCCTCCACAGAGTGGCTCTCACGGGCGTCCAGCCACGTGCGGACCGGGCTATCGGCCTGACTCTCCAGTCGCAGCCACCAGACCAGTACCAGTACCACTGGGAGAGTCCTTGGGGTGGACACGCCAACGCCGACCTGCTCCTGCTCCTGCTGCTGGGTGGGCTGCGGTGGTGTGTGAGTGGGAGTGTGAGCGTGAGCGGGTTCCCCGCAGCAGCATCTCGCACGTCTCCGTTTCGCGAGGAAGGAACCAACCATACATATTCGTGATTGGAGGCTGGCGTTTGAGCGTGGTTTCTCGCAGTGTTGTCGGCTTCATCCCACAGCCGTCGGCTTTCGCCTCGCTACCACTGTAAGTACGTGCACGTCCCATCTCACCAGTGAATATATTATTTCGGTGTGTTGATTATCGAAGGATGGTTCGCTCAACGCTGTCAGCGATTGAGACACACACGCACCAGGCTGAGACCACAGACACAATCCGATATGCAGTTGTTGGGCTTGGCTGGTGGGCAACGGAGATGGCACTGCCAGCACTCACCGCAGCGAGTAATGCAACAGTAACGACACTCATTGTCGAGGAGGATATCGACACAGATACTCAGGAGTTAGTCCGTCGATATGATGTTGATACCCTAATAGCGAGTGAGGAATTTCGCGCTGTCGAGGCTGACGCAGACGAACAAGACGATCTCATCGATTCAACAGCAGCATCAACACCGGAGACCGGGACCGAAATTGCGTCAGATAATACAGCTACCAGCGGTGTCATCGATACCGATGCATATGACGCGGTATATATCGCAACGCCAAACGCTGCACACTTACCATACGCCAAGGCTGCGGCTGCTCAGGAGAAAGCAGTGTTATGTGAGAAACCGATTGAGGCAAGCGTTGAGCGCGCGAATAAACTACGAACTCACTGTCGACAAGCAAATGTTCCGTTGATGATTGCCTATCGTGTGCAGATGCACCCACTTGTCAGATACGCTCGGGAACTGATTAATCAGGGTGAGGTTGGTGATGTGACACTTATCCAGTCACATCATACACAGCCCTTACTTGAGATGCATCCTGATACTAATCAATGGCGATTGGATCCTGCGCAGACAGGATATGGAACCGCAATCATGGACCTCGGTGTATACATAATCAATACCGCTCGGTTTCTTCTCAATGCGGATCCAACCGCTGTGAGTGCTGTTACAACCGCAGATGCTCCGGGGTTTGAGGCTGTCCCTGACGACCGTGCGTCTGCTATTCTCACCTTTCCAGATGGCGTACAGTTAGTTGCCAATACAACACAGCGAGGTCAGCACGGGAGTGGGATGAAAATTATCGGCACCCAGGGGAGTCTTGACCTTCGTGGTATATTCCGTGGTCAGTGTTCACTCACTGTTACTGCAGGTGATATTGAGGGAACGTTCAAGCATACGCAATTTACGCTGCACGATGAAGTGACAGCAGTTTTTGAGTACTTTGCTGATTGTCTACTCACGAACCAATCGGTCGGTCCAGATGGTGCTGAGGCGATTGGTGATCTCTCCGTGATGCGTGCAATGTATGCTGATGGTGATAGTGATACATCGGCCAGCCGTACGGTATCATATCCCGAATTCGTGTAGCAGTATCATAAACACAGGAGAGAAACGTGGTGTCTCAACTATCTCATCTCATCAGTCCAGAAACGCACAAGAGTAATCCGACATCTTCGCCGTGGATGGATATCAGACCGGTCTTGTAGACGGTCGGGGATTTAATCTTGATCTTGATGGTAATGGTGATGGTGATCTGACCCCAGAGAGATTCACTGGTAGATAAATATCGGGCAGTGCTATCGGACGCATGTCCACGAAGCCAAACGTCCTCGTTGTTATTGCTGATAGTCTTCGCGCCGAGAGTGTCTCCGCTTCTGCAGTTGGGACGCGCCGTGAGACAACACCGTTTCTTTCAGCATTCACAACGGAAGCAACGACATATACACAAGCACGGAGTCACAGCAACTGGACATTACCGAGTCATGCAAGCCTCTTCACTGGGTCGTCTGCTGTGGCTACGCGATTCGATATTGACACGCAACTTGCGCCTCATCAGACGATTTTCGAAGAACTAGCCGCCGATGGGTATCAGACATCACTGTTCACCGATAATCCATTCCTCATCGATCATCAAACCGGGCTTGATACGACGTTTAATACAGCAGTCGGCTCCCCAGAGACGTTTGATGTAAAATATGCGACGAACGGCACTCTCGGCGATTGGCCGAACGGCTTCTGGTATGCTGATCAATTACTATCCTGGAGCGCCGATCAAACAACTCCATGGGCTGCATGTCTCAATCTCATGGACACACATCGCCCATATGAACCACAAACGGAGTATGACATCTGGAGTGATGAACGTATCCGCCAGATTCAATCGGAGATGGGATTCAAATGGCATTGGGAGTTTCTCAGCGGAAACGTCTCAGTGGGGTTTGCCAAACTGCTTGAGACAATTTACGACGGTGCAATCCGGCAGGTAGATGCAATCTTTGAGCGACTCATCGAAACACTTCGTGACCGCGGAACGCTCGATAACACGCTTATTATCATCACAAGCGACCATGGAGAGGCATTCGGCGCAGAAACAGCACTCTCAACTGAGCCACCCGCTGTCAGTCATCGAATTGGCACACATGAATTGCTATATCATGTTCCGTTATTCGTCCGGATGCCCCGAACAGCCACCAACATATCGGCATCAACCCCATCAAATGGTGGAACAGTAATCTCAGATCTTGCTGAATTGGCTGGAATTCCACGATTAATCCGGGCGACCGTCGCAGGGAATAATACTACTGATACTGACCCTCGGCGTGCAGTATGTGCCAAAGATGGGGTAACGACGGCGACTCAACTGCCAATTCCTGCTGGTATGCAGCGCGAGGCGACCCGAATCTGTGAGACAGCGACTCCATACGCGAAGCGTGCAGACATTGTCTATTCTCAACGGAGTGATGGAACAATTTTGAAGCAAGCACGATGGGGAGAAGATGCGTATGAAACTCTGATAACAGGACAGTTCGAACGGGAGGACACGGGACAGATTGCTCTTTCAACTGTACTCGATGCCGTCCCGAGTGATGATGAGACGGCTGGGATTTCAATCAACTCAATCAATGAGTATGATGAATTTGCCGAGCAGTACTCAAATGAATTTGCTGAAGAACTTGAAGACCAACTTGAAGCACTCGGATACCGATAGCAGCCCTACCCGGCAACGGAGAACAACAATAGATTATGTACTCCCGGACCGAACCCGACAGCCGAAATAATAGTGAGAAGTATATTTGATTGCGTTGGGGCGGTGTCAGCAATATCCGCAAACACCCATACGACAACACTCACGATCAATATTTTAACCACAATGAATAACCATCCAGATCCGATGGCTGCTTCAGTTGGGAGTCCAGCAGCAAACTCGATAATAAGTGCCGACAGTGGTGTTCGCTCTCCAAACCCAAGCAAATCGATCCCGATCGCCGTCGAGACAGCATCCAGCGTATGTCCGAATACTGCGAATGCTCCCATCGGTACTGTGAGTCGTGTTTCTGGGACCACTCGCGTGAGCATAACCCACACACCACCACTGAGGATGACTGATACTCCAATACCAATGACTGACACGGTCACGCGTATTGAATTTGGATCGATAAAAACGACACCCGCGATTGCAATCACCGCCGCAACAGTCCCTACGCTGGCTAATGCGTGAGCAATATATGCTGATGGAATCACTGACTCGAGACTGACCCACGTCCCAACAGCGGCGATGGCGACGATGAGATATACAGCGGGTGTTCCAGCGAGTGGTCGTATCGCAGTTGGTAATGCATTGAGAACATATTGGACATGAAGTGCTGCGCCAAGCATCATCCATGGAGCTAATGCCAATACTCGGGATGATGTGATAGTCGGACGCTGACGAATAGCGACATATGCGACGATACCGCCGGTGAGTAGAATCATCAAGAGATATGGAACTGCCGGCAGCGCGAACCCATCAGGAAAAATGACCATATCCACGCACTGGGCTATCCGGCGACAAAACGGTATCGAAGATTTATATTCTCAACATATGATTGGAAAATCATCAAACCGTGGGAGTAACAATCATGCGATACTACTGCTAATATGTTGTCTAATAACATTTACCGAACGCAATTTGATTCACTATCATATTGCCTCAGCGAATACACTCATTAATTTCTCTCACCGAGACGGACCGCACATTGTCTGGAATGTTCACCAATTGTGGCTTGATTACCGGCTATTATTCGCACCTTTCGTGGATGCCCGGGCGGCTTTTGATTATTGGGGCGCAGGCTATTAGTATGAATACGGAAGCACTTGCGGCGCGGATTGATCATACCGTTCTTGGACCAACAACAACGATAACTGAAGTTGTTGACGTACTTGAGGAAGCAGCATCGCATGGAATGAATGCCTGCATTCCACCATGTTATCTCGATGCTGCGAGTGACACTGATCCCGTTATGAATTCTGATGTAACACTGGTAACTGTTATTGGGTTTCCGCACGGGCAACATGCTTCTATCGCAAAACGAAAGGAGGCTGTGACTGCATGGCAGGCTGGTGCGGATGAAATTGATGTTGTGATTAATATCGGTCGGATGAAGACCGGTGTAACTGAGACTGTGACCCGTGATATTGCAGAGGTCGTTGCAGCGGTTCCAATTCCTGTCAAGGTGATTATTGAGACATCACTTCTCAGCTCTGATGAGAAACATCGTGCCTGCGAGATCGCTGTTGATGCTGATGCTGACTTCCTGAAAACCTCAACCGGGTTTGCTGATGGTGGTGCGACGACTTCGGATGTCGAAGTTCTTTCATCGTACCTTCCGGTGAAGGCAAGCGGCGGCATTCGTTCCTATCAAAAAGCGAAATCAATGCTTGATGCTGGTGCAGAGCGAATTGGTGCCTCAGCAGGTGTGAAAATCCTTGAGGAGGCACCTGATGTGTAATACCGATTGTTCACCCGAATATCTTTAATCTGAGAGATCAGATGTTTGTCATATCACACAATATGATATCATACCGTCCAGATAGAAGACAGCGAATGTGACCGACTTCATTGAGACTAATATCAGTAATCTGCATCTGTAACAACGCAGCGATCAGTTACCAACGCTGGATGTGTATGTGCATCACAAAGACAGTAGAGATATGTCTCATATTCGTACCTGTTTCTCTTCGACTGCGTGAGTCGATGGAGGTGCAGACACAACAGTCCTGACAGGACAATATCATACCAGCAGTAGTATCTTTACACTGGCTTGAACATCGGTATGGATGTCTATTGTGATCGAATCACTGACGTTTTATAGAAAGTGCGAGGCGAAAACCCACGGCTTTCGCCAATGAAGCCGACAACTGGGAGTCAAGCTACGCCACAGGAGCAGACTGACTCCCAAACGTTTGAGAATCACCAGTCCTGGATATGCGGCGCACTGTTTCAGTTACACTCGAGGTGAAGAACGATGACCCCGCACTTGTTGAGTATAGTAAAGACGTTTCTCTGGTGTGCTCAATACCTCGTAGACTACACTTTCTGAGGCGAGTACATCACCACCAGTAAAACCACGCTGGACGACAAAACCGACGAAGATGCGCGTGAGAAAACAGGCAACTGCAATAACGATCTTATCTAAGCCGCCCGCAGCAAGGTGCCGCTGAAGCCTGTAAGAGCGTCGTTGCATGCTGAAAAGAAAACAGGAAGGCGTCGAAGCCTTGTATGACTTCCCCGCGGTCGTCTCCGATCACCGCCACCGCACTGCCACATTCTCCGACGAGCACGTGTCGTTGGCAACGGTTGATGAACGAATTGAAGCCGATTACATCCTGCCCGACGAGGACAGTGACACGCCGCACTCGGAATACCTCTTTTCAGACGAATCTGAAACTACAGGGACGGAACTAGATTACAGCAACGGCGAATGGGTGCTTCACGTCCACTGCAAGAATGAACTGGAGTCTGACACGTCGAAGCAGCACCATCCGAAAACGGAGCTGGAACGGTTCTTAGTCTCAGGGTTGACCTCGGCGTAAACAATCTGGCTGTTGCTTCGACGGACACGTTCTGGACTGGTGACGAGTGTAACTATTGGCGGCGCGAATACGAGAATCGCCGTGGTAACCTCCAGGCCTGTGGCATGCGGTGGGCACACGAGAACATGCAGGCTATCGGTCGCAAAGGCAAAGTGGAAGCTCGGCTCAAACAGGCGCTTCACTGAATAGCGAACGAAGTTATTACCGAAGCCGGTGGTCGCGACTGTCTGGTGATAGCGTTTGAGGATTTGACCGACATTCATGCCTACGCTGGTGCGTCGTGGGGGCATAGGTGGGTGCTCAATCTGCCGTGTTGAACAGCAATCTTTGAGCCACGGTGAGACGAGACCAATCTTGAGATCACTCACAACAATCGCCACAAGCCGACTCAAATTCCGACCCCCTCACCCTCACCCTCGGTCAGCACCGTTACTCAATAGAGCAACTCAATCGCTTCTCCGAGTACGTTGAATACAAAGCCATGCGAAGTCGGCGTTGAACAGGTTGACCCTAAAATACGCTGAAGCGTTGCTCACACCGTTGATTCATCCATCCGGAAAGCCGGTGATGTGAGCCGTTCGAGTATCAGAAATGCGGGTACGAGAACCACGCCAATTATGACGCTTCGAAAAACATCGGACCACAGTATCTTCGTCGCAACCAAACTGTGGGCGACAAAGGCGGACCCTTGGGCGTGCGCTTGAACAGCAGGACGTCGCACGTGAATGGAAGTTATTCTCCCGGCGAGGAATCAGTTAGAACGGGGGTCCACGGTGAGTCACATAGCTTCAGCCGTTGGGAACTCAAGCCCCATCGTCGCCAACCCGTGGTTCTTTGACCAGACGATCAGCATCAGGATCATCTTTCCATTCATCGAGTTCACGCGGATCAACATGAACGAATGCATCATCGACTGACCGCAGATCTTCAACGGATTCAACCACTGCAGACTCAATATTATGTGCCTCTGTAAGCGTCATATTCCCTTCAACTTCAATATGAAGACTTACATCCACCTCAGGACCGACATAGTGAGCAACAACATCGTGTGCGCCACGAACGTCCGGGTGGGTTAATGCCTCCTCAAGAATCTCACGCCGAAGTGCCTCTGGAGGGGCGGCCCCAACAAGATAGCTAATGTTGTCGCGAACAATCTCATAGCCAGTATAAAAGATTCCAACGGAGACAACAATAGCAGCAATCGGATCAAGCAGAGGGACGCCAATCGACGATCCGACCACGCCAATGAGCGCTGCACTTGCGGTGAGAATATCATTTCGATTGTCGAGGGCAGCAGCGGTGACCGCAGGCGAGTGCTGCTCACTCCCAACGTGACAGCAATATCGATACAGACCATATTTGACCACGGCGGTCCCAATCAGCACTCCAATAGCGGTAACATCTGTCTTCACGCCATATGTCCCTGCTTGGATTGCTTCAGCTGCGTTCCACAAGACAGCTCCTCCAGCAATAAAAATACCAGCAGCAACAAACAGCGAGACGAATGGCTCAATTCGCTCATGTCCGTGTGGATGCTTGAAATCTGGCGGCTGTGTCGTGAGATATAATCCTGTCAGAATAACAAGGCTGTATGCGCTGTCGGTAAGACTGTTGACCGCCTCTGACCCGACTGCCAGACTCCCAGAGATGAACCATACTCCACTCTTTGCAATGACTAAGATAAGATTCACAGCAAGAATGACTGCTCCGACCCGTCGAACGACGGTCTGGCGGTCGTCGCTCATTAGAATAAATACGAGAGCGATGTGTTAAGATGCTTCGGTCAGACTACCGTATCGTCATCTTATCCGCGTCTGTGATTGTCACAGACGGTTTCTGTGTTGTGTGAGAAGGATGTTACGAGGCTTGAATTAAACTAGTTGACGCGCACCGACTGGTCGATGAGTCGATGATCACGAGGATATCTCATCTGAATCAAACCGAAGTGTCACTGCTTGGTTTGATGTTTGTGTGCCAGCATCCTGATTTGCTCCTGACATGGTATTCTCGACTGCTTTTTCTGTCTGATCTGTCTCATCGCTCATGTTTTTTGTCTCCTGTCGTTTACTGTCTGTATCCGTCATCCCATCAGATGTCTCAACAGCTGGCTGAAGTGTCGTAAACGCAGTATGAAGCCGATCATATGTATCATCTAATGCTTCGACAATCACCTTCGTGTCGTTGATGATCGGCATCATATTCGTGTCACCACGCCAGCGTGGAACAAGATGTGTATGTAAATGATCATCAATTGACCCACCTGCAGCATCACCACCAAGATTTTCGCCAGTATTGATACCATCTGGATCAAATGCACGCTGAATTGCATTGATTGTCGTCGTCTTTGTCCGTGCGTGATCCAGTAGCTCGGTATCGCTCAGTGCATCCCACGACCCAGTGTGGTGCTCTGGGATTACCATGACATGCCCTGGATTATATGGATAATTGTTTAATAGAACAAACGTGTGCTGACTTCGAGCGACAATCCGACTTTCACGGTCTCGTGCTGGCTCACGAGCGGGAAGAACGCAAAACGGACACCCATCAATTGATTCTGTTTCGTCACGCTCAACCCACTCAATACGCCAGGGAGCAAACACCTGCTCCATTGGTTATGCTGTGATCACCTCACATCCGCCTTCGGTGACAATCACGGTGTGTTCTGCCTGACTCACAAGCTCACCATCATCTTCCTTCAGGACTGGATATCCATGGAGTACACCACGCTGTTCCAATCGTCGAACAGCCATCTCTGCACGAGCAGACTCAAGCCATCGTGTGGCGAATGGTAATGTCTTATATTCGTCTGTGACCTGCTGGAGAACCTGTCTTGCTGCTCGGTTGCGGACCGACCGATCATGTTCGAGACTGTAAATTTCTGCATTGGTTCCTTCTGAGACCTTTCCTCGACCGGTCGTCGCAAATGGCTCAATCGCCACAACATCGCCGACTTCGAACTCAATCCCACGTTCAGTGCCGCGATTTGGAACATTTGGTCCAGTGTGTGCGTCCCACTGTGCAACTCCATGACCTGAGAGATTCAACACGGGAGTGTATCCATATCCACGGATAACATCTTCAATTTCTGTGCCAACGGTGCTTGTTTCGACGCCCGGTGCAATTGTCTCAAGAGCCGCATCAAGTGCCTCTTCAGCGGCTTCAACAAGTGTCGGTGTTCCAGAGAGATCAACTGTCACCGCGGCATCAGCAATATACCCATCGACATGAACCCCACAATCGAGACATACTAGCTCATCATCGAACACAGCCTCGTCATCAGCACTTGGGGTTGCGTGGGATGCCTCCTCATTAACGCTAATGTTTGCCGGAAATGCACACCCATCTGCGAGTTCCCTGATTCGTGATTCAGCGAATTCAGCCACCTCAAGATGTGTGGTACCTGGTTCAACCTTTGATGCGGCTTCATCAAGCACCTGCTGAAGTACCTGTCCGGCCTTCCGATACTTTGAGAGCGTTTCTTCCGCAAGCGAGGCGCTGTCCATAGTATATCATCGGGTGAGCGTCTCAAAGAGGTTCCGGATAAACTATCTGAATACCCCGTGTCTATATATCACACACAATGTATCTTAGCAACAACTTAACCTATGTCTGGATAAATGATGTATAAGATGACAGTGCCACAGTTTGCAGACACTGTCGAGCATAAGCGACTTGATGTAACTGCATGGGATGATGTCTATGTTATTGGTGATGTTCATGGCTGTCATGATGAACTCAATCAACTCCTCTCGACACTTGATGTAACTGATACTGATCTCGTTGTTTTCGTCGGAGATCTCGTTCGAAAAGGTCCAGACAGCAAAGGCGTGCTTGAACACGTTCGACGTGCAGACAATATGTTTACCATTCGTGGGAATAACGAGGAAAAACTCCTTCGTGGCGAAAAATCACTTCCAGTGTTATCATCAGATGACCTATCGTGGATTGAGTCACGACCAGCCGTTATTTCATGGCAGGACACGCTTGTCGTCCACGGTGGTGTTGACCCGCGAAAGCAACTCTCTGAGCACACAACCTATGAATTGCAGACGCTCCGATCGCTCTCATCCGGATATGAGCGTCCATTCTGGTGGGAGAGATACGATGGATCGGATCGGGTTTTCTTCGGACATACACCGCTTGCAGCACCCGTTTATCGTGAGTGTGCGATTGGTCTTGATACTGGGTGTGTGTATGGGAATCAACTCACTGCATACGATTGGCGACGTGATCGGTTCCATACTGTGACGGCAGAAAAAACAGTACAGCATCGAAAGGAATCAAAGTGGGTTCAGCCAGAGCGGTCACCCCCTGCTGCAGATTGACTTTTCAGTACAGAGTATATGGGATAAAGCTCTTTTTGAACCGAACAGCGATTGAGCTCCCCCATGGCTCAAGCCGTTTGCTTTCGCCTCCCACATTCTGTGAAACGATACCCGCACGAACTCCGAACTCTCATCTATACCAGTCGCCAGCAACCTAACCGTTATTTCTCTCTGAAACCATACTCATTTCATCTGAAACGCTCGGTTGCGTGTTCTGCTTCGAATAAGGGCAAAGAAACTCACAGTGTTACCGACCGATAACCGCAAGATAGCCGATTCAACTCAGTTTTCATCTTCTTATTTATCCTGACTGATCACAAGGGTATGTTCGCTGTGTATAGCATCCCAATCCAATCAGCCCTCGCAGTCAGGGGCAAATAACACAGAATAGAGTACCTCGGTATGTTACACAGACAAATCGTATATCTGATATGTCTGACGCGTATTTAAAGGATAGCAGTCGTATCTGTTTGTATGCAGGGGATTGATCTGAGCGAGGGATTCGAGTATGGTGTTCGATTAACGCTCTTTGGGATTTTTGTGATAGCTATGAGCGGTATATCTACTGTGTTTGGAGTTGGACTCCTTGCTGATACACTCGGTTACTCTGTCGGCGTCAGCTTTGATCTACCGCTGAGAGGAATAAATACGACGCTGATTGCTGGATTCGGTGTCATCCTCACTGCTATCGGAGTTATCTCTTTTATTACAGGTTTGGTTGCTCTTGTATACAAACTCATCGTTGATGCCGTCTCACGGGGTGCGCAAATGGCAACTACTGCTCGCTCACGGTCGCAATCGCATGAATCACACTCAAACACGCAATCGGGTCAGAGCTCACAGCCACGGCCACAACCACAACCACGCTCACGCTCGCAGTCACCACAATCAAGATCTCCTCAACAGTCAAATTCTAGAAACACTCGGGACACCGATTCTGAGACGACTCCGGGTCGACGCTGACGATATCAGCCGCTCACCATTCTTCTATGATGTGTGATAATTAATTTCGTTTCCATCTTTCAATCGGTACTCATCTCACACCGTATTCTGTTCTGATATGTCTCCTGTCCACCCTGCGTTTTGACAGCTCAACTCTCCATGAGACGACGCAACTGTGCCGGAGGCACAGCGCCTCGTGCAGCATTGTCCTCAGCCTTGTTCACAAACGTGGGGACACCGGTGATACCTGCGTTTTGTGCTGCACGAAACTGCTCGTCAAGTGCGTCATACCGCTTTTGATCAGTAAGTATCGTCTCTATCCAATCGGTATCGATATCACCGTCAATTTCCGAGGCGACATCGGTGAGCACAGCCGTTGAGCCGATATCACGATCATCTTCCCACAACGCCGTGAACACCGCTGTATCGAATGCCAGCCATGACTCATACGAGTATGAGTCTGCTCTCTGGATACTCGCAGAAACAAGTTGTGCGGGCAGTGAGTCGACATCCGTTGCTAATTCTTGACACATCTCGGTCGCGTCATATCGATCCTGCAGTCGTCTCACGTTCTGTCTTGCCTGTTGATAATACTGTTCACTCTTTTGATTTGCGGCATCATCATCGAGTGATCCATCTGCACGTCGCTGCTGTGCCCGGAGATCAAACGGGTGCCATTCGATCCGAAGAGGATTGTCACGCTCGGCTTGATATGAACTGAGTGCGCGTCGGCCCAGATAACAGAACGGACACACATAGTCGGAATAGACGAGAATTGATTCAGACATGTAAAGGCAATAGTCGATTATTCCATCATACCGTTTACGACATGAATTGCGTTCGAGTTAGCAGATACATATCACTGTCAACTGCTATTGGTGTATTCTGACTCTGGATTGTCATCGGATCACATAGTCATAACCATACTCAACCACTCGCCCTGTTCACCCTGTAGACAGCCGAGATGCAACCAGAGATGCGAAACGGCAGTGATTTACGCTCGGTTTCAAAAAAACGATGCACGTTCTATGAGCTACGAGCAGATTACAGCCCCTGAGGCGGGCGAGAGAATAACTGTCAGTGACGCAAAGACCGGTGAACTAGATATTCCGGATACTCCGATTATCCCAATTATTCATGGAGATGGAATTGGAACAGATGTCGGACCCGCAGCGCAGCAAGTGCTTGAGGCCGCTGCAGAAGCGACCGGTCGCTCAATTGAGTGGCTCCGGGTATACGCTGGTGAGTCCGCTCGCGAACGATACGGTGAAAATCTCCCGGCGGATACTGTCTCAGCAATCCGTGATCATCGTATTGCGATTAAAGGACCGCTCACCACGCCCGTTGGCGCTGGCTTTCGCTCGCTAAACGTTGCGCTCCGACAGGAACTTGATCTATATGCGAACGTTCGTCCAACATACCATCTTGATGGAGTTCCCTCACCGGTAAAGAATCCCAGCGCGATGGATATGGTAACATTCCGAGAAAACACCGAGGATGTGTATGCCGGTATCGAATGGGAAGCCGGAACTGTGGGTGCAGATGAGGTACGAGACTTTCTTGAAAATCAAATGGACTATGATGAGGTGATGCATGAGGGACCAATCGGAATTGGAATCAAGCCCATTACTGAATTTGGGACAAAACGACTGGTCCGGCAAGCAATTGATTACGCGCTGGAGAATGACCGTGATTCTGTCACTCTCGTTCATAAGGGCAATATTATGAAATTTACAGAGGGTGCATTCCGCGATTGGGGGTATGAGGTTGCCGAGACAGAGTATGGTGATGTAACAATCACCGAGGATGAATTATGGGAGGAATATGATGGTGAACAACCTGCAGATACGCTTTTGATTAAAGATCGAATTGCCGACAACATGCTTCAGCAGTTACTCACCCGGACTGAGCAGTATGATGTTATTGCAACGATGAATCTCAATGGCGATTATATGTCTGATGCTGCTGGTGCACAAATCGGTGGGCTCGGGATTGCACCCGGTGGAAACTTCGGTGATGGGCTTTGTCTCGCCGAACCAGTACATGGGTCAGCGCCAAAATATGCAGGTCAGGATAAGGTCAATCCGACCGCTATCATTCTTTCTGGACGCATTATGTTTGAGTACATGGGCTGGAAAGACGCCGGCGAACTTGTCCGCGATGCTGTTGAACAAACGATTGTCGATGGTGATGTCACATATGACTTACATCGCCAGATTGAGGACGGCACAAAACTTGCGACCTCTGAGTTTGCTGATGCTGTCGTAAGGAATATCAACAAATTGGCGTGAGAATTATCTATTGATTTTCATGATCAAAGCCGATTAGTATCAATTTCTCACGCAGACTTATTTTCTTCCGCTTATCAACTCGTAGTGATGGATACAGAGTCACAGACAGACCAGACTCAGACCCAGGACATCACACTGTCATTTCCCGATGCAAAGACCGTTGAGGCTGCGCTTCCGACGCGCGAGGTTCCGGGATTCGCAACAGTCGAATATCATCCAGAGACGCCTGTTGAAAATAATAGTATCGAAGCGACCCAATCTGCAGTTGATGATCTTGCTGAGTCACTCTCATCTGTCCCCACTGGTGGGACTATCGGCGTCGGTCTTGGGAGTCGTGGCATCCATGATATCCAGACAGTTGCTCAGATCACGATTAATGAACTTATCAATCGCGGGTATGACCCGATTGTGATTCCGGCGATGGGCAGCCATGGCGGTGCAACGCCGGCGGGACAACGACAAACTCTTGCAGAAATTGGTCTGACCGAAGAAATACTCGGATGCCCAATTGATGCAGGAATGGAAACGACTGTTATCGGTGAGACAACTCGTGGACATACCGTCTCGGTTGCACAGTCTGCAGTTGATACAGATGGGATTATCGTCATCAATCGGATAAAGCCACATACCAACTTCACCGGTCATATCGAAAGTGGGCTCTGCAAGATGCTCACTGTTGGTCTTGGCAAGCAAGCAGGTGCACACGCATTTCATGAAACGGCATTGACGAATGGGTACGTTGATACGATTGAACGCGCCTTTGAGATAATTTGTGACGCTACAAACGTGGTCGGTGGCATTGGCATTGTTGAGAACTTTCATGAACGGATTGCCCATATCAGTGGCATTTCGATTGACGATCTCCCAGAAGCTGAGGCCTCTCTTCTTCGCCGTGCGAAATCATGTATTCCAACACTTCCATTTGGGGATCTTGATGCTCTTATCGTCGAGAAAATTGGCAAGGATATCTCAGGTGCGGGAATGGACACAAATATTATTGGACGATATCGCGTGTTGAACGCTGATGATCCCGAGACACCAGCAATTAGTCGGGTTGTTGCACTTGGATTAACTGAAACAACTCATGGTAACGGGCAAGGTATCGGATTAGCGGATATCACGACCGCCAGTGTTGCTAGTGAACTCGACTTTAAGCAAACATATACAAATGCGTTGACAAGTGCATCAGTGTCAAAAGCTCATCTCCCAGTTGTGATGCCCTCTGAGCGACATGCAGTACAAGCGGCTCTCGGAACCATTGGTCAGTATGACCCACAGACAGTTCGTATTGCCTGGATTCGCGATACATCACAGCTATCACAGTTTCACCTCTCAACTGGATTACTCCCAGGCATTGAGGCAACTGACAGTCTCGAACTCAAACGACGGGTAGAACTTTCATTCGATGATGGTATCGCTCAATTTGATCCAGTTGATGAGAAGCGAGTTTCATTCGACCACAGCGACCGCAGTTCAACTCAGTGACGGAGTCACAATTAATCGGGACACTCCCAGTAGTTGGCAATATAGATATTGTTTCTCTCTGAAGCCACACTCATTTGCCCTGGAGATCTCTTTTCCGCGTTCTGTTTGGAATACAGTAATCACAGTCCCGCCAACTATCACAGGAATAAGTACAGATGTGGCTTGATGGACACATCGACAGCATCGACAGCATCGACAGCATCGACAGCATTGACCGCACCGAAAGCAGTGATCGCATCAGCATAAACGCGTGCTCACAGGTCAAGTCAATAAATCGACAATCTTCGAGGAGTATTGATATCGATATTTGATGCGCAGACACCGGTCAACAACTAATTCGCTCAATGAGAAAGAGCGGAAAATTCAATCATATCGCGAGAAATTATACTATATGTATGCTGTCGTTGGGTGTACTGACTGCAGTGCAATGTGGTTATTAAAAGATGCACACACAGCAGAATCAGCAACCTGCCCACGGTGTGGGCGTACTCATCAGACAAAGAAACTCCGTCACTTCGTTGAGGAGTCTGACCGAGAGGCCGCTCGACAAGCACGATCAGCATTACTCGCAAAACGTGATGGGAATAGTGCAGCATTCGCGGATACAGCCCACGTCGCAGAAATGGAACAGATACTAGCAAATGACAGCCAGCGGGTGAGTGATGATGAATATCTTTCTGGTGTTGGTGTTGATCCTGACTCAGTTGCGAACGCGGCTCAATCAGATGATGGGACTCAACAAAGTCGCCCCGAAATTGTCCGTTCTGCAATCTCCTCACAGGATACTCCCACCGAGGAAAACATTATTTCATATGCAACAGATCGTGGTGTCCCAGCTGACGCGGCTCGCGCACTTCTCGAGAAATTGATTCGGCAAGGCGATCTTACTGAGTCTGGTGGCACCTACCGCCTTCTGTAATCTACGCGAAAAGAGATAGACAGCACCAACATAACGACGGAGACAATCGATCATGTCATTCTATGAGTTACTATCGACCCAAGTCCGCGTGTGCAGTCGAGAGATTCCGTGATGCGAGTGCTGATAATAATGAAAGTTCACCCGCAAGCGCTCCCGTAGCAATACACTCAGCCAGACCATCAGCATTTGATCCCGGTGGTGTCCCCCCGCCTTTGATCCCGAGTATATTGAGTGCTTCTGCCTGCGTTGGAAGAGTGGTTCCGCCACCGACTGTTCCTACCTCGAGTGAGGCAATTGACACCGAGAAATAAAGATCATTATCTCTGACCTCTGCGGTTGTGATTGCATTTGCTCCTTCAACAACCTGGGCTTCGTCCTGTCCGGTCGCAATAAACATCGCAGCGACGACATTCGCAACGTGTGCATTAAATCCAAGACTCCCCGCTTTTGCGGATCCAACCAGGTTTTTTCGTGTATTTAGCTCAGCAACCGCACCTGGTGTTGTATGCAGGCGGTCAACAACAGTCTCCCGTGGAATTGTCACATCAGCAGTTACTGTCCGTCCCCGTCCTTCAACAGCGTTGATCGCGGCGGGTTTTTTATCGGTGCATAGATTTCCTGACAGTGCAATGAGTTCGGCGTCGGTCTCTCTCTCAACGACCTCACAGGCTGCCTCAGTTGCGATAGTTGCCATGTTCATCCCCATTGCGTCTTTAGTATCATATCGGAACCGAAGATACACTGACCGCCCAACAGCGTATGGTGTCACCGATTCAAGCTTACCGTGACTCGTCGTTTCCTCTGCCGCATCTCGAAGTAAATCAACATTGTCGCGAACCCACTCAACCAATGCTTTTGCAGTCACAACGTTATCGACTCTGAACACCGGAGCACGAGACATTCCAGATTTCATTACGCGGACGACCGCCCCACCAGCAGCCGAGAGGACAGCGCATCCGCGATTCACACTTGCGAGGAGCGCCCCCTCTGTTGTTGCGAGCGGTAAGTATCGCTTACCAGTGAGTGCTCCGCCGTTTATCATAACAGGTCCGGCAACACCAACAGGAATGTCAATCGTCCCGATCATATTCTCAATGTTTGCTGTTGCCTCCACAGCGGGGAATCCGTACTCAGATACCGCATCAAGCGTTATATCTGCGTGCTCTTCGACGATGAGTCGCCGTGCGGCAGCCGCTGTATCTGCATCGACATCCTCTGCATCCGTGAGCTCATGTAACCGTCGTTCGCCTGCCTGAACTGCGTTGGCGAGTGTTATTGGGTCTGGCATACTCGACTTTTTGCACCCGTTTAGATTAACGTTTGCAAGCAGACGCTGTAATGAAAGTTCTCGTGACCATCGGTGATTGCAATCGCGGATTACTCATACGATATAGCTCTCTGTATGGTTCTCAACTCGCACAGTGGAATATCAATAACGACTATGTGTTCGGATACCGCCAATCGTGGTATGACTGCTGCTGCAGATATTGTGTTTCTCGACGGTGAGGTGCATACGCTTGAACGACCGGATGAGCGTTATGAGGCAATTGCCGTCCGCGATGGGCAAATCGTTCGGTGTGGGTCAACATACGATATCGAATTTCTCATCGGCACCGATACAACGGTTGTCCATCTTGACGGACAGGTGGTCTTACCAGGATTCATTGATGCACATACACATCTTGAGATTGTTGGTCGTCGCCTTGTCCACGCCGACCTCGCCGGTGCTCAGAGTGCTGATGCGTGTCTTCAACGACTTCGAGACCGTGCAGCCGAAATCGCATCCGATGAGTGGGTGCTTGGATTTGGATATGATGAGAGTGCGTGGACTGGGAGCTCAGAGAAGACATATCTTACACGAGCAGCGCTTGATACGGTCTCAGAAACACAGCCTGTCGTTGCAGTTCGTGAGGACTTACACGTTGCTGGCATCAACAGCATTGCGTTTGACCAACTTGATGGCGAACTCCCACGTAGTGATGTTCGGACAGACGCAAGTGGCACACCAACAGGTGTCATCGTCGAGGATGCTCTTGCTGCTGTGCTCGCTGCTGTTGCTCCAGACCAGGATGAAATGCATAGACTCCTGCAGGCAGCACAGACAGAGGCAAACAAACGGGGCGTGACTGGTGTGCATGATATGGTACGTCAATCCGAGAAACCGCAAGCGTATCACCGACTCGCACGTCACGACCAACTGACAATCCGTGTCCGTCTGAATTATTGGGCGGAGTTTTTCGAATCACTACAGACAGTCGGATTACAAACAAACGATGGATCCTCACTTATCCGCGTTGGTGCGATTAAGACATACACTGACGGGTCGATTGGTGCGCGAACAGCACAGGTCTCTGGTGGATACGCAGATACAGCAGATACAGATACAGAACAACAGACACAGACGTAGACACGAATCATACGGGGACATGGATTCGCGATCCAGATGCACTCACTGACCTTGTCATGAAGGCTGATGCAGCGGGATTCCAAATCGCTGCACACGCGATTGGCGACGTTGCAATCGATGCTGTTATCGATGCGTTTTCGAATTGTTCAAACCCACATGAGCGTCGTCATCGGATTGAACATGCTGAACTCGCATCTCCGACGGCTATTGAGCAACTTGCAGAGTTAGGTGTAGTTGCCTCGATGCAGCCGAACTTCCTCCGATGGGATGACGCAGATGGATTGTATGACACCCGCCTTGGTGTCGATCGTCCCCCAACAAATCGATTTGCGACATTTCAGGATGCTGATGTGCCACTTGCATTCGGTAGTGATTGTATGCCACTTGACCCGCTCACTGGCGTTCAGCATGCTGTGACAGCGCCGAATGAATCACAGCAACTTGATGTTACGACGGCACTCCGAGCGTACACACATGGTGCAGCATATGCTGGCTTTGCTGATGATGTTCGTGGGGTACTCAAACAAGGTGCTCACGCAGATCTTGTTGTGCTTGAAAAATCACCATGGATGAACGACAGTATCGACGACATTGAAGTGACGGTAACCGTTGTCGATGGAGAGATTGTTTTCGATACTGCTGGAATATACAACTGAAAGACATTATCGAGGTCGCTTTGACATCGTTGAAGTAACCATCTGAATATTCCCCGTCGAACGAATTGTAATCAGTAACTTCTATTCTCGAAGTATAATGATTATCAGCATACTATACGGTATACATCAAATCCTCAGTATCCCAAACGGGATCATCTCGATTGTCAATCTGAATGTAAGTACACATTATTTTGCATAAGTCGATAGAGTAGAGATATTATATTTCAAATACTGTTTGAAGAAAAATCTTTTTCACTATGGCATGCTGAATCATAATCACGTCTCTACGACGAATACGATGGCAGAATTAGAAACCGCAGGATTTGAATCAGACCTCAGCTTGTTCAAATACGATAATCTTGAGCAGCTGCCAGAGTCGTATCGTAATCTCACAGAGTCAGAACGCACTAATCGGATCACAGCAGCGCTTGGAGAGCTCGGTGATGATGTTATTATCCTTGGACATAATTATCAGCGCCGAGAAATTGTCGAGCATGCAGATTTCATTGGGGACTCATACGAGTTATCAAAACGAGCAGCCGAGTCTGATGCCTCATACGTTGTGTTCGCGGGTGTCACGTTCATGGCTGAAAGTGCGGATATTATTACGGACCCTGATCAGACAGTGTTACTCCCCTCGATGGAGGCTTCCTGCCCGATGGCGGGGATGGCTGAGGCACTTCAAGTCGATGCTGCGTGGGAACAAATCGAGAGTGCAACCGATGATCGCAGTATCATTCCAGTCACGTATATGAACTCATACGCCGACCTCAAGGCATTCTGTGCTGAGCAGGGTGGACTCGTTTGTACCTCTTCGAATGCGAGTGATGCGTTTAATTGGGCGTTCGAACGCGGGGACGCTGTGTTATTCCTTCCAGATAAATTCCTTGGACGAAATACAGCCGCAGAATTAGGATACGATGTCGATTCACCAAATGGGACCGATGCGGTTGCTGAGTGGGATCCGTGGGACCCTGCAGGTCCGGATGCGAGTGATGTTTCCGATGCTGATATTATCCTTTGGGACGGCTACTGTCAGGTTCATGAACGCTTTCGCGTCGAACACATCAACTCAATTCGGGAAAGTCATGACGCGAACGTTGTTGTTCATCCTGAATGTCGCCGCGACGTTGTTCGTGCTGCTGATGTTGTTGGTTCAACGAGTCAGATATGCGATACAATTGCGGACGCCGATCCCGGAGAGACATGGGCAATCGGAACGGAAGTTCACCTCGCGAATCATCTGCAGCGATGGCATCCCGACGTTGAGGTAGTTCCACTCTGCGGAGACGCATGCATGGACTGCAATGCAATGCGACAGATCGATCCGAACTATCTGACATGGTTACTTGAGTCGCTCGCAGATGGTGAAGTTCATAATGCTGTCGAGGTAGCACCGCAAGAACGAGATCGAGCAGCAACAGCACTTGATCGAATGCTTGAGTTATAATATATTTCGAGAAATGAGTTTCTCAAACCAAACAGACGTTCTGGTCATTGGTTCCGGTATCGCAGGATGTGCAGCAGCACTCGCAGCCGCACGGAATGGCGCATCAGTCATGGTCGTCACGAAGGCAACCGAGCCAAGTGATGCCTCAACTGATTGGGCTCAAGGGGGTATTGCTGTCACTGGGAATGACTCAGAATCATTCCGCGAGGATATTATCGAGGCGAGCGATGGTGAGGCTCAGCCGGCAGCCGTCGACGCGCTTGTGAATGATGCGCGCGATGTCGTTGATGATATCCTCATTGACACGCTTGAGATACCCTTCGACGGTGCTGCTCCGACAGCATCGCTTGACGCGTACGACCGTGGTCGTGAGGCTGCACACTCAGAGCGACGAATTCTTCATGTCGATACAACCACCGGTGAGCATATCCTCCGTCCATTCCTTGCTCATCTGAAATCGGATACTCGCATTGAGTTCGTTGATGATGCAATGGCACTTGAGCTCTTGACGCATGAAGGACGTGTACACGGGGCGTCAGTCCTCCGTAATGACTCTGTCACGCCCGTCTTTGCGGGTGCGACTATCCTCGCAACAGGCGGCATCGGTGCCTGTTATGAGACGAGTACGAACCCTGAAGGTGCAACCGGTGACGGAATTGCGATGGCTGCCCTTGCTGGTGCACGAATTGCTGATATGCAGTATGTTCAATTCCATCCGACTGCATACCCTGGTCCTGAGCCATTCCTTGTGAGTGAGGCTGTCCGTGGGGAGGGAGCCGTTCTTCGAAATGCCACCGGTGATCGATTTATGCCGGATATTCATCCAGACGCTGAACTCGCCCCTCGAGATATTGTTGCCCGAGGCGTTGCTGCCGAGCGCGAGCGCACAGGTGAGGTTCGACTTGACGTGACGCCTGTTGACCCAGATTTCAATTGTGCCTTCCCTGGGCTCACAAGCCGATGTAATGATCGCGGTATTGATCTTGAGATGGGCATTCCAGTTGCTCCTGCGGAGCATTATCTTTGTGGCGGAATTGCTGTCAATACTGATGGAGAAACAACGCTCGATAGACTGTATGCTGCCGGTGAATGTGCACGGACGGGCGTCCACGGTGCGAATCGTCTCGCGTCAACAAGCCTTCTCGAAGGACTTGTGTGGGGACGCGCTGCCGGTCAGCAAGCAGCACAGGTCGGAATGGATAATATAACGACAATTGAAACGTCATCACCACTTGATCGCGATCCAGCACTGCCGTTCTCATTCGTTGATGGAAAATATCGTCGGCTTCAAAACACGATGGAAACGGCTGTTGGGATTGAACGGACGGACGCAGGTCTATCGGAAGCCCGATCAACACTCCGACGGCTGAAAGGTGAGGTTGACGCATACACACGAACACGCGTTTCACAGCCGTTATACGAACTTCGCATGCAACTATCTGTGGACTATTGATTACACGGGCTGCAAGCGAAGCTCCCTCTGCTGGGTGTCACCAGATTGTCGATACGAAGACAGCAGAATCAACAGTGGGTGAGACGATTGCTGACGACTGAAACCATTGAGCGGTGGCTCCGTGAAGACATTGGTCATCGTGATGTGACGAACGATGTCCCTGGAGAGACAACAGGTAAGCTCATTGCAACCGAATCCGGTGTCATTGCCGGTCTTGATGCTGCTACTGCCGTATTTGAATATCTTGGTGTTGCTGTCACACCAGTCGTTAGCGCCGGCGATTACGTTGATCCCGGGACAACTACACTTGAGGCGTCTGGGGACGCACAGGCTGTTCTTCGGGGCGAACGTCTTGCGGTCAATCTTGTTGGTCATGCATCAGGCGTCGCGACGCGAACACGCCGGGCAGTGCACGCGGTTGAGAACGTGACTCAAACCGGACAAACGCGTATTGCTGCGACTCGAAAAACAACACCAGGGCTTCGTGGTATCGAGAAGCGTGCAGTCGTCGCTGGCGGTGGTGATACACATCGACTTACCCTCTCTGGATTAGTGATTATCAAAGACAATCATATTGCCGAGTTAGGACTTACTGAGGCAATTACTCGATTTCGTGAACGTAAATCATTTGTGACAAAACTGGAGGTTGAGGTTGAAACCCCAGAGATGGCAGTGCAAGCAGCAAAGGCTGGTGCTGATATCGTGTTGTTTGATAATCTTAACCCGGCGACCGTTCGAGAGGGCGTGATGCGTGTTCCAGATGACATATTAACCGAGGCAAGCGGTGGAATAACAGTTGATGCAGTCGATGCATACGCTGAGACTGGCGTTGATATCATTTCGATGGGTTCACTCACTCATAGTGCGTCCAGTCTTGATCTCTCATTTCGAACAGACGAGTGAGAAAGACGTCATAATGGTTCAACACCGTCACCGTGGAAGACATCAGAACTAAATTTGAATCCGACTCTGAGCCTCATTATTCAGCAATATATCATATCTCATTTCTATACACTCTTCGAGTATTAGCCGATGATAACCTTCTATTCAGTTGGAACGTTCATGAACAGATATGAGTTCCACCAACGCCAATCGTCCATTCTTTGAGCGCGTGGCAACGCGAATCAGTCGCATCAATAGTGTCATTTCGGTCGGGCTTGACTCAGATCTTGATCGGATTCCTGCACATCTTCACACGGCTGATCTTCCACGATGGGCATTTAATCGCCGTATCATTGATGCAACACATGAGCATACGGTCTGTTATAAGCCGAATGTCGCCTTTTATGAGGATCCCGCAGGATGGCGTGCACTTCGCGAGACAATCGCATATGCACATGGCAAAGATGTCCCTGTGTTGCTCGACGCGAAACGAGCCGATATCGGCAATACAACACGACAGTACGCAGAGCTTCTTGACAAAGCGGACGCGATTACCGTAAATCCCTATATGGGTCGAGACTCACTTCAGCCATTCCTTGATCGTGAGAACAAGGGGGTGTTTATTCTTTGTCGAACGTCAAATCCGGGAGGTGCAGATCTTCAGGAGCTTGAACTTGTCACTGGAGAGACCGTCTATGAACGAATCGCTGCGCTTGCAGAAGGATGGAATACTCATGGGAATGTTGGACTTGTCGTGGGTGCGACTGCTCCTGAAGAACTTGAATCACTTCGTGAATACGTTCCAGAGCTTCCTTTCCTCGTTCCTGGGATTGGTGCTCAGGATGGAGACCCAGAGGCAGCCGTGACATACGGACTTGTCGACGGCGTTGGACTCATAAATTCCTCACGTGGCATTATTTTTGCTGGTGAGGATAATGGAGAACAATTCGCAGATACCGCAGGCGTGGCCGCCAAGCGACTGAAACAACAACTCAATCAATTTCGGGATACCACTTGATATGAATCACCCCTCTCAAGCGGCTTGAATCGATATACAACGGGGAAGACACCTGATACTTCGTCTATTGATTAATACTCAACAGACATATGAGCTAATGGATAATAAAAAATCTATTGTGAGAGTATGCAATTTACACTTGGCGAACTGATACGAAGACTGTTTATCGGAACTGTGGGACGTCATCTTGATTCTTATGAGTGCGACCTGGTTCGCCCCTGCCGATATCTCCCTGCCCGGATTGATCCGCGCAATTAACGCAAACCCCGAGTTCATCAACATAATGATTATCGCACACGGCTCCACCACAACGCTGACAGACGTGTGCTGCTTCTCGCTTTTCACCAATCTCACATAACCCTGAAATGCTCATGTATGAATATACGCGTGAGAGTATTTCAGTCCCCGGCACGCCTCCACTGTGCGCCGAAAGTATCAGATACGACGCACGCCAACAATGAGCAAACGATATTATACGGTAATCTCATACGAGTTTCAGATTCATATTAATCTTCTTCAGGATACAATCACTAATCCAAACATGACCATTACGCTCTATGCACTTGATGGATGTCCATACTGTGAAACTGTGCATGAGGCACTCACAAACGCTGGTGTGGAGTACACCACTATCTGGGTCGATGCGCTTCATTCTGAGCGAGATGAGGTTCGTCGCGTCAGCGGACAGCGTGGTGTTCCTGTATTAATTGATGAAACACGAGGGGTAACAATGTGTGAGAGTGCAAATATCGAGACATACGTACAACAAACGCTCGCTAGTGAGTAACGGCTTCGCTCTTTGATTTCAGTTTTTTGTTGAATACTCTATTCGGTGGTCAGTGATCACGTCTGGCATTTACCAATCCGATTAATTTAGTGATAGTAGGTCTGTCTCAGCACACAGGAATCAAAACGAACGTTTAAGTCTCAAGATTCAGTATCTTGCTTGAGGGGGTTGGTGGTCTAGCCCGGTTATGACGGCTCCTTCACACGGAGCAGGTCGGCGGTTCGAATCCGCCCCAACCCATTCTGTTGGGTGCTGTTCATTCAGGAGTCCAATCACTCATTATCATGCGATTCGGACTGACCCACCAAACATATTTTATCCGATTGCCGGCTGTTCCTATCCAAATCTAGACGCAGTAGTGCGCATAATTTATTAATCATATACACGTATAATGTATTTACATACTAATCGTCCCCAGTTATTTCCTATTCTCCAGTCAAACCGGGTTCGCACATGTAGTAGCAGTACGAACACTATTTTCCTGACTGTCACCTATATCGGATGAACACCGGTTTATTGATTGCTGAAGCGGATCGATCAGTGCATACCGAGTCACGTCGTCGAGTGCGTTGACAATCTTGCACGTTGCACGTTCTCCACGGTTACTACCCGGCGCGGTCGAGCAGAATAATACGACCCTCGCAGTGTCCTCGACGATGTTTAAACGTGACACCAAGCGCACACCGTTGATTGTGGAATAGTAGGGGTAGGACGCTCCAAACCACTCATAACGGGAAGTCGCCTGTGGAGTCTGGAGTCGCTGTGTCCACGTCAACCGCAGACCCCGAGGTAAAAACAGAAAGCTTCAGCCTGAGTAAGCGAGGGACGAAAAGCCCCGATTGTAGGAGGGTGGGGTAATTCACTCTGTAATCAGCCGATTCGCGTGTCTGAAATCCACACAGCAATGTGTCTGGAAAGTCATAATTCAACTATGTCGGTAGTATGACTCCGCTTGGACATCTCGCGCTTGGATTGATTAGTGGTCGGACACTAGAGTATGAGACGAATGCTCTTCGATTATGTCTCCTTGCCACGTTTCTTCCGGATATTATCGATAAACCAATGTTTGCAATCGGTGTGTCAATCACCGGTCACACGGTCGGTCACTCAGTCCTCACATTCTGTGGCATTAGTATATTACTCATCTCAGTCTCACGACTTCGATTTTTAATCCCGATACTTCCTGGATATGGAAGTCATATCATTGCTGATTTGATTGTCGCATACCCAAAATTCCTCACGAACTATTTTTGGCCAGTTCTTCCACAGCGCCCAACACCCGATGACCCTGTGATTCAATATTGGATTGATTATGCAACGAGTATCACTGGTGTGATTGAACTCATCCCTATTGTTGTTGCTCTATGGATTATTTTCATCGATGGATACATTCCAGTTACCGACACAGCGACTGAATCCAGTGATATCGAGTCATGACAGATAATATCAGATCAACTTACCTCACCCGTGAGTCGGGCTCAGTCACCCATCTTTCATTGAGAGTGCTTGCCTCTATACTATATTCTCATAGTATCCCAAACACCTCGGAATGTAGCGAGGAGCCGCCGTCGGGCAGCGATGAGTTCACAAATCAGCCACGTCGCCCCAGTGATCAGGGAACCCAGTGCAAATAGAAGATCCCATCCGGTCATCCAGACAGGACGGATCCATGGCGTGACATGCGCCCATTGTGTTGCGATTGCACTTGCTGGCTCTGCAAGTGGTGTTCCCGTGAATGTTGTTCGTAGCCAATCGGCGACACCAGCACCGTTGTTACTTACAGTCGTTAGATTCGCACTTCCTGTGATTGGATAGTTCCCAGATGCATTTATATCGCGCATTGTTGGTCCGTTCGATTCATCGCCATGTACTATTCGTTCAGCATCGTAGGGTCCCCATGTCGCATAATACTCCCAAACAACCTCACCCGTCGGTGTGACCTCAATCACTCGGTGATTTAATGTATCAACAATGAGCGTATTTCCGTTTGGGAGTCTATCGGCATCTCGCGGCCATGTGAGCGTATTTGTCCCAACAGTCCAGGTTCGTGTCCACTCGTTATCCAGTTTTGCGTACTCGACAACACGGTCGTTTTCACTATCTGCAACGAGAATCGTTGGGGTTCCGGTATCACTCATCAACCAATCAGGATTGTGTTGCTCCTGTAGAATCTCGTGTGCGCCATCACGACCAAGTCGTTCGACGATTTGTTTCGTTTCGATATCAACGATAATTACTTGATCGAAATTTCGTGGTGAGAGTAATAATCGATTCTCGCCGATTGGATCGACATCGTTGACATGTGTCCAATCTTTACTATATCCACCGTCTGTCTCTGCTGAGAACTGATTCCGAAATTTCCATTCCCATGTGATTGCATCCGTGGATCGATTATAAATGACAACCCGATCATCACTCACATCTGCTGAGTTATTCCACTCACGCATGTTTGCAATCACGAAGCGATTCTCACCGAGATAATCGACATCATGGGTATCTTCCATCGCAAATCGCTTCTGCCAAACACGCGTTTTTGTTGTTCGATTGAATTCAAAGACAACTGTTTCACCTGCACGTGGCGATGACACCAGAAGATTACCATTTGGTAGTGGGTCAACGTCATAGAACCATGCACTCCCACCGACATTGTCAGTATGTGTCCATTTGAGATCACCGCGTCTCTCGACAGCAACTAATCGGGCTGGTTTCTTTTTATTTGTATTCCCACGGAATGTGAATCCCTGGGCGCTGATAACGGTCGACCCATTCGCAGGATTTGTGATTGTTCCCGTCTCAAGCGTTGATTGTGCGGATGCATCATATGTGATTGCTGATATAACTGGTGGGGTGGCTAAGATGATAATGAGACAGACAATGATCAATCGGGTCAAATGAGTCCGTGAGCGCAATGCGGTGAGCACGTCACGTGGTGAGTGTCTTCCCTGCTGAATCTTTTGCGATACGCTCACTCACAATGACTAACCGAATACTCTCAGTGACAGGTTTGCTCCGTTTATTGCCTCATCTCGTATAATCCAATCTGATCTGATCTCATCTCAGCACACCCAATCGCTCGGTAATCTATATCTGCCCGGTGAGTACACCACTCGTCCGAACAAAGAAATACACCACAAATGCAGCGGCTAACGCCCAATGACCGACACGTACGTCAGAGACCTCTCCGGCGGCGAGTTTCACGATCGGGTATGAAACAATCCCGGCAGCAATCCCATACGCAATTGAGTATGTGAATGGCATCACTAAGATTGTCATTCCTGCAGGAATTGTGTGTGTAATATCATCCCATTCAATATCAATCACATTCTGTAACATCACAATTCCAATCACCACCAACGCAATATGTGATGCATAAAGCGGAATTGCGGCCGCAAGTGGAACTAACAGCAACGATCCAACGAACAATACCGATATTGTCAACGCAGTGAGTCCAGTTGAGCCACCCTCTTCGACCCCTGAGGCAGACTCAATATACGTTGTCACGGTTGATGTCCCAAGCATCCCACCGACGGTCGTTCCGACTGCGTCTGCCATGAGTGGTCGGTCGATATCTGGGAGATTCCCTGTCTCATCAAGAAAATTACCTGCTTGTCCTACTCCAACGAGTGTGCCGGCGGTATCAAAGAAATCCACAAAAAAGAATGTAAATACAATAAGCGCAAACGAGAATGCCTCAACACTCCCGAGTCCAGATATGAACGCCCCTGCAAGTGGTGTAATATCATATGAGACGGCTGTCGACCCAGCAACAAGACCAGCATCAGGAGTGAACGGTCCGAAGGTGGTGAGTGCCCACCCACTCAGTGTTGTCAGAACAATCCCAATAATGATTGACCCGGGAATCCCGCGTGCATAAAGCGCGAGGGTGACAAATAACCCAAGGACTGACAGAAAGGCTACTGGATCTGATGCGACTGATCCAAGCGTAATGAGTGTTGCACTATCATCAACGACAATCCCCATTGCTTGCAGTCCAATGATCGTCAAAAATAACCCAATTCCGGTTCCAACAGCGAATTTTACTGGCTCTGGAAACACTCGAATAATATATTCGCGAGCGCCAATCGCGGTGAGCAGAATAAAGATAATCCCCTCAACGACAACGGCTGCCAGTGCTGTCTGCCATGGTATGCCAAGCGCTCCAACAACAGTAAACGCAAAAAACGCGTTCAATCCAAGCCCTGGCGCCTGTGCAAATGGTCGATTTGCATATATCGCCATAATGAATGTTGCTGTTGCTGCAGCGATGATTGTTACCACTGCTAACATTGATTGAATCTCCCCGGGAGCCATCCCAGAAATAGCAATCCCATCTGCTCCCGGAATCCCTGGCTGGTCAGTTAAGACAGATGGATTCACAATAACAATATATGACATCGTCAAAAACGTCGTCACCCCTGCAAGAATCTCAGTGCGAATCGATGACCCATGTTCTTGTATATCGAAGTAGTCATTGACTGTCTCAGAGAGTCCCATGATACACGTTTGGGCATGACCCTAACAGACAATATAAATATTTTCATTGCGCACCGTCGCTCGCGATATGATTGCCGAATCAGCGGGTCTCAAACTGTGATAATGCCGCAACAGGGACATCAGTCTGTGCACGCGCTTTCTTGATTCCCTCTGTTCCGACAGCAATGAGTGCAAACACGCCTGTGACTTCTGCGCCCGCTTGTCTGACAATATCGAGTAATAATTCCTGTGTTTCTCCCGAACGAATTAAATCATCAACGACAAGCACTGACTCACCACTCTCAAGTGCACATGCAGGGAGATAATAGGTTAATTCGATGCCTGATGCAAGACGCTGCCGAGATTCGATAAATTCCTCAATGGCGGTTTCTTTCGACTTCTTGGCGTATGCAACCCGAGAATCAAAGTAACTCGCCATCGCTGCGCCAAGTGTAATTCCATCTGTTGCAGCTGTCAATACAACATCCGGACGCTCAAGCGCAAACGCATCTGCAGCAACAGGAGCGACAAGATCGAGAAACGACTGATCAAACACAACACCTGAGTTATCGACATAACCCTCATCATCGAGTTCAACTCGTGCATGCAACTCAGCAGCGAGTGCTTCCTGACCAACATCACCAACAAGCTGACTCGCACGAGTCGTCCCCGGAAGAACATGTCCATTCACATACCGACTCAAATCACCAGACGGCAACCCGGTCAACTCAGCGAGTTCATCATATGTTCGCGTTTCCTTCAGCATCCGGAGGACGCCGACAGCCTGTAATTGTAGTGTTGCTTTCTCCGCGCGATTCATGTTCTTGTCTCCACGGACACATCTGTATGAATACAGCGATACATTGAGGAGTAAAACACACACGAACGTGTTCAGTTGCCTGGTCTGCTCTAATTTGATCTGATCTGTTTTCTTACTTCAGCTCTATCACAGCAAAAACGACAGTGAGACTGAGACTGAGAGTGTTTGAGTCACTCTGAGATATCGTTATCTTTGTCTTTGTCTTCGGTATCCTCAAGAAGATCAGCAGCTGTTACAAGCGCCTCCATCTCGACATTATTTGATTTGAGCCGTTCATGTGCGCCTTCCTGTCTATCAACAACAACACATACACGTTCGACACTCGCCCCTGCATCTCGAAGTGCGTTCACAGCTTCAACGGCGCTTGTTCCGGTTGTTGCGATATCTTCGAGCACAACAACCTCCTCATTCGTGGCTAACCGTCCTTCAATTCGATTTCCCGTTCCGTACTCTTTCGCTTTCTTTCGAACAACAACATATGGCTGTCCTGCAACAGTGCTTGTCACAGCAACCAGCGGAACAGCGCCCAATGCAACGCCAGCAAGCGTCGTCTCATCAATCCGGTCAGCAAATGCGGATGCGATTATCTGAAGACATTCTGGGTCAGTCTCAAAGAGGTACTTATCAATATAATACTCTGAGGTCCCTCCATGCGAGAGTTCAAATTCACCATACTGGACTGCATCGGCATCTCGGAGAGCGGTGACAATATCATTCGTCGTTGGTGAGTCTGGTACTGTCATTATCGAAGTCGTTGGTACAATCCTACTGTCCAATGTGTTAAACCAGGCGATTCAGCTATTTCGATCGAAGTTATTCCGTCTTATCGATTAGTTCCGACGAATAGCCGCACCTGTGTTATGTTTCTATCTATTCGGTTGCACTCTGAGCACTGTGTCTCTCTGAACATACACGCAGACTCAGTTCATCTGGAACGACCGTCTGCGCGCCCCGATTCACATTCGTAGAGAGCAAATCACAGTCCCACGTTATTGGTAACTTGAGCAACTGATAGGTGAGACTATGCGATTATGATATCAGACACCGGCATAGTGATATCAGCAGGATAAAAAGTGTTTGTCTCGTAATTAATATGGTTCTTTCTTAAATCCAAGCACATATGCCCCGGCATTTGTCCCAAGATGCAACACTGGTGTCAGAATGAGCACAGCGATTACGACAGGCAATGTAAACGTTTCAATTGTCCAGCGTGGTGCAAGGATACCCGCACACGAAATCGCTCCAACAACGAAATCAAGCTGATCAATCACTGGGAGTGGTACTCCTCGTTGTCGACCACTCCGACGTTTGATAAATGAAGCCGCAATATCACCAAGCATCGCTCCAGATGCAAGCCCGATAGCCGCCCCGAGTGAAAATGGCTCGAGACGAGCACCCATCTCAGTGAGAGTTGGAAGCATCCCGTTCAATCCAAACGCAACCACGACCCCAGCAAGTGTTCCGACACCTGTTCCTCGCCATGTTTTTCCATCACCGAGTATCCGTCGACCACCGAGTGTCCGTCCGCCGTCAATTGGCGCTCCGCCGCCAGCCAGCACCGCCACGTTGTTCGGGACATACGCTGGCAGCATTGTCCATACTGCAGTGGCGACTACTTCGATGATCATATTGATGGATTACACAGAGCTCATAAAAGCAGCACCGATACGCGCTGCTCATTTCTCATGGTTATGATTTATCTGAATCCCAATCCGAATGAGCGATTGCTCTGCTCATTACTCAGCCCTGAATCGGATAATCTCGATAGCGTGAACGAAGCAAACACGATGATAGGTGTCGTCAGCACGTATCGACTCCATTATATATCGAACATTCAGTGTAAGTTGACTATCCATTCCATGGACTGTGGCGCCATACTGAGAGCGCCAATGCTATCTCAGAACACAACGATTCAATCATATCCCCGACACAGAGATCCCAAATTGAATGTATCATACTTGCCTCGAAATCCTCAACCTTCAGAACACTATCCTGATTGCTGGTGTGTGATGTCCGGTAATGTCTCGATGAACTCAAATGAGGAGGGTGGATCGAATCTGATAGTTCATGAGTTCTTCTCGCCTGACTCACCAGAAATCAACTTCGAGAACACAGATAAGAGTCACTTTATATCTTCGCGAGTGAAATTTATTATAACCAATGTCTTCTTGGAGACGTGATTTCGCGAGTGGACTTGTCGTCGTTGTTCCTCTATTGGTTATCTTATCGGTCGTTAATTATCTCTACTCGCGAATCGTGAGTCTGCCATTTGTCCGTCGACTGCAGGAGCCATTCGGTTTTTTTGCTGCTATTATTGTTTTTGTACTGTTGATCTTCTCTGTCGGGTATTTAATGCGTACAACAGCTGGACGACTGATTGAAAACTATCTTGATGCAGCGATGAACCGCGTCCCACTCATTCGGGTTCTGTATAATGCGTCAAAACTTGCTGTCGAAACAGCACTCAGTGGAACTGAAGAGCTTCAGACTCCTGTCAAGGTCGAAACATGGCCTGGAATGCGGATGACGGCGTTTAAAACAGGCAAAAAAACAGCGGACGGTCGAGAGGTCTTATTTATGCCAACCGCGCCGAACATTACCACTGGATTCATTATCGAAGTTCAAACCTCAGACATTACTGAAACCGATGAGACCGTTGAGGAGGCTCTCACACGGACACTATCGGCTGGATTCGGAGATGAGGATCGTAATGCAAGTACTGATATTGCTGCGGGAGCCGATTTTGGCAGTACCGGCAATGTCGACTCACCAGATAAGTAGTGTTATTACGAGGCTGAGACTGGTTTTCTCTCCAGCGTCAAAATCATTTCAGATCTCATAAACTATTTGCTATTTACCCTCTCTGAGTTGCCCGCTTTGTTCGTTGCTTAAATGATGTATGAGTACCGAATAGTCTGCCGTGTTGAAAAGCGGTCTCTGAGCCACGGTGAGGCGATACCAATCTTGAGATCACTCACAACAATCGCCAGCAAGCCGACTCAAATTCCGACCCCCTCCCCCTCACCCTCGGTCAGCACCGTTATTCAACAAAGCAGAATAGTCAATCTCACTCACTGATTCCACTGACGACAGAGAACGATCCAGACACCTTGTGAATATAGTTCACAGATATGTAAACCACTCTTCATGTGCGTTCGTTTCTCGGTCGATCAGATCGAAGAATGCCTGCTGAAGCTCTTCTGTTACTGGACCTCTGGTTCCGCTCCCAATTTCAACATTATCGACCTTTCGAATCGGCGTTACCTCAGCAGCAGTCCCGGTGAAGAATAACTCATCAGCAGTATTGAGCTCCCCCCGCGATATTGTTGCTCGGTCATGGACGGTATATCCTCGCTCTTCAGCAAGTTCGATGACGGTATGACGGGTTATGCCATCAAGAATACTTTCTGAAAGTCCAGGTGTGTATATCTCACCATCACGAACCATGAAGATATTCTCTCCAGGACCCTCAGCAACATTCCCCTCCTTATTCAATACAATTGCCTCAGTGTATCCGTTTCGTCGCGCCTCCTCACCGGCAAGTAGTGAGTTAACATAGAGACCGGTTGTTTTTGCATTTGTCGGAATCTGACTCGATGCATGCTTTCGCCATGAGGAAATCATTACCTCAACACCCTTCGTGAGCGCCTCCTCACCGAGATACGCTCCCCACGGCCATGCAGCAATCGCCACATCAACCGGATTCTCTCCTGGACTCACGCCGAGTGACCCATACCCATAGAATGCGACCGGGCGGATATAACACGACTGTAATTTCTCACGACGTAGCAACTCTAAGGTTGCCGTTGTCAGTTCCTCTCGTGTGTATGGGATCTCCATATCATATGGCTGTGCTGATTGATACAACCGTTCAAGATGTTCATCCCATCGAAAGATTGCAGGTCCATTTTGCGTATCATAACACCGCACGCCCTCAAACACACCCGTCCCATAATGAAGTCCGTGTGTGAGAACATGCACTGTTGCATCGTCCCAATCAACAAATGACCCGTCCTGCCAAATCGTCTCGACATCCATCTCGTCAAATTCCATATAGCGTCGTTTGCGGTCTGACGTATAAAGAGTACGCGACAGCAGTTTCAACTCAATGTCTTACTCGGTCTATGTGATAGCCGCAGATTACTACACGACGTATTTATGAGTAATAACCGTCTCTCTGGAGCGGCATTCAATCATTCATCTCTCTGTAGATATCACACAGGTCCAAGCGACAATGGACGTCGACAACTGTTGCCCAAACGAACTGCGAATGTTAGTCTTCGCTCAATTCCTCAACGAGTGCAGCCCCGTGGATGAATACGATATTATTCTCCGCAGCGTACGTCTCTGCATCAGCGGGTGCTGTTGCGTTCCCAGTTGTGTCATCAAGCATCTCACAGACAACGACCGCTGGCGCACAGTCAGCCGCATCAGCAAGCGCAAGTCCTAATTCTGTATGACCTCTTCGATCCGTCAATAGTCCTGGTGCCCCTCGTAAAATATTGACATGTCCAGGCGTCCGAAATTCAGCCGCGAAATCCTCGGCTGTGTATTCACCAGCAGCTGCTGCAGCCGCAACGGTGCCGAGACGCTGAATCGTTGTTGCTCGGTCGTCGTCGGTGATACCAGTGAATGTCTCGCGGTGGTTTACCGGCAGCGAAAATGATGACCGGCTATCATACCCGAGTTCATGATCCGCTGCAGCAGGGTGTTCGAATACATCCTCTAAGAATGGCAGCTCAAGCGTTGTTGCAACGGCATCGGACACCGCAGTACAGATGAGTCCTCCAGCGTCGTTCCGAAGGTGAGCAATGGCATCTGCATCGACCGCATGAGCAGGATAGATAATATCAGTTTCACCTTCTCGATCGGTAAAATCATGAACAAGCACCGGATCACCATTTCGAAACGCTGTTATTGCAGCGGCGACGGAATCACTCGATTCAACATGCACATCAGTTGTCGTATCCATACCAGCAGCACCCGGGTTAATATCGGCGTTCGTATTCATATCTGTGAGATTGTCGGCTGAGTGTTGTCTCTCTGTTCGTATTCATCCATTATTCATGATAGCTGAGATCGTCTCTCATTGTGATAGACTCATTCGCTTGGTTTCAATTGTACTGTCAGGCGCTGTCCATCGGTAAGGTCTAAGCTATCCCGAAGTCGCTCCGGTGCAATCACTTCAAGTTGTGTCTCATCGTGATGTGTCCGTTCTGGAACAATAATATGTGCAGTTTCTGCGGTTTGTGCAGTGAGGATAATTTCAGCCGGGTAGCACGTTGCAGGACCGAACGTCCGCTCTTCGTCCTCCCAGCCGTCGATTCGAATTCCCGTGAGGGACGACACAGCCGCTCGCGTTCGCGTGCTATCATCATCAAGATCAATATTGAGTGTCCCAGGGAATGGTTCATACCCAAGTCGCTCGCGGAACTGTTCCATATATCCGGACAACGAGATATAGTGACGTCCCTCGCCCATCCCACTCGTGACTGTTCCGGTGAGTTCAACAACTGAGGAGCTGTCCTCGAATATTTCTTGATATTGTGTGTACTCCTTATGAAGTGCTATCTCACCCTTTTCGGTCAGTGAGACCCACTGCCCATCCGTCACAACGTCACGATCAAGATATCCTGCTGTTTCAAGCCGTTGAAGTCGCCGTGATGCGGTCTGACTCGATGCGTCAAGTCGGTCACTCAGTCCTGAACAAGAAATCTTAATCGGCTCTGATCGTGCCCCCTCTAAGGCAACGAATTTCAGTGCCGCGAGTTCATTATGACCAACGGCTGTCGTCGATTCTGCCATTGATACAGTTAGTCTTCGATGCATGTTAAGAATAACGGACATGGAATGCCTTCCAGAATCGATATGTATTAATATACCTTTATATATCATTACTCCAGAGGGTATTTAAATCACGTCGTGACTTCTTGGAATCGTCCCCATTGTTGAGCTGTCGTTATTTGCGAGACACTCATATTTGTGTTCTGTTCGGAATGCCGTGTTGAACAGCAATCTCTGAGCCACGGTGAGACGAGACCAATCTTGAGATCACTCACAACAATCGCCAGCAAGCCGACTCAAATTCCGACCCCCTCCCCCTCACTCTCACCCTCGGTCAGCACCGCTATTCAACAGAGCAGTTCGGAAAGGCATTTAATTACCCTTCATAAATGTGAAACATGTTCAGAGCCTTTCGGTCGGAGGTGGAGCACGCTGTTGAATCAGCATTGCGGACGCTTGCACTTCCGACCGATGACTTAGGGGTGGAGACACCACCTGAGAATGTCCCAGCAACGCTTGCCTCAAGCGTCGCGTTTCGTCTTGCGAAATCTGTCGGCGACTCACCGCCAACTGTGGCAGACGATATTGCTACTGCTATTGATCTTGATCCTGACTCTCGGACGTATGAGTACATTGAGCATGTAGATACGCGCGGTCCATACATCAATTTCCATGTGACTGATGCATACTATACGGATACGCTCGCCGCCGGGCAGGATCCTGCATACGGACATCTTCCTGATACCGGTCAGTCCGTTGTCGTTGAACATACAAGCGCAAACCCGACAGGACCGATTCACGTTGGACGTGGACGAAACACAATCTTTGGCGATGCCGTTGCCCGATTGCTCGAATATAATGGCGACACTGTTGACCGACATTATTATCTCAATGACGCTGGTCGCCAGGTAGGGGTCTTTACATGGGCATACGAGAAATTTGATTCTGATTCACTCCCCGACCCAGAACGTGACCGTCCTGATTATGAGCTTGTCCGGTATTATCGTCGTGGCAATGAGTTCCTTGAGAATGCTGATGCTGATGCTGTCGAATCTGCCGAGACTGAGATTGCGTCAATCATCAATGGGCTTGAGGCAGGCGACCCCGAGACATATGAACGTGTTCACACTGTTGTTGATCAAGTTATTGAGGGAATGCAACGTTCGTTTAACCGCCTTTCAGCACCCTTTGATGAATTCATCAAAGAAACACAGTTCATTCGGAATGGAGATGCCGATGCTGTGGTTGAGCGACTCAAAAGTGCTGATTGTGCGGTTTATCAAGATGATGCATGGCAGATTGATCTGAGTGCGTACGATATTGAGAAAAATCTTGTTTTTCTTCGCTCTGATGGGACGACATTATATACCACACGTGATCTTGCTCATCACGAATGGAAATTCGATAATTATGATGCTTCAGTGACTGTTCTTGGTGAAGATCATAAACTCCAGGCTGAGCAGCTTGATGCAACACTGCAAATTCTTGGAAATGACACCGATCAGCTCAGACAACCGTTTTATTCATGGGTTAATCTTCCAGAAGGAGGCATGTCAACTCGCAAGGGGACTGGCGTTGATCTTGATGACCTACTTGATGAGGCGATTGCCCGTGCCCGTGAAGAAGTACATGAAAGACGTGGTGAACGTGTTCGTGATGACTCTCTCACGAGTGATGATATCGATCGTATTGCTCGGCAGGTCGGCGTCGGTGCCGTTCGATATGACATTGTCTCGAAACAGCCAACAAAAGGGATCACCTTCGAGTGGGACCGCGCGCTTGATTTTGAGGCACAATCTGCACCGTATATCCAGTATGTCCACGCCCGCTGTTGTGGGATTGAAGCAGAGGTTGAATCGAACACAGATCTTGATATCGATATTGAAGCTCATACTCTCACATCTGAGTCAGTGCCTGACGCCACGGTGCTTCGTGCAGACGCTGAGCGCGCGCTTCTTCGAGACATTGCCCGATTCCCTGCGGTCATCGAATCAGCAGCAGCGGATCTTGAGCCACATGTTGTTGCGACATTCGCTCGGTCATTCGCTGAGCAATTTAATACATTCTATCGTGAGTGCCCGGTATTGAATGCGGAGACCGAGACTGTGACCGCAGCAAGAGTAAGTCTCGTTCGTGCTGCTCGACATACTGTTGCGAATGCGCTTGATATCGTCGGTGTTGAGGCGCCTCAATCAATGTGATATGGCAGATTATATACGTCGGGTAATATAACCGAACGTGATTTAATCGGCTGAGAATAGTGATGACACAACTTCGGTGTGCTGTTAGAGTGTGTTGTGCTTTTTGTCTCACGTACCCGTCGCCACTATCATTCCCATCGGATCGAGTATCACCAATGGCGTAGTTGGTAGCTGTTGCGATGACAAATTAATCCAGGTGATCACCGACCCTCCAACAAAAAAGATAGTCGCTGCACCTGCACCGAGCGCGATGAGTAAAAACATAACTAACCACCAGAGTGGCACCCCAGAGTTGGTATCATCAGTTGCCATACCTCGACTCATACCAGCCAATAAAAGAAGCTCCCGTTTCGGTTCGGGTTTGCTCCTCAGTATCGCTCTTCTGGGGTCTATCAGCTCTTATCTCCGATAGTCGCAGCATACTTACCGTCGAATATAGAAATGTAATCAATGAGCACCGACGCCGAAGACGTGAGCAAGGACCGTCGCAAGTACGAGTTCCGAAAGGTTATCGAGGAACTTCGAGAGTACGAGGGGTCTGGTACGCAACTGGTCACTATCTATATCCCACCTGATAGACAGATCTCTGATGTCGTTGCTCACATCACACAAGAACACTCGGAGGCGTCAAATATTAAATCAAAACAAACACGGACAAACGTCCAAGACGCACTCACCTCGATCAAAGATCGACTCCGATATTACGATACATATCCACCAGAAAACGGTATTGTCCTCTTTTCTGGCGCTGTCAGTACAGGTGGTGGGCAAACAACAATGGTAACTCGGTCACTTGAGAGTCCGCCTGAACCAATCCAATCGTTCAGATATCATTGTGATTCTGACTTTCTCACAGACCCACTTGAGAATATGCTCGCAGATAAGGGCCTATTTGGATTGATTGTTCTTGACCGTCGAGAGGCAAATGTGGGATGGTTGAAAGGAAAGCGTGTCGAGCCAGTCAAATCAGCATCCTCGCTTGTTCCGGGAAAACAACGAAAAGGTGGTCAATCCGCACAACGGTTCGCCCGACTTCGGCTCGAAGCAATCGATAATTTTTATCAGGAAGTTGCCGGGATGGCAAATGACCTGTTCGTTCCCAAGCGACATGAAATAGATGGTGTGTTGGTTGGTGGTCCCTCACCAACAAAGGATGAATTCCTTGATGGAGACTATCTTCATCATGAACTTGCAGACGTAGTCGTCGGCAAATTTGACGTCTCCTATACGGATGAATCAGGCTTACACGATCTTGTTGACTCTGCTCAGGATGTCCTTGCTGATCAGGAGGTCATGAAAGATAAAGCCGAAATGGAAGAGTTCTTCGAGAAACTCCATGGCGGTAAAAAAGCAACATATGGGTTTGAACCAACGCGACAGAATTTGATGATGGGCGCTGTTGACCGACTCTTACTCTCTGAGGATCTCCGGTCTGATGTTGTTGTGTATGAATGTCCTGATGGTCACGAGGAGTATGAGGTCATCGACCGTCGACACGATGACCCCGATCATACCTGTAGTGATTGTGGGAGTGCGTCTGAGAAGACTGAACGAGAGGATGTTATTGAATATCTCATGAGCATTGCTGAACAACGTGGCACTGAGACGAAGTTCATCTCAACTGACTTTGAGAAAGGCGAGCAATTACACGATGCGTTCGGTGGTATTGCTGGGATTCTTCGATATGAAACCGGCATATAATTTGAAATGCAATCATTTCTTCCCGACTATCGAACTGAGTGTGGTTTCGGATATAAACACTGATTATATTCCCAACGACTGCTAAAGGCGGAGGAATCCGACCACCAGATTCAGGCGGCCGTCGCCCTTCGGCTCCAACCCGCACTCGGAGGGACCCGACGATACACCGGGGGAACTCCCGTTTGTCTCCCTTATAAGACTGTGGTCCGACCAACGAGGTCCCATCGGACTCCGTGTCATCGCCATGTGAACCACCACCGGTTCGGGGACGGCATCTCACCGAGTCCGTAGCATCCGTATCAATGAGGCCGCGGGTATGAATCCATACGATAAACACGTATACGAAAGAGAGCACCGACGAGGATAATCCCGGGACGACCAATCCACATATTGCGGATAAACATCGTTCTTTCCACTGGATGTATCAGGGGACGGATAATGCCGAATAAGAGCCCAACGGTTTTTACAGAGATCGCAAGGACATTACCCCCGTCTTCAGGCGAGGGTTGAATGAACAGTCGGCTCGATTGTCGGGATATTTATACTTTTTTGATTACTCTTCTAAGAATCTATTCGGATTTGTGTTAATCATCCGCACGCGTTTGCACAACAGTCTCATCGGTCATTTCAGACTCATCCTCTTCTTCATCTTCCTCTTCCTCTTCAGCCTCCTTTTTATTCTTGATTTTCTTCAGTCTGAAAATCTCCTCACGTTCTTGTTCTTCGAGCTTCTGCTCGATATACTCCTTGTTTTCATAGAGATCTGGCAGGAGTTTGAACTCTAACGCATTAACGCGACGTTTTGTCGTTTCAATCTCTTCGAGCATTTTCTTCATCGCCGTTTCAACCTCTGCGGCGAGAATAATCGTCTCGATAAGCTCTTCGTATGCATCCGCGGCTTCATCAATACGTGCGGATGATCCAAGAAGCCCATATCCACGCTGATCGAGTGACTTTTTCACACGCGATGATTCAATTTGTGGAACCACAACCCCCATGATGTTTTTTGACCGAGTCGTGATCTCAGGATGTTCCTCCAATGCAGCAGCAGCCCCTCGAACGGCAACATCGCCCTCCATCGCTCGTGCCATATTCAGCTTTTGCTGTGCAGTCTCATAATTCGTATTTAGATCTGAGCGGACATCTTGCGCCTGATCAAGAATATCCATGAACTCCATGATCAATCCATCACGCTTTTGCTCAAGTGTATCGTGACCCCGCTCGGAGAGCTGAATTCGATCATCGATCGCCATCAGGTTCTTTCGAGTTGGTTTGACGTCCTCAGCCATTTATACAATATAATTATCCACAGAGATGCTAAAGGTTTTGAATTTATGAATATACACCGTCAGCGCCCTCTCATAGTATGATCTGACCCTGAGTATCATCACTCAGTTAATTTCTCTACTCAGTGCGTTATGACTTACACGAGAGATATATTCAATGTTTGACTCTAATCGACAACAAAGAAGATGGTGAGCGTCTTATCGCTATTCTGCAGCGATTTCTGCTGTTTCGCCAGCGGTCTCTTCGCGATAATATTTCTCGATCAGCTCTTCGTCAATTCGATTGAGCTCCTCTTTTGGAAGCATCGAAAGTAGATTCCATCCAATCTCAAGCGTCTCATCGATTGATCGATTGACCTCAAACCCTTGGTCAATGAACTCTGTCTCGAAGCGATCAGCAAAGTCGAGATACTTATTATCACGATCCGAGAGCGCCTCACGCCCGACAATATTCACCAGATCACGAAGATCCTCGCCCTCAGCGTACGCAGCATACATCTGATCAGAAACATCAGCGTGGTCCTCGCGGGTTAATCCTTCACCGATTCCATCATCCATCAATCGTGATAGACTTGGAAGGACATTAACGGGTGGTTGAACCCCCTGACTATTTAGATCCCGATCAACATAGATCTGCCCTTCGGTAATGTATCCGGTCAGATCTGGGATTGGGTGGGTATCATCGTCACCTGGCATCGTGAGAATCGGAATCTGTGTTACAGACCCTTCGCGCCCCTCGATACGTCCAGCGCGCTCATACAGCGTTGCCAGGTCAGTATACATGTATCCAGGATATCCACGTCGTCCGGGAACCTCCTCGCGAGCAGCACCAATTTCACGAAGAGCCTCACAGTAATTCGTCATATCGGTTAGAATAACAAGGACATGATACCCTTTATCGAATGCAAGATACTCCGCGGTTGTCAAGACCATTCGAGGAGTGACAGTCCGTTCAACAGCCGGATCGTCTGCAAGATTCATAAAGACGACTGAGCGCTCAAGCGCACCGGTACGCTCGAAGTCCTCCATGAACTCGTTTGCCTCCTCTGCGGTAATTCCCATTGCTCCGAAGATCACAGCAAATTCTGAACCGTCGTCTGCGTCATCGTCACCGTCATCACTATTGTCTGCATTCTCCTCCTCAGGCACTGTTGCCTGTCGAGCAATTTGTAGTGCTAATTCATTGTGTGGTAATCCCGACCCAGAGAAAATCGGGAGCTTTTGACCACGAACAAGTGTGTTCATGCCATCCACAGCAGCAACACCCGTTTGAATGAACTCTTCGGGATACTCCCGAGCATATGGATTGATTGCAGCACCGACAATCTCTCGACGTTCATCAGCGAGAATCTCCGGACCACCATCGATTGGTTGTCCTGACCCATCGAGCACTCGACCCAACAGATCCTCCGTAACTTTCATTTTGAGCGTCTCGCCGGTGAACCGAACCGACGCATTCGTGTCAATCCCAGATGTTCCCTCAAAGACCTGAATGGCGACAAGTCCATCCTCAGATTCGAGTACTTGTCCTCGCTTGATATCACCATTCGGCGTTTCAATCTCGACAATCTCATCATAGCCAATTGGCTCATCAACCTCAGCGTATATGAGCGGACCACTAATCTCAGTAACAGTTTGATATTCTTTCATTTCAGTAAAGCTCCTGTAATTGTGTGGCGATGTCTTCTTTGAGTGTCGCGATATACTCCTCGTAATCGTCTTGAACGCCAATCCGATTTAATCGTGGTGCCGCGTCGATGTTGATAATCTCATCGACCGGTACCCCAGCATCAAGCGCCTCAAACGCTTCATCGTTGAATCGATGAATCGCTGTCAGGATAAGATATGTTTTTTCTGGAGAGCAGTATGTGTCAACCGGATGGAATGCGTTCTGTTGAAGATATGCCTCGCGGAGATACCGTGCGACTTCGAGTGTCAGTTGTTGATCGTCTGGTAATGCATCTTTTCCGACAAGTTGCACAATTTCCTGCAGTTCACTCTCTTCATCGAGCACGTCAACAGCCCATTGTCGTTCCTCCGGCCAGTCATCCTCGACATTCTCTTGGAACCATGGGTCGAGTTGTTCCTTATATAGTGAGTATGACTCATCCCAATTAATCGATGGGAAGTGCCGACGTTCAGCAAGGTCAGCATCCAGTGCCCAGAATGTCTTCACAATTCGAAGTGTGTTTTGTGTCACTGGCTCTGAGAAATCCCCTCCCGGTGGGGATACAGCACCAATTGCTGAAACCGATCCCTCGGTCCCATTGACATTCTCGAAGTAGCCGGCTCGCTCATAAAATTGCGCCAATCGTGCAGCAAGATACGCGGGATAGCCCTCCTCACCAGGCATTTCTTCGAGTCGCGAGGAGATTTCACGCATTGCCTCAGCCCACCGCGACGTGGAATCAGCCATCAATGCAACATCATACCCCATATCACGGTAGAATTCTGCAATAGTGATTCCTGTATATACACAGGATTCACGTGCAGCGACCGGCATATTCGATGTGTTCGCAATAAGTGATGTTCGTGCCATAAGCGGATTTCCCGTCGATGGATCCTCAAGTTCGGGGAAATCATCGATGACTTCCGTCATCTCGTTTCCACGTTCCCCACATCCAACGTAAATGATGATATCTGCATCGGCGTACTTCGCCAGTTGATGCTGTGTGACTGTTTTTCCGGATCCAAACGGTCCTGGGATCGCTGCTGTTCCACCTTTTGCGATTGGGAATAATCCATCAAGAATCCGCTGTCCAGAGACGAGTGGCTCACGTGGCGTTTTCTTCTCGACGGTCGGTCGAGGTTCCCGGACTGGCCACTCCTGTCGCATCTGAATCGATTCACCACTCGAAAGCTCAACAACGGTCTCCTCAACGGTGAACTCACCAGCGTTGACAGTGGTTACCTCACCACCCTCGTAATTTGGCGGGACGAGTACCTTGTGATCAATCGTTACTGTCTCTTCAACGATACCAACCTCATCGCCGGATTCGACGGTATCACCCTCATTGACAGTTGGCTCAAACTCCCATTCGGTATCAAGTTCGATCCCTGGAGCATCGACGCCTCGATCAAGATAGGGACTTCCCATCTTGTCCTCAAGAATATCGAGTGGGCGCTGAACACCATCATAAATCGTATCAAGTAATCCTGGTCCCAGATCGACACTGAGTGGCTCACCTGTGTTTCTGACTGGTTCATCAGGACCGATTCCGGATGTCTCTTCATATACTTGCACTGTCGTGACATTATCTTCGATCTCGATGACCTCGCCCATCAGCCCCTCATCACCCACATAGACAACATCGTTCATTCGGGCATCGAGTCCACGTGCAGTCACGACAGGACCACTGACACTTCTGATAACGCCATCCTCACGAATTGCTTGTTCTGTCTGGCTCATAAGATAAATTATGTTGAATTACGTTATGATTCGTCTTCTTCCATCAGGTCGATCCCAATGGCTCGTTTAATTTGATCACGAAGGCCGCCAGCACCTGCTCCACCACCAAGAGTCACAAGCGTTGGTTCGATGCTTGTCTCGACATCTTCGCGGACGGTTCGAGAGAGGTGTTCGAGATCATCACTATGCATTACAATGATTCCAACATCATCGTCACCAAGTGCCGACTCCACGGCCTCATCAAGCTGTTCATCTTTCTGTTCGTCTGGGACAGTTTCGAACTTTCGGACCCCGGCGAGTCGAAATCCTGTTGTGAACTCTGGACTGCCGACGACTGCAATCTCTTGGCTCATCGTTGCACAAACTCCTGCTCAATTTCATCATCAGTTAACCCTGCTTCACGTCCGCGGGCGATTGCACGAATATTATCGACTTCCCGCTCTTTGGCAAGGATATATGAGACAACAGGGGTCACAGACAATGGATGTACTGTTCCGAGCGTATCGGAGTATTCTAACAATGCATTATCAAGTGCGCGTTCGAACTGAATAAGACTGTCTGCGGTCTCGATTTGATTGAGTGCCTCAGAAAGATCATCACCATAACGAGACCCACGGATTGCCTCGATAAGCTCGTTTCTATTCTGTGCGAGTGTCGTCAGTTCAGTCGCGGTGAACAACGACCCGCCATCGATATAATACGCTGCAGGGTCAATATCTGCGCCGCTTTGTGCAAGTCTGAACGCATTCTGAACGTTTCGAAAGTCAATTTCGGCTTCAAGGAATTCACGGTATTGTGCCGTCGCCTCATCAACTGTGAGATCAGCAAGTAACTGCTCGTAGTATGTCCGATCGACAGCATTCTCAAGCGGTATGAGCACTCCACTCTCATCATAATCATCATAGGCTGAATTAAGTTCTGACCCATAGATTGTCCCCGCTGTTGATAACCGTTCGACAATCTCCTCGATACTCCCAACATCAAGAAGACTATCGAGCAGTTCATCATCGAACTCCCCAGCTCGAATTAAATCATCATCAACAGTATCTGCATCCGCTCCTGAGTAGATACCACGGATAAGCGTCTTGACATTCCACGCGTCAAATTTTCTCAAATACCGTGCAATAAGGTCATATAAGCGACCATCTGCCCATCGGAGTAAATCATCAAACTGCCTTGCGAGATTCTGATTCAATGCATATTCAATCAGATCAACACCGGAGTATCGAGACCCAAGCGCATTGATCTCTCGTTCGTAATCGGATTCTTCCATCAGACGTGCAATTTCTGCTGGCGTCATCCGAACCAACTTCCGATACTCCTCATCGCCATACAATGCACTTTCTCGTGCTTTGACCCGTGCTGTTACGTACTCCGGATTGGAACCTGATACACTCATTGATCAAATAACTGTTCGCTGACGTCTCCGAGTGTGTCCTCCCAGACAGCATCAAGAATTGAGTCGAACGTATTATTCACTCGGACGCGAGATTGCTGTCCCTCAGCAACGACTCCCCCGAGACAGTCATACTTTCCGGCATACTCTACCCTTTCGTATTCCTCTAACAGTGAATTGAGAAGGTCAGCATCATCGGCGCGAGCATACATCTTGACTGTCTCATCATCACCAAATTCAGCGATTGCTGCGGTCACTAATGGTTTGGTTAACTCCTTTCGTTTTGCTTCTGGGAGCGATGCAAGTTCATCCTCAACGCGGTCAAAAACATCGTCAAGAACGTCACGTCGTGCCTCGAGGCGGTTTTGCTTTGCCTCAAGATTCGCACTTGAGAGCGCTTGCTCGCGCTCGCGCTCGATTTGCTCTTCGACTTCCTGTTTCCGTTCTTCGAGGATATCCTCTGCATCATCCTCTGCTTCCTCAATAATTGTCTCTGCGCGTTCGTCTGCATCTGCTTTGATCTCACTTGCACGCGCGCGTGCTTCGTCCCGAATATCTTCAACGACGGTGTCCAAACTCATTAATAAAACCAACGAGAAGTATTATATCAGGAAGAACCCGACAAGTGCGAGAATGAGAATTGTCTCTGGAAGGACGGTAAGAATAAGTCCGGTAACAAAGAGACTGTCATCCTCTGCGATAGCGCCCATCGCAGCGGCGCCAATCCCACGCTCTGCATAACCTGCGCCGAGAGCGGCAAGACCGAGTGCAATTGCGGCGGCGGCGGACGGTTCGATAGCTGGTGCAGCTTCCTGAGCCTGCTGTAGTAGTCCAATCATTGTATTAAATCACGACCGTAATGTCGTTTCCGAACGTACGTAGATGGACAGACAAATCTCATAAAGCTTCCCAAACGCACCGACTATGAGTATGAGAAGATAGATTCTCTCTGATACAGTGACAGAATGAGATGGATTGGTATCAAAGAAATTTATGAGATATGTCAGGATACGCAACTTCAGGTTCCAAACGACACCGGATTGCTTGAGAAGATAATTCATCTTGTGACAGTGACGCTCTCTTCAGGATAAGCAAAGCATCGATATACCATTCGTATTATCTCATCATCTTATACAATCATTATTTCGAGAGTATCGGCTCTATCGATTAGAGTAAAAGAAGAGATACCCAGCGGAAAGACCGGAGGGACTGATTCAATCCTCAGTCGTGAACTTTCGCTCATATCCGAACGGATTGTACTCACGTCCTCCGCCCTCGAAGAACTTATTGAAGAACTCCACATACTCAAGTCGAACCGCCTGCAGTCCTGCGCTTGTCACGCCAAGTGCAAGAACAAGTATGTGACCAAGTATGAGTACGACCATTCCAATCAGAATCGTCGCTGCATCACCATGGATAAGCCCACCAAACATGATGTCGGTGACTTCGTGTCCATGAGAGACCTCCCCAATCTGTGGCATCTTTCCAAGGCCGAAATGCCACTCAGCCTCATTACCAGTCCCAGTGACATACACACCGAAGAACAGAAGATTCACTGTGAATGCCATCGCCGCTTTGGCAAGTAATACCGCAGCAAGTCGTGTGTATGACAAGACGTTCACAAGGACATTGAGGAATTCAATGGCTTCAACCGGTTCACCAACCACAAGAAGAACAAGTCCCAGAATAAATACCGCAAGTGGAATCGTAATTGCTCCTACCCCTGGCACAGTAAATAATTCCATTGCAGGGAATCCGTTGAATCCAAGCGGAAGTACACCCTCTGCTGAGAAGGTTGTATAGATGAACTCTGGAGCGACTGGGCGGAGGGCATCACTGAATACCCATATCCAGAATCCGTTCATCATCAGAAGCCACGACCCATTTTCAATAAACGCGTGTTTTCCATCATGGAGTTCAAGATCCTCAAAGAATCCAAAAATCCATGCAATATTGAGATGGGCGACTCCGACTAACACGCTCACAACGAGCCATCCACGAGCCCACTCAATACCAGCGGGTGAAAGCCCCTTTTCTATCGGAGCATGCGAGAGCCCAACGACTCCTTCCCAAAGGTATGTCGCAATCAGATGGAGTCCGAATATCTCTCCATATAGAATCCCGAAGATAATAGTGAAAAACCCAGCAGCAATCGTTATACCACCCATACTACGGAATGCTGGACGATCTGTGAAGCTAGTATATAGATAGTACCCAATCCCGGTGTAAATCAATCCATATCCAAGATCCCCAATCATGAACCCAAAGAAGGCAGGGAATGTCAAAAAGAGAATAATAGTCGGATCAAACTCATAATAACTTGGTCGATTGACCGCTTGAACAAGGATCTCGAATGGTTTGACTGCACCCGGATTATCCTGCACTGTCGGCGGCTCATCCTCATCCATCACGACTGCATTTCCACCGTCAGCACGAGCATCTGAATCAACATCTCCTCCATCCGCAGCTGTTGGTGTGGGTGTACCTGCGTCGCTACCACCACCACTCTCTGCGGGAATATCCTCACGCACGTGATCATCGCCGCTTGCAGAGAACGTTGCACGCTCGATTTCATCAACTTGGACATGGTCCCCAACTGCCGCCGTGAGCGCTTGTGTCAATTCGCTATAACGTGAGCTCGGGATCCATCCCTCAGCAATAAATGCATTCTGTGTTGTTGCAAACGAGAGTGGCGCCTCTGCCTTTTGAGCATCAATCGCCAGTTTTTCTTCTGCAGCAAGTAGAAATCCAGCGGTATCATCACGTTCAGCCTCTAATTCCTCTTCAATCTCTTGGAGTTCTGCCTCCAACTGCTGACGTCTCTCGTCAAGGCTGAGAACATACTCTGTCGGCGACACCTGCGCATCATCGTCAAAAGCGGCGTTATTTTCGGATGCCGATTCTGTGTCCGAAGTTGTCTGCTTTTGTATGGGTGTTGGTAAATCAACCGAGACAAACTCAGCGCCGACGAGTGCATCAGTGAGTGCTGTGTCGCTCGCGGTATCCGTTGGGCGGGCGAAGATAGCTAGTATATCACTACCAGTAAATATCTCATATGTGCTGAGTGAATCGTTATCAACGATTGCTTGTTCGACTGTCTGTCGGTCACCACGACCGATAGCTACCTGTAGTGTATCGTACCCCGTCAGTAAGTCTAAGTCAATGCCGAGCTCAATAAATGGCTCTGCGGCTTCGATCTGATCTTCGATTTCTCGAAGTTCTTGTCGTAATTCCTGTCGACGGTCATCGAGTCGATTGACAGTCGTTCGGATTGATTCGAGTTCTTCGGAAATTGTCTCTTCGGTAACGATTCGTGTTGGTCCAGCATCCTCCTCATCAACGCCGAGGATACTTTTTAGTGATCGAACCGTTACAAGTTGGTCTGCGGCTGTTTCTGCACCATGAATCGATCCACCAGGGTCAAATCCGTCCCATGACCCATCGTAATCAGTGATATGAAACAGATTGAGATCATGTGTCGTCTCAACGACTGTCTCCAACACCTGTTTGGAGCCAGTCACAGACACTCGACTCATCTGTTCAGGTCTGAGCATTTACTTCCTCTTCGAACTGGTTGATTGTATACTCAACGGCTTGATCAATTCGGTCCTCTGCGGATTCAATCAGTTGTTTCCGTGCTGTGTTTGCCTCCTCGATAATTTGCTCGCGCTCGGTCTCAATTTCCTCGCGGGCTTCCGAGAGCCGCTTGGATTCGTATTCATCAGCCTCTTGTTGTGCTTCCTCACGAATCGTCTCAGCCTTCTCTTCTGCCGCTGCAATCCGCTCTTCACGCTCAACCTCGGCTTCGTCGATAATTTCTGCTGCCTCATCTTCGGCTGTTTTGATCCGTTCGAGAACCTCTGGTCTCGGCATACTCGTATCAATAAGATATTCCGCAATCGGCGTATAAGGTGTTTGCGGAACGGTGGCATCATATTCCTAGATTTAATATCTGAGTTGATATTTCGCTGCAGGGGTGATGGATCATCGCCTGTCGTACTGTCGATAGCACGCCCGGATATTCGACCCCAGTCGTACCTCTAATTCCCTGTTTTTGATAGCTGCTCATGAACGTGGTCGAAACGGAACGCAGCGCGAGTTTCCCGTGTCACCGGGAGAGTTCACTGCTGGAAACAATCCGTACATATCATATCGAGCAAAACCAAGTAAACATCAACAGGTGTGGGATGTCGCTTGTCCGTACTCCCAGCGACAGTGTGGCGAACCTGGCGAGCTTTCGTCTCCGTCCGAAGCCACCTCAAGCCGCCGTGTTGAAAAGCGGTCTCTGAGCCACGGTGAGACGAGACCAGTCTTGAGATCACTCACAACAATCGCCAGCAAGCCGACTCAAATTCCGACCCCACCCTCTCCCCCTCACCCTGGTCAGCACCGCTATTCAACAGAGCAGCTCAAGCGCGAATGAAAAGACCACGAGCGATACAATGACCTGGTATTCTCAGTTAACTCAGCGAGCTCTCGAAGAACTTACTGAGTCGTTCACCGATGAGAAAAAAAGCAGAAAAACGGCGACTATTGGGAACCCCTCATTATCTGCACGATCGAAACCCCCGTTGAGGACGTGTCCGGCAACACGGTCGGGAGTAATCTCGGGATCAATGACTACCCTGTGATTGCATACGCTAATAGAGGCGTCGAGTTGTCTCTGGGGAACGTGCTGAAATTCGATGGATAGGAGTTTGACCGATTCAGGACGCTGTTGGAGCACACCGCGGGGGAGACATGGCATCCTCGCCGACCGACCGAAACACGTCACAGACGTGCTCGTGCTGTGGTCGGAATTTTTGAGATTCAGGCGGAGGAGGATGTCATTCTGCCTCTGCCACAGAGTTATCGAATCCGTAGCGTTATGATTCTGGCGTGCGAAAACTGAATTAATGGGAATACTTGAGGACAAGGCAAACGCGCGGTTATTCTATAAGTATCTCTCGAAGGTGTACGACCAAATTAATCCATTTATCTGGAATGCGGAAATGCGTGATGAAGCGCTTGAAGAACTCGATATCGACTCGACTGACCGTGTTCTTGACGTTGGATGTGGAACGGGGTTTGCAACTGAAGGACTACTTCGATACAGCCAAGATATTCACGGGCTTGATCAGAGTATCCATCAGATGGAGAAAGCATTCAATAAATTTGGTCGGACTGATGATGTGAGATTTTACCGTGGTGATGCTGAGCGGCTTCCATTCGCAGATAACAGCTTTGATGTGATTTGGTCATCAGGCTCAATCGAATATTGGCCAAATCCAGTTGATGCACTTTGTGAGTTCCGACGTGTCGTCAAACCCGGCAATCGTGTCCTCGTTGTCGGTCCAGATTATCCTGACTCATGGCTGTTCCAGCAGCTTGCTGATGCGATTATGCTCTTTTATGATGAAACAGAAGCACAGGAGATGTTTGAGACCGCAGGGTTCGTCGATATTGAACATCATATCCAGCGGGCATACCCCGGAACCCCCCGAGCGATTACAACAATTGCTCGTGCACCGACCGCGACCGATACCATTGAGACACCCGTCCAGCAACAAGTGAGTGACCCAGCGACCGTATCAAGTGATGATTAAGCACTGATAATTATACTCACAACGACGAACATAATTCCGAGTCGACACCCGATTTGGGTGAACAGAGGAGTCCCGTGTTGTTGGCACGACCCGAAGTCTCCCTTCATGACTTGTCAAGCGGATTCCAAGCAAAGAAACAACTGTGAAACTGCAAAGCCTGATGTCCTAACCTCGGTATTCCTCTGTCGCCAGACTGAGTCTGGTCTGGTTCTGTGACTGGGTCTGGGTCTGGCGGGCAGTTGCGCGCGGCGTGACGACGCCCTTAGGCGGGAGAGGATGTCAAATCCGCCTCCGCGCAGTTCTGACATGTCCGGATGTCCCTATCGTCGGACCGTTGCACCAATCTCTCCGATAACGCAACCGCGGTAAAGAATAGTCACATCGACGAACCGACCTGGTAATGGCTGAGGGCTATTCGTCCCGGCGACCCGAATCGCCCCTCGCTCACCAACCGACCACACACCATCGCTCGCACTGTTGAATGGTCCATGAGGTCCGCTACGAAAGCCATTCGCAGCAAAAAACGGAATTGGCGGCTGGTGTAATAGTGGCTCCTGATCAACGCTGATATGCACATCCACCATCGCCAAACGCAGTGATGGTCCAGCCTCATGTGTCAGCGCTATCATCGTCCCAGATACAGTAAGTGATAATGCAACACTCGGTGTTTGAGCCTGGAGATTCGATGAGATTGACGCATCGGTACGACCGGTCTCTGAAAAATCGATTGTTTGACACGTATGTGATGTGGTGATTGTTTGAAGTTGGTTGCTTCCAACTGCGACAGCACTAACAAGTACAACACTGACGACAACAAGCAGTGCAACACCAGTTATGGCGGCTGATGCTCGATTCGCAGTCGACAATGAGTTCACGAGATACCCACGGCTTTTTTGATGTCGATGTTGCTAATGAACGTTTGCCTCCAAAATCATCAGAATGTGTATGTATTTCAGTGTGATTACATACACACACTCACTAACACGAGTACCGACTCACAATTCAAGATGACTTAGTCTCTAAAACATATCGAGGGTTCGATTGCTGACAGCTTAACCCGGAGTTGATATTCGAATATCATTATTGCTACCGTTAGCGTTTGTCTCAGTGCTATTTCCGCGGGTGCTGTTGCTGTTCCCGACAGTGCCGTATATTAGCGGGGGGAACGATGGGTCAACGGAAACTAAGACGACAGAACTGCGATCAATCGCCGTTACTTGATATGTGCCATCAGGGGCGAGTGTCCATAGTGACCCATCAGCGCCTGTTTCTCCAACGATTGTGCTCTCACCACTCGGTGGACCAAGAGTCAATGGTGCATCAACTGACTGCTCTGTAGCAGTACTATTAAGTTGGAATCGAACTGGACCACCAGGATATGTTGGATGTGCAGTGAGTCGCAGTCCATCTTTTACCGCTGAGAGTGATCGTCGTGTTGATGTTTGTGTGAGTGGGCGATGCTGAATCTCTTTGAATATCCGCGCGCTACTGGTATCAATAAAACTCACGAGACGACCACGGTCGTGATCGACATTCACACGAGCGATTGGTCCATTTGGGGCTGTCACCGTCCGCTCGCGACGCAAGGACGTAATCGTCGGATAAGCCTCAGTCGTCACATTTGTTGGACTTGTTATATTCAGCGCCATTCCAATACCAGCACCTCTCAGTCGCCCACGATATGCCTCCCGCACGTATGTCTCATCGATAATAGTCCCAATCACGACACTTTGTGGTCCCGACTGAATGACGAATCGACTTCTTTCGGTTGTCCCTGTAATTACGTCTGTGGCGTGTTTACGTACTGGGCTTGTGAGTGTCCGTAACTCAATTCGGAGCGTTTCAAATCGAGATGCAGGGATACTGAACCCTCCAATTGAGTCCGCGGCCGATTCCAGCCGTGATATTCGCGTTATCAATGCGCGGGATTCAGCATCAATCGCAGCAAGACGAGCGAGGAATTGTTCGGTGGTGATATTCTCATCTCCATATGCTGAGATCTGCGTTCGTTGCTGTGACCGAAGGATGACCGTACGCTGCTCAGTCTCACTCAGCGCCTGCAATAATCGCTGTTGACGCATAGATGGTGTTGATGCTGATTGAATCCGATTGAGTGTTGTCTCCGTTTGAATTCGCGTTTCAGTTGCTGTTGAAGTGAATGCAAGTCCCCGACCGAGTTCGACATATGTTGTCTGCAGTGCGGACCGTCGTACATCGACAGGTGAAATACCAAGCATTGAGAGGATTGGTCCACTTCCCTCCTGATTGACCTGTGAGATACTTTCCTCACTCGTTTGTGCATCACTGATAGATGCGACTGGGACAGCCCCAGCGACAGTCGCAATGACGAGGATGACAGCAAGAAAGACAGAGACAGCACGCATGCAATCACCTATATGAGGTGATAATAAAAATACTATCATTAGTATTTCACTCCATACTTACCTCTTGATACTCGAAAATACCGATAGAAAGGGTTTTGAGCGTTCCATGTGCAATCGGCATCACATGCGGATGTCCGCGCTATTAATTGTCCTCCTCCTCACTGTTGCCACCATTGCGAGTGCAGGTGTGGGCGTCGGTGTTGGTGTTGCTTCTCCGGCACCCGCCCAGCCAGTGACGGCATCAGAATCAGCTTCAGCTTTAGCCTCAGCCTCATCTTCTGACCCAGTCTCAACTCTTCATTCACCTACAGTTTCATCTTCATCCTCAGTAAGTTCGCTCACGACCGACGTGACTAAGCAATCAGTTAATGATGCAACGTCATCGCAAGCACAGATTGAGACATCAAACACGACGACGCAGCCAGACTCTCAAACGACGATTACTGTCTCTGTCCGTGCTGATCAGAGTGCTTTCTGGCGGATTGAAACGCAATACGCACTCACAAGTCCAAACGAGACACGCGCATTCAAAGAAATCGCACGCCAGTACGAGCGAGGAAACCTCGATATTGGACCACAGATCACACTGTTCAAGCGGCTTCAGACAGAAGCGGCTGCGGCGACTGATCGGCGGATGCAAATCCGAAATGTGAGCTATCATGGAAGTGTTGAGGATACCGGCGAGACAGGCACACTTGCTTTGTCGTTTCGTTGGTCAAACTTCGCTCAGCAAGGACAGAATGAGACTCTCCTCATTGGTGATGTATTTAAAATCCCGACCGATGAGGCGGATGTTCAACGAACCTGGATGTCGATCGTCGGTGCAAATCAACAAATTATTATCCATCCACCGAATCAATATACAGTCTCTCGAACGAGTATTCCCGTTCAACAACGAGAGACTGCGGTTGTTCTCAAACAGCCGTCCGACTTTGAAGGAGATTCAGGACTCGAAATCAGATATTCGCCGATTGAAGAGGACTCCCCTCCGACAGCATTGATTGCCGGAGCAATTCTTGGACTTCTTGGAATAATCGGGATTCTCTATGGTAGTCGCCGATACCGGACTGATAATAATAGTGATACTGATAGCGATAGCGGGGATCCTCGCGGAGCAATCGATGATACCCCCCCGTCTCCGTCGCCAGGATCCGGGTCTGACTCTAACTCTAACTCTAACTCTGACTCTCCTCCAGCAGTTACCACCGACACTGAGGGCACCGTTGACACTCACGAGAATAGTTCACCGTCATCAAACCATGCAGATATCTCCCCATTGGGGAACCCTGATGGTTCATCCTCGTCAGCACCGACACCCAATGTAGATTCAAATTCAAACTCAAGCCCAAACTCAGATCGAGACTCGAATAACGCCCCGTCTTCGACAGATGCCACAGACTCAACTGAGATGGAATCAGCAGTTTCCGACACCGCCTCAACTTCAACTCCAGGTGCGAGTGAGAGTGGGAATGATGACATAGCAGATGCTGACACCACTGAGTCATCGATGACGACAGAATCAGAATCAGAATCGGAATCGGAAGCAAACACGCAGCAAAGCGAAGATTCGATGCCTGATATTTCGACTGACCCAGCATTACTCTCCGATGAAGAACGTGTTGAGCAGTTACTCTCGCGCAACGGAGGGCGGATGCGGCAGGCATCAATTGTAGACAAAACGGGATGGTCAGATGCAAAGGTATCACAAGTTCTTTCTATGATGGCTGAAAAGAACCGGGTCGACAAACTCCGATTAGGTCGTGAAAATCTTATTTCACTTCCGGAAGAATCAACGACGAATACACGAACAGACGACGAGCAGATGAGCACAGACTGATGATATCTCCAACTGTCGAATCAGATATCATCACATATTATACGCCGGATTGAGACGCAGAATCGGGTATGAAACTGAGCCATTCCTCTCTCACCTTCGGGGGTAGGCTCGCAGAGGAATTCATACCCCAGTCATTTTGAGGTAGTCGGAACCCATTTTAGCTCGCCGATAAGACTGAAAATTGATGGAGTATCTGGAACGGCGGGTATCGATGGTTGAGGACCGACTGGAATCGGTCGTCGATACAATTGATCCCGCGGTGTTATCAGATGAGGTTGCTCACGTCGCGCTGTCGGGGGGAAAACGTGTTCGACCGGCAGTGACAATTCTTGTGTGTGAAGCCTGCGGTGGTGCCCCTGAGGATGCGGTTGATTTCGCTGTTGCTGTCGAATTAGTGCATAATGCATCACTTGTCGTCGATGATATTATTGATCGCTCGGACGTTCGCCGCGGCACGCAGAGTGCATGGTCAGCGTTTGGGTATGGACCAGCACTGATCGCTTCTGATGGACTTCTTGGTGAAGCATTTGCTCTTTTGGCTGCTGATGAGCGTGCGACAGAGATTGTTGCTGAGTCCATGGTTGAACTCGGTGAGGGCGAGGCAACGGAGCTTGTTGCACGACCAACAAATGAAGCCGAATATATGCAACTTGCCCGGCGCAAGACGGGAGCACTCTTTCGAGCGGCCGCAGAAGTCGGAGCGGTTGCTGGTGGAGCCGATCCGTTTACGATTGATCTATTCGGTGAGTATGCAGAGCGTGTTGGTGTTGCATTTCAAATCCGTGATGACGTTCTTGATGCGACCGCAGACGCCACTGACCTTGGCAAACCAACGGGACAGGATGCAGCAATGGACCGCCCATCATTAATTCAGGTGACAACACTCAGTGAGACAGAAGCGAACGAGCGAGCGCATGATGAGTCCCAACAGGCGCTTGATGCACTCGCTGCTGCGAACGTTGATGATACTGAGTCGCTCGGATATCTTCGTGATCTGGCAGAATTTGTCGTCATCCGTGAGCGTTGAACACTTACTCTTTAGTCTTACTCTTCAGTCTTCATGTTACTCTCAGTGTTATCTCACCTCACTGTCTGTGGTATTACCCTCGCGGTGGATCTGAGCTTGATGATGTCGTCGGGAACCGCGATTCAGCAACAGCAAACACCAGTGTACTGAATACACCGAGTAGTGTCCCTGTGGTCAACCCAACCGCGAGTTGTGCGAGTGAAAAAGACTGTCCCGCAACGGCACCCTCGGGAAGAAAGAATCCAGAGACCACATACAATACAATAGAGATCGCACCGACATAGAATGGAGCATTCAGGTATCGCCACCGGAAGCGATCGGCAAGATACTCATCTGTTACTTGCCCAAGACTCGATGTAACGCCTGCGGCTGCGAACCATTGAACCGATCCATGGACGAATGCTGCTGACCCAAGCACGAGGGTTATTTCAGAGACTGCCTGGCGGACAACCTGCAACAATGCGTATCCACGAAACCCACCAACGATGATGAGAGCAATCGCAGCAACATAGGTAATGAATGTCACACGCCCTTCATACAGAACATCTCGTGTCCGAGCAACGATATCATCAAGCACGTCCTCAATACCAAGCCCCCGCGAGAGAGTATACAGTCCCAAAAGCCCTGAAATAATTCCAAGCACAACTGCACCGGGGACATCAAAGAGACTTGCAACCGTCACAAATGGATAAATGAGCAGTAAAATACCAAGTGGAACAAGAATTGTCCCTCGAGTCTCAGAGTCTGCGAGTACCTGCTTCATCGTATAATAAATCGATTCAAGATCCTGTGCCTGTCGTACGACAACACGTCTTACACTATCAATCGGAACCCGAGAACGAATCACCGGGAGTATCGATTCGTCCTGTGCACCATCAGTAATCACAATAGCATTAATATTCTCGCCAGTTGAAAGCCCAGCGAGCACGCGGTCGACTTCCTCACCGATTACACGATTTGCCTCGACATCTCCACCATCGACACCAGTGACAGCGGCGATAGCAATATCCTCATCAACAGTTCTGTCATGGTGTAACTTATCATACTGATGAATACCTTGGAATAACACATTCACATCTGAGTCCTCTGGGTCTGCTGTTGCAAGATCGACAGCCGCACGTTCGATGGTCTCACGACCGATGACAGGCGTCTGAAGACCGGTCTTCCGGCCCAGATCATCATCAAGATCAACGCAGAGGACCAGGAGCATCATTCACCCATATATCCTAGGCATATATCTGTTTTCGGGGCTGGAGTTCCTTCATCTCTGATAATGTTCAGTTTCTGCCAGCGAATTCCACTGTGAGTATTATCCTCTACTGTGTTGATCTGTGCGAAGCAAATCTTCCCTCGAATTCATGATCTGCGTCAGTTCATTGATTCTAAAGATCACCCGATTAACTTCCTTCCATCGCGAGTAGCACGACTTTTGAGGCTTCATCGGCTACCGCTAGTATATGATTTCGAAGGGGTGCGAACAGTGCGCGAAAGGCGGCAAAATGGTACTTTTCGTCTACGGTTACTGTGATCAGCGTGACTGTTTTTACTGCCCCTTGGGTGAAAACCGAAAAAACGTTACCGACGTCTACGCGAACGAGCGGCTCGTCGAGTGTGACTCCGATATCATCGCGGAGGCACGCCGTATGGACGCACTCGGTACCTCAATTACCGGTGGTGAACCACAGGAGGCATTAGCAAAGACGACCCGGTATCTATCGCTTTTAAAGGATGAATTTGGCTCGGATCATCATACGCATCTATATACTGGCATTACTGGTGGTCGAGAAAATATGCGTGCACTTGCATCAGCCGGACTTGATGAGATTCGATTTCATCCGCCATATGAACAATGGGGTGACCTTCACGATACTGAGTGGGAAGATATCTTGTATATTGCACGAGAGGAGGGACTCACCCCCGCATTTGAGATTCCAGGGATTCGTGCAGAACCAGAATTTCTTGAATTCCTCGATGAGGGTGCTGCTGAGTTTTGCAACGTAAATGAATTTGAGATGTCAGACGGTAATTATCGCCGGATGCAACAGAAGGGATATGAACTCCAGGATGGGCATATGTCCGCCGTCGAGGGGTCAAAAGAAGCGATTCTTGATACCATGGGAAATCACGAACAAGTATACTTCTGCACGTCTGTATTTAAAGACGCTGCACAACATCGAAACCGTCTCAAGCGAATGGCACAAACTGTGCGTCGACCGTTCGACGAGATTACAGATGACGGCACGATTGTGTATGGAAAGACATGGGCTGCTCCGAAGCGATTTGATTCGCTTGGAGTCCCAGATGAATTTTATACCGTGAAATCAGACCATGTCGAAATTGCATGGTGGCTGCTTGAAGAGATGATCGAGGACGGCGACGTTGATGATGGCGAAATTGTTGAACAATACCCGACTGTTGATGGCACAGTGGTCGAGCGAACACCACTCGCATAATCGATTCTGTTCTTGCCAGACTGCACAGTTAACATCCGATTCTATCCGTTATGTTTCTCTGGTCGTTCTCATGTGGTCTCGATATGAACTCATCATTTACTGAAAGGCCACGATGATGCTTGCCGACTGGTCTGTCCTCCGGTCAATGCAGCATACACACTCGGTGTGAGTGCGATTGTTGCCCCGACAAAAATCCATTCACCACTGTTGATATGTCCGCTATTGGTTATAGATCTCATTCCAATGGTGCCAATGAGTGCAACTGCGGTACCAATCGCGCCACTGATGATTGCGATTCGTCGTTTTGTCTGCTGTGTAGGCGCAACACCGCGGGCAGTCGCATATACCACGCCGCTCACGCCGACACCGGCTCCAAGAAGAGCCCCAATTAACGGCAGTGAGAAAAGACCTGCAAACATACATCCAAGACCGATGACGAGACAGCCTCCAGCCGTCATCTGCGGAGAAAATGGATTAATATTCACACCATAAGAAGCCGCATACCCTGCTGGTGGTGAGATGAGTATAAACCCAATAAACAGGGAGCTGATAGTTGCAGCAATTGGACGTTGTCCTCCGAGCGTGGCACGAAATGTTCCGACTGCTCCAAGTATTCCGATTACTGTTCCGATTATCAACACCCATCGTGGTCGAATCGTTGTCGTCGGGTCTGTATCACGAACTACCCCAAAGGCAATAAACGGATATGAGCCAACCGCACAGACGCAAACTGTCGCCATGAGCCCCCATCTGAGGACAATTCCTGAAATAATCGCAGTAAGCCCAAGAAAAACACCTACAAGAACAGCAAATTCTGGCACATACTGATTGGTGGATGCACTCATACACACAGCTATTTTGAGATGATAAAAAGCGTTATTCATATGTCTTCCCCCCTCGCAAGTTCTTTAGACTGGGCAACTGTACAGTATTGTATGTCTGAGTGTCCGCTTGCAGACGACTGCCCGAGATATTCCGAGCGCATTAGTGGAATGGGATGTCAATATTATGGTGATCGTGGCGGGGCTGAGTGGTGTAGCAGCTATGATCAGCCGATTCAGGATCTAAAAGCTCAGCCCGTTAAGCCTGGTGAGGAGGTAGTCGTTGATGTTGATGATATCCATGAAAGCGGAGCAGGTGTCGGACGAACTGATGATGGATTTATTATCCTCGTTGATGGATTACTCCCGACGTCACGAGCCATTGTGCGAATTGATCAAGTCAAATCGAATCATGCAACGGCAAAAAAAGTCGTCGAAGAACTCCCGGTCGACGAAGACGAGGGTGAGACGACTGATGAAACTGATAGCGACCCCGATGATGGACCACCCACAGATAACACCGAAAACAATACCACTGGGTCAGACCGATCAACCGCGCTTGGAAGCCGTGATAATTTCTGGGGGGGATGATTGTCCCGACAGACAACACAGACAACCTCACTAGATACATGCCTCGCGCGCTCTCGTCGTTATACACCATACCACGCCATACTGTATCACAAATTGAATATGAAACTGGGACCGAGACTCGATGCGTGCGGTCAATGTCTGCGGACAAATATGACAGACCTCCGTGATGACTCGCCATGACATCGGTAAGAATACCCTGAGGCTCATCACAGCAACATAAACACAACGGAAGAATGCACTCTCACGTGGTTGGTATTTTTCATTGAGATGTATTCCTCATCTTCACCCTCACATGCTTATGAAACAGGAGTTCTTGTGCAATTATAATATATGACAGAGAATGAAGACCTCAATTTGAACGAGGAGAGCACCTCTGACCAGAGTGTGGATTCAAATTCGACTGCAGATGAAAGCAACAGCGAGGAAATTGATGTTGATGCGATTCTTACAGAGATTGGATTCAATCCTGAGGTAAATGTCCTCACGCGACGACAAGCGGAGGTACTCACATTGCGTGAGCGTGGATACCAACAGTCTCGGATTGCTACTGCCCTCGGCACATCCCGAGCGAACGTCTCAAGCGTCGAATCAAGTGCACGAGAGAACGTTACCAAAGCGCGCAAGACTGTTGCATTTGCTGAGGCACTGACCGCACCCGTGCAAATCTCGATTGCGGCTGGAACTGATCTCTATGATGTACCGAAAAAAGTCTATGATGCATGTGATGCTGAGGGAGTGAAGGTGACGCGAACTGCCCCTGAGTTAATGAAGGCAGTAGCTGATGCTGCTGGTGATGCTGTTCGTGGAAGGGAAGTCAAGCAATGGCTGTTGGTCGGTGTTACAAGTGATGGAACAATACAGGTTCGACGTTCTGGAGATCGAGATGATACCAATCACACAGCGGATATACACCGCGATTCCGATACGACAATCTCTTAACGGTCGGTGGCACTCTGAGCAGTGTTTTTCTCTGAACCCACACTCATCCTCAGTTCAGCTGGAATGTCTGCGTGCGCGTCCTGCTGCAACTTCGAATACCGACATCACGGTCTCAACGACTGTTAATCGCCTCGTTAGTCCATCCGGGGGTAACTTCTAATCCCCGCACAGAACGAACAGCAACAATCGTGAGCAAATAACGGGGTCATCCAGTTGAACTCTGAACGAATATCCGCTCTCAGTCAGTACAACTGTCTCAGAACAATCCCCTCTCACGGAGCTTTGAGACAAGAGTCCTGACCGACTGAGCATCGTCTTTGTCAACGACAAGCGTTCGATCATCCCATGTAACGACAATCAGGTTTGAGACACCAATCGTTGACACATGACCACCATTGCCCGCGATAATATTATTTTTCCCATCAATGACTTCTGTCTCAACGTCACCGACGATGACGGTTTCCTCACGCGTCGTGGTATGAGATTCTTCCTCCTGTGGTGGGACAGCTTTCGTGTCGATATCTTCACCAGCCAGTCCGTCCTGTACAGCAAGTCGATCAAAAGCATCCCATGTGCCGATATCGTCCCACATCATGTCAGTTGGAACGACTGCAGTTGCCTCAGATTGCTCGAAGATAGCTCGATCAACACTCTGTGAATCGATTGCAGTGAATGCATCGGCGACTGAGTCACTCGTCTTATTCTGGAGGGCAGCCTGTAATGGTGCTAGTGCTGAATCGGCTGCAACATCATTGAATACCGTGGGCCGCCATGCGAATATCCCCGCATTCCAGTAGTGTCCCGCCTGGATGTATTGCTCTGCTGTTTCCGTCTCTGGCTTCTCATGAAATGACTGAATCGGTTGCCAGGATGCGGCGTTCTCATTAATATTATCAACAGAATTACCTGTTTCCACCGGTTCGATATATCCATATCCCGTTTCCGGTCGGGTTGGAGTGATGCCAAGGGTAACAAGACGGTCAGTCCTCGCAGCAACAGCACTCATGCGTCTCACAGCAGTCTCAAACCCTGCCCCAACAACGTGGTCACTTGGCGTGAGAAGGACGACTGGATCATTCTCGTACGTTTTTTCGACATAGTGCGTTGCATACAGGGCTGCTGGTCCTGTATCTCGCCTGACTGGTTCGGTTATTACTGTTACGTCTGAGACCTGGTCTGTCACTGTTTCAACGAATGTGTCCCTGGTGAGTATAAGAATCGTATCAGTGATTCCGCGAAGTCGATCGACCGTCCGCGTGAGAAATGATCGATCGCCGAAAAGCGATAGAAACTGCTTCGGTCGATGCTCTCGACTTGCGGGATATAATCTTGATCCAATCCCACCCGCAAGCACAACCCCAACAACATCGACAGCAGTTGATGAAGCACCGTCTGACGTTGTCATCGGCATGCTCCCACCATTACCACGTTTCGACAATCCCATCGCGGATATCCCGGACACACCCCTCACAATCTGGATGTCCGGGCTCGAAACAGGATGGACGGGCCTCAGTATCAATCATCACAGTGCGCTTGTCCGCAGCACGCCGACAGACAATCCGGATACGTCCTGTCTCATCACATGGCAATGATGACACCGATATGTCTGCGTCCGCGTCTGCCTCTGCCTCTGGTTCTTGATCTAATTCTTTCGACGTTTTCTGGGTGGCTGTATCCGTTTTGTGACCGTCTTCATCGTCCGTTGCTTGATCTGTGTCGTTCTCAGTCTCGGTACTTGTGCGACCTGATTGGTATGCATCTCGTGCACGAGCGTACTCTCGACCGGCCTCACGAAATTGCTCTCGGAGGAACGACTTGAGTCGTTCGTCCATTAATTTCGTATCATCAATAGACAGATATAATCTCATTGGTGTTCGCGGACGTGAACGTAGAACGTAGAAGATAGAATATATAGTGATAATGATTTTGTTTCGATCAGAATTTCACTTTCACCATGCTCACGACAGTTTATTATTCACAGAGAACCATTATTTGATGCCTCCCAATGAAAAACAGGGCGGAGGCAAGTGATATTATGACAGACCTGCAAACGCACGCAGCGGAGATTGCAGAACAGTTCTCTGAAGAGTTAAATATCGATGAGACAACAGTCCATGATCGTCTCAACACCCTCGTAGAGGAATACAGTGTTCCAGCGACAGAGGCCCGTCGATCGGTCGTCAACAGTTACCTCAAAGAGGCTGGTATCGACCGAGACGAGCTCAACGGATCTGGGGAAAATGAGGAGGTTCCACTGGCATCAATTGATGAGGATGAACAATGGATTGATGTCACTGCAAAGGTTGTTGAACTGTGGGAACCCCAAAGTGAGGCAATTGCACAGGTTGGTCTGATTGGTGATGAATCTGGTCGAACTAAATTTGTTGCTTTCGAGACATCTGATCTTCCGGCGCTTGAGGAAGGTGCCGTCTATGCGCTCGAAAATGTCGTTACCGATGAATATCAGGGCGATTATTCAGTAAAACTCAATCGAACAACCGGCATTGAGCGACTTGATACCGACATCACAGTCGGTGATAGCGCAACAACAATTGAGGGAGCGCTCGTCGATATCCAGTCTGGGAGTGGGCTTATTAAGCGATGTCCTACCGATGGATGTACGCGTGTTCTTCAGAATGGTCGATGTTCTGAGCATGGAACGGTCGATGGCGAGTTCGATCTCCGGATTAAGGGTGTTATTGACAATGGTGAAACAGTCACTGAGGTTATCTTTACTCGCGAGATGACCGAACAATTAAGCGGTATCACACTTTCTGAGGCACAACAGATGGCTCGAGACGCGCTTGATACCTCAGTTGTTGTCGAAGAAATCCGTCAGGATCTCATCGGCGCATACTACCGCATATCCGGACCAGAACTTGGTCGATATCTCCTCGCAGATACCGTTGAGCATCTGACCACTCCAGCTGATCCAGAATCAGTCCTTATCAAAGCGAGGTCGATTTAAAATGAGTGCTGACGATATCCCAACACGCGAAGTCGCAAAGCGTGCGTTTGCTGCGGAATTCAACGATGCTGCCTTTAGTTTCAAAGAGTCCGATGATGACCGAGCGCCGGTCTATTTGTTATTCCCAACCGGTGCAAAGGCAAACCGTGTCTTCCTTATCGGAACACTCACCGAAACTGAAGATGTTGGTGAGGACAATGAGTATTGGCGTGGTCGAATTATTGATCCGACAGGAACGTTTTTTGTGTATGCTGGTCAGTATCAGCCCGAAGCGGCACAAAAGCTTCGTGAACTTAACCCTCCAGCGTACGTTGCTGTCAGCGGAAAACCGCGTACGTTTGAGACTGACGATGGGACAACGAATGTCTCTGTTCGTCCGGAGTCAATCACGGTTGTTGATGCGGCGACACGAGATCGCTGGGTGGTTGAGACGGCCGAGCGAACACTTGATCGAATTACTGCGTTCGAGGATGAAGGAAATGAGTATGCTCGAATGGCGAGCGACAAATATGAAATGTCGATTGATCAATATATCGAGACGACTGTCTCTGCCGTTGAGAGTCTCGATGAGTCTGTTGATGAACTCAACACAGCATCTACTGGGGAGACGGATACAGCGTGAAACCTGTGACCCCCTGTCCTTATCAGAGTGATTCTTAATGCCGTCTCGCTGATGACAGGGAAGGCCGATTCAATTAGACAGTTGTTGATATAGGACACCTGGGGAAACATCCTCGACATAGCCCGCAGAGATTGGTGAGACAGATACTCGTCTCTAATCGGATTCACGCCCCTAATGGAAGTTTTTGTCTGTGCCTCCCGCAAGGGTATCAGTGCAACAGCGGACACGTGTCCGACGAATTATTAAGTAAACTGCCTGAGTTATATTGATATATCGATGGGTAGTGCAAACGCTGATAAAAATAAAAATAAGACAATCTCGTTTCGGGTGAATGAAGATGCCTTTGAGACACTTCGTGAAATTGCTGAAGAGCGCGACATTTCACTCTCTGCGGTTTTTCGTGAGTATGTCGATACACTTGTTGCACACGAAGGTGCCGTACAGGTCGTTCCTGAAGAGGAACTTGAACAACTTCGAGCAGGCGATGCTGACATAACAGATTCCTTTCCTCCGACTGTAACGGTCCCAAAGGGATTTGTTCGTGAGCATGAGCGGCTTGAGTTGGAAGCTGAGCATCTTCGTGAACAACTTGAAGAACACAAACAGTATCTCAATCATCTTCAAGACCAACTTGATGAGGACGAAGAAATCATTCATCTTGAAGATCTTGATCGACCAGAAACAGACAGTCAGTCATTCAGACTTGAATGAGCGTCTGATCGAATAATAGGGACTCTCACGCATCTCTCGGTGATATCACTGCGAGTCACACTTGCGAGCATCATGACTCAGGATGAAAGCGCAACCCGGGCTTGGTGGAGCTTTTGTTCCATCTCGGCGTTTCCCTCGACATTAGCAAGCGTTTCAGCAGCCTCAATAGTTCGAACTGCATTATCTAAAAATGAGAGTATGTCACCGGGATATGCATAGAGAAAATATTCATCACTTATAACATCAACAATGGCGTCTGGGTGAAGCCCTTGGGCACGAAGTTCGAGTAAATACGTCATAAACTGTCTTTCAGGATATCCAGTGTAGAGATCCTCCGGTTGGTCAGGATCAAGAAAGTCTTCTGCAAAATCAAGGAGTCGATCGCGAGTCGTATCATCAAGCTTTGTCAGACCATCTCCTGAATATAGCACATCAATTGTCGCTCCCTTGAACGCTCCTTTTGGAATTGACGTATCTAATTGTGAGACGATCTGTCTGTGATTTTTCAGATATACCTTATCAGTGATAGCCATGATTGTATGTCAGTTGTGTTGTACAGTGCAAAAACACGTCGATGAGCGAAATATTCGTGTATCCTCCTGCTATTAATTGGAATCTACAGATATTAAGGCGAGTGCCTCGGGGCTTTGATATTGATACTGATGTTGATGTGACCCCGAGGGACTTCACGGTGCTGGGCTTGTACAATCTGCACGTCCATTTTTGCTGGAAAACGTGGTGTGTTCGGGGACAAGATTGGAATTGGTGTTGGTATTATGATTTCACACGACTCTCCCATCGAAACTGGTGTGGACAGGATGACGTTGTGGGACTCGCTATTCGCTATTTGATATTTATCACTCATTTCCTCCCCGGGCGGTTGCTGGCTCCGCTCTAGAGACACACTGAAGCCACAGACCACCGTGCCTGTGGTATGTGGGGTCTCATATCTGACCAACTCATTGTATTGATCGATGTGACAACAGCGGGTGGTTGAGAGTTCGGGATGATTCACGCACAAGTCGTAACGTATTTGACTTCAACAAGAATATTACACAATGTCGTCGTGTCCGGGTTAGGGTAGTGGTTATCCTTCAGCCTTGTGGAGGCTGAGACGCGGGTTCGATTCTCGCACCCGGACCTTCTCCCGGTGCTGTACGGCGTTTTTCGAGGTTGTTCAGTAAGAGTCAACACTCCGTTCACGGCTGCCGAAAAGCTATCACACCAAAACCGCAGGACGGCGCAGACCTCCTAAAAGTATCAGGGCTAAAATACTTTCACATGACCGACAACCACGAAATCAACGCAGTACCAGATAAGACCAAATCACGACTCGAAGACAGACAACACACCGACTACCAAGCATACATGCAGCAAATGGCGGACTGGCTGCTCAACGTCGGGAAAAAACCAGATAAAGCACAGGGATACAGCAACTACACCGTCAAAACCGCTATCTACCAGATCGATAAATTCCACCGCTTCATCTGGGACCAGGTAGAAGACGGATACACACTACAGATCACCACCGATCACGCAGACCAGTTCATGCAACACATCGCGGTCAAAGACTGGCAGCAATCCTACAAAGCAAGTCTCCAAAAGTCGGTAAACGCGAGAGAAATACCGGAGGCACCGCCGC